>Ga0153995_1000324_pt1 | contig 10375 bp, 9 predicted proteins | sample TSNC079MetaG_FD_104678 | JGI IMG/M metagenome (GOLD analysis project Ga0153995, IMG submission 104678) | Attine ant fungus gardens microbial communities from North Carolina, USA - TSNC079 MetaG | ecosystem: Host-associated > Fungi > Mycelium > Unclassified | place: USA: North Carolina, Lumber... | reverse complement strand
GTCGCCGATCTCGTAATCGAAGCCGGCCTGCTCGACCGCGAGGAACTCGATCGGTTGCTCAGCCCCGAACATCTCGCCAATCTCCGCGTTTCGGGCGAGAAGCCTCATGCCACCGCTGTTGCGGAGGAGGTTTAATGACCGTCGAACGGGAAGAGACAGGCCGCGCCGAAGTTGCCACTGAGGAGGATCTTGGGTATCAGAAAGCGCTCGGCCCCAGACAAATTCAGATGATCGCGATCGGTGGTGCGATCGGAACCGGCCTTTTCATGGGTGCGGGAGGGCGACTACAACAGGCGGGCCCGGCCTTGGTTCTCGTGTACGCGCTGTGCGGATTCTTCGCGTTCCTGATCCTGAGGGCACTCGGCGAACTGGTGATGCACCGACCGACCTCCGGATCCTTCGTTTCCTACGCACGCGAATTCTTCGGCGAAAAGATGGCTTTCGCTGCGGGCTGGTTGTACTGGATGAACTGGGCAATGACTGCCGTGGTCGACGTCACGGCTGTGGCGTTGTACATGAACTTCTTCAAAAAGTACTGGGCGCCACTGGGACACATCGATCAGTGGATGTTCGCTCTGATCGCGGTGTTGCTGGTTCTCGGACTGAATCTCGTGTCCGTGAAAGTCTTCGGAGAGTTGGAGTTCTGGTTCGCGTTGATCAAGGTCGTGGCCTTGACCGCATTCCTCGGGTTCGGTGTCTATTTCGTACTCTTCGGCACGCCCATCGAAGGGCATTCCTCCGGATTCAGCCTGATCGCCGACAACGGTGGGCTGTTCCCCAACGGAATACTGCCGGCAGTCGTGGTGATTCAGGGCGTCGTGTTCGCTTACGCTTCAATTGAACTCGTGGGGACCACGGCTGGAGAGACCGAAAATCCCCGGAAGGTGATACCCAAGGCGATCAACACAGTGATCATTCGGATCCTCGTCTTCTACGTGGGGTCGGTCCTGCTGCTCTCGCTGTTGCTCCCGTACACCGAATACCACGCCGGTGAAAGTCCATTCGTCACATTCTTCGGTTCGATCAACATCCAAGGCGCAGATGCGATCATGAATCTGGTCGTTCTCACGGCGGCGTTGTCTTCCCTCAATGCCGGATTGTATTCGACCGGACGAATACTCCATTCGATGGCGGCGGCCGGTTCGGCGCCTGCCTTCGCTGCCAGAATGAACAAAGCCGGAGTGCCGTACGGGGGAATCGCACTCACCGGCGTGGTCATCCTGTTCGGCGTCGGGCTCAATGCTGTTGTCCCAGCGCAAGCCTTCGAAATAGTCCTCAATCTTGCGGCACTGGGCATCATCAGTGCATGGGCGGTAATTGTGCTGTGCCAGTTGAGGCTCTGGCAACTTGCGAAACAAGGCAAAGTCACTCGCCCTGCCTTCCGCATATTCGGCGCACCGTACACCGGGATCGCGACACTGGTCTTTCTTGCGGTCGTTATCGTGTTGATGGCATTCGACAACCCTGTTGGAACGTGGACCGTCGGATCCATCGCGATCATCGCACCGCTCTTGATGATTGGTTGGTACGCCGCCAGGAATCGTATTCGCGAGTTGGCCATCCACCACCCCGCAGCTTGACGTGAAAGGACCACAGTGTCGAAAGTCGCAGTTGTCACTACCGGTGGCACCATCGCCAGCATCCAGGATGCGCATGGAATCAGCCGGCCCGCAATCACCGGTGCAGATCTGGTCGGCAACGAGCAGAACGACATCGAGCTTCGAGTCGTCGACGTGATGTCGAAGGACAGCTCGAGCATGACCTTCGCGGACATGGATCGTGTTCGCGACGCCGTAGCCGATCAATTGAAAGACCCCGGACTCGACTCGGTGGTCGTGCTTCACGGCACCGACACGATGGAGGAAACTGCGTTCTTGTTGGACCTGCACCACGACGACCAACGCCCGGTGGTCTTCACCGGCGCGCAGCGCACTTTCGACCATCCCGAATCCGACGCTCGTTCGAATCTCGCCGCGGCGATCTCAGCCGGACTGGACATCTCGTCACACGGGCGTGGTGTCCTCATCGCCTTCGGCGGTTCGGTCCATCCAGCCGCAGGTACGCGAAAGTCCGATACGACGGCACTCGATGCCTTCCGCCGCGTGCACATCGATCCGCTCCTGCTGCGCACGCCAGAACCATTGCCGTGGCATCCGATTTCGGATACCCGCGTCGACATCATCGCCGTGTATCCCGGGGCAGACCGCGTACAGATCGACGCCTGCGTGCACGCCGGGGCGCAGGGACTTGTTCTCGACGGACTCGGTTCGGGAAATGCCAATCCGACGATAGTCGAGGCCGTACGAGACTGCGTAGGCGCTCACATTCCGGTAGCCGTGACAACTCGGGTGCCCTCGGGGCCAATCTCCCCGGTTTACGGTGGCGGTGGTGGCGGGCACGACTTGATCGCCGCAGGCGCTGTATTTTCCACCGATCTTCGAGCCGGGCAGGCACGTGTACTTCTGGCAGCCTTGTTGTCAGATCCGGATCTCGTGGGCCTGGAAAAGGTATTCGACCGCTATTCGAGGTTTGCTCGCACCCCGCCGTTCGGGCGGTAGAACTGGCGACACCATTCATTGTTCGAAATTCACTCCACTAAATCAGGGACTTTGGTCCGAATTTTCGACTTGGACGCTTATTTGGTGTCCGAATTGGGTAGTTTCACATCATCTAACTCGTTCAAAATTTCGATCCAGCGGTCACGTCCAGTGCAGCCAGTCGAACAGGAGTCGGATGAGCAGCCCATTTCGTGATGCCGCTGCAGTAACGCTCGACGCGGCTCACCGCGTCGGGCAAGCGCACGTGCCAGGCGCCGCACTCAACGGTCGTTTTCACCCGCCAACTGCCGTGAAAGGACTGGTCGCGCGTCCGCGCCTGCACCGCAAACTCACCGCATCCACTGCCACCAAAGGCTCAGGCCCCGGGCCTGTCGGGTTGCTCTCGGCTCCGGCCGGTGCGGGGAAGACCCTACTTCTGGCCGATTGGGCTCGCGAATATTCCCGAGCCTCCCCTGATGTTGCGCTGGCCTGGCTGACGTTGGCCGAGCGCGACAACAACGTGTCGATACTGTGTGAATCCCTCGCCGAGGCGATCGCGACCTCCGTCGATGCGGCCGGCCAGAGGCTCCCCGTGCAGACCGGATCCAGGCCGCCCGTCGAGCAGTGGCTCGCGCACTTTGCGGAAACCCTCGAAACGCACGAGCGCCGAACAACGTTGATCCTCGACGACGTTCACACCCTCCACGATCCGATGTCGATCGGTCTCCTCGATCGGATACTCACACAGACCCCGGGCAACCTGTCGATTATCGTTGCCGCCCGCTACGAACCACCGCTCACGTGGCATCGTCTGGCTCTCGACGGCCGACTCACCCGCTTTGCATCCACCGATCTCGCTTTCGATCGCTCCGAGATCACTGCGATATTCGGCGAGTACGACATCACGCTGCGCGACGACGAACTCGCAATCGTCGAGAACTTCACCAAGGGGTGGGGCGCCGTCGTTCGCCTGACCGCCGCGTTTCTGGCCGGCCGCAGTGACATCGGCGATGCACTGAACGAGTTCACGCACACACCCCGCCCGATCGCCGACTTTCTCGTCGACGAGGTACTGACGTCCTTGCCCGAACATGTCACCTCGTTCATGTTGCGAACATCGGTAGTCGATTCTTTCTCCGCCCAACTGGCGGAAACTCTGACGGACTCGAACGCTCTATCCGAGATCGACTCGCTGATTCAGTTCAACTTCCCCGTGACCCGTACCGATTCCGCCGACCACACAACGTGGTTCAGCTATCACCCTCTCTTGCGCGAGCACCTTCGGGCAGAGTTCCGTCGCGTCGATCACGTCGAGAGAAACCGCGTACACCTGCGAGCAGCAAGCTGGTTCGAAAGCAATCACTTCGAACTCGAGGCGCTCGAACTCGAGGTGTCGATCGGAGACCCACACCGCATTCTCGCGTTTCTCGAACGCTGCGGGCTGGGCCTCGTACTCGACGGGCACTGCGGGGACGTCGTGCGAGTCCTGGAATCGGTGTCGACGCAGGTTTCGGAATCCCCGATCACCCGACTGGTGCTGGCGGCGGCCGCCCTCCACTCCGGTGACGTGACCTCGGCGACCACGTGCCTCGATCTTCTCGAGGCAACTCATCCACCGATTGCAGAAGATCCATTGTTCCTGGCGATGAGCCTGGAAATCTCCTGCGTTACGGCGACTTCCGACAACGAGCCGCTGGCGGCACGTCTGGAGCGGCGTCAGAAAAGCACCCACTCCGACATCGAAGCCTACGCACACATGGAATTGGCGACGGCACACTTACTGCGACGTGAGTTCGACAGGGCGACTGTCGAATACACTCAAGCCGTCGCACTCGGGACAATACGGGGCAGGGCGCGATTCGTCTTGAAGTCGCTGACCGGACTGGGCTACGTAGCTTCTCTCAGCGGAGACATCGGGGCGATGAGGGCTCACTCCGTCTACGCTCTCGACTACGCGGTCGAACATCGCATCACGACGACTGCGGAGTACGAGTTGTCCGCGTCGGTGGCCGCCTTTGCCACATATCTCTGCGCTTCGAGCGAACTCCCGTACCGCATCCCGACAATCGGAAACTACCGGAGCACAGACGTTCTCGGCGCCAGCGCGCCGGTGTTCGGGTGGCACTCCGTCGTAACCTTCGGCCTTCACAGTCTCGACGGCTCGACCGACCGACGCTCGACCGCCGCCGATGTTCGCGACGCGATGCTCAGCGCGATCGAATTACGTACCTTTGCGTTCGCGACCTTGGCTCTTCTACCACCCGTCGTCCACGCATGCCTTTCCGTCGGCGAAGTGGAATGGGCAGCGAGACTCGTGCGTGACGCAGCCGATCAATTCGGAGAAACGTCGGAGATACATCTCGCACGGGGTGCCGTCGCCTTCTCGTCCAACAAGTTCGCGGAAGCACTCGTCGAAGTTTCCGAAGCTCTCGGGTCCTCCGAAATCCCGTTGCTCGCACATCACGTCTACGCCTGGACACTCGAAGCCGGGATCCACGCTGCAACAGGTCACGAGCGCAAGTCGTTTCGCTCCCTCCACAAAGCGCTGCGCGCCGCGGAAGCCGGTAGCCTGCTACGCCCCTTCCTCGACTACGGCGCATCCCTGCGGCCGGTGTTCGACGAGTTCAGTGGACATTTCGGCGATCAGGAAGCATTTGCCGAACAGGTACGTAGCCGCATTCGCCCACAAGAATTGGTGAGTGCACCGATCCTCACGCCAGGCGAATACACCGTGCTCCGTGAACTGGCTTCCGGAGACACCACCGAGTCCATTGCCGACACGCTGTTCCTTTCCGTCAACACCATCAAGACGCATCTTCGCGGGATCTATCGCAAGTTGGAAGTGAGCAACCGACGCGACGCGCTCAAGGCTGCGCGACGCGGCGGACTCATCTGAGCAAGACTGCTTCCATGCCCCCGAAGCTGTATTCCGATACGCGCGATCGATTGACCGTGTGGGCGAGACGTACACCCAGTCGACGGTTGGCGACTGATGCAACCATCGGGGTCTTCGAAGTCGGGCTCGTGGACAGCGCCATGACTTTGGCGGCCCAGGCCTTTACGTCATTGCTCCCGGTCATGATTGCAGCGTCGACCTTGGAGAAGCTGAAGCCGTTGGCTGATGCCGCCAAAGACGACCTCGGCGTCCAACTCCCCGACACCGTATTGACCAGTACCTCTACCGCGGCAGCGTTCGGGATTGTCGGCTTGCTCATGCTGCTGATCAGTTCCACGTCCTACGCTCGCGCTCTCGGCCGGATGTACGGACGGATCTGGAGCGTGCCGACGGCGACACTCCGTCAGGCGTGGCGGTGGTTCGCGGTAGTGTGCGTCGTGGCCGCGTCGGTGGTCGGTGCGGCCCTGTGCCGTGAACTGAATGGCGTTCCGGGAGTAGGCAGAGTCCTGGAATTCACAGCGGTCTACGTCGTGTGGGCACTCGTGTGGACAGCCGTGCCCATGCTGCTGACGGCCAATCGCATGACCACTCGAATGTGCGTCGGGTCAGGATTGCTCACCGCGACGGGCCTGACCGGACTGCACGTGGCCGGCACTCTTTTCCTCCCCCGAATGACAAAGACGTCGCAGGACGAGTTCGGTCTTCTGGGCGTGATGTTCACCGTCATCGGCTGGCTGTTCATCTTCTCGGCCATCGTGGTTGTCGCGTCGTCGATCGTCGGATCAGTGGCCAAAGATTCCGGTCCCCTGGGAATCTGGCTACGGACATCACGCTGAGGTGTTGTCTCGACCTGCAAGCGCTTGCGAGACGGTCGGATAGACGTCGACCTTCAGCGCGCCCTGGTCGGCACCGGACAGAACGTCGCGGAACTGCCCGATGTCGCGTGCCACTCGGAAGCTCACATTCTTGCGTGCCAACGAATCTCGAAGCTGAGCCAACATCTGCGCAGCGCTGACGTCGATGAACGGTGACGTCTCGGCGTCGAGAACGACCATGGTGGTGCCGGCGGTCACCAGACCGGTGATCTGATCACGCACGTGATCGGCATTGGCGAAGAACATCCCCGCTTCGACCCTGACCACTACGACGCCGTCGAGTGTCTTCAGATCAGGATGCCCACTGATGTCGACCCAGCGCGTGCCGTCCTTGGCCAGAGCTGCCACGTGCGGTTTGGAGACCCGATACAGGAGCAGCAACATCGAGACGGCGATTCCGATGATCAGACCGGGCAACGTGTCGAAGAGGAGAACCCCGAACATCGCCGCGATCGCCGCCGCGAAATCGGCCCGGGCAGCGTGCCCGTAGATACTGCCCAACCTCTTCGTCCACACCCGGTACAGCGCTGCGAGGGAGGAGAAATCGACCAGTTCGATCACTGCTGCGATGACCACAGCCGAGAGCGTCGCCTCTGGCAACTTCTCGAACAGGCCGGTGAGAAACAGCAGTGTCACCAGCGTCAGCGCCGCGACCACCAGTCCGCTGACCTGAGATTTGGCGCCCGCTCCTCCGTTGACGGCGGTCTTCGACAGGCTGCCGTTGACCACCATTCCCGAGCAGAGACCCGATCCGAGATTGGCCGCACCCAGTCCTGCCAATTCACGATTGGCGTCGATGGTGTAGCCGGCTTTGGCCGCGTATGTCTTTGCAGCGCCAAGACCTTCGGCGAAACCGATGAGCAGAACGCCGACCGCAGGTCCGACCAGGTCGAGGTAGTCCTCGGCTCCCACACCACTCGGCAGACCCATCGACGGCAGGCCCGAGTCGATGTGTCCGACAATGTCGATGCCACGATCGTCGAGGCCGAACAACGCTACTGCGGTAATGCCCAGCAGCACGACGAGGAGCGAACCCGGTACGAGCGGAAGCCATCGCTTGACGCCCAGGACCATTGCCAGGCTGAGCAATCCGATGATCACGGTCGGTAGGTCGACCTCACCCAGTTCCTTCACCACTGTCCACGTCTGGACGAAGAAGTTTCCCTCCCCCTTGTCCACGCCCAGGAGTTTGGGTACTTGACCGATGATGATCGTGAGCGCCAGACCGACGATGAATCCCTTGAGAACCGGCTCGGAGATGAAGGACGCGATGAATCCGAGGCGCATGAATCCTGCGAGCAGTCCGACGAGCCCGGTCACGATCGCCAATGCCGCCGACAGCGCGATGAATCGGCCGTCGTTTCCTGAAGCCAATGGCGCAATCATCGCCGCGGACAACGCTGCGGTCGCCGACATCGGCCCGACGATCAGATGGCGCGAACTGCCGGCTGCTGCATACAGAATCAATGACGGAACCGCAGCATAAAGCCCGACCACCGGCGGAACTCCGGCGATGGTGGCGTACGCGAGCGCTTCCGGAACAAGGACAGCCCACACCGTAAGGCCCGCAATGATGTCGGGGCGAAGCCAAGCGCGTTGATAGTCGGACAACGATCCGAAGACCCACCAGGTCCGCGTGTGCGGAGCACTCATAGTCCTTGCACCCCTTTACTGATCTGCATCGCCGCGATCAGGACGAGGAGCCCGACGTTCAGCAAGTGCGTGTTGGTGGCTATCCAGGTGCGGATCTTCAGCAGCGGTTCGGTTGCCTCGTCCTTCTTGATCAGCAGGAGGGCAACAGGTACCGCGACCGAGGTCACGGACACCAGCGAGAAGATCACGGCCGAGACGATCTGCGACGTCGGTGCCACGGTGCTGAGACGAAGGTTCATCGCTGCTGCGATGGCACACGACATGTCGATGGGGTTGAGAACGAACAGCGCGAAACCGAGCACACCGGATCGCATTGGTTGGAAGTGCTCAACCGATTGCAGCATCTTCGGCAGCTGAGGGGCCGCAGCCACAACGTCGCCAGGGGCAACTGCAGCCGCCATCGCCTGAACCCCGCGACGACTGCGTGAGTAGACGAACCAGGCACCCGCCAGCAGAGTTGCCCCGAGAACGAGATGGATGATGGGCACCCACAGCGGAGGGTGTGTGCGCTGATGAACCTGGAGTGCGGTCAAGATGACGTACGAACCGGCCAGCGCGACAACTATTCCGAGATACCACCCGATCAGGTACGCAATGCTGTTGATACGCGCTCGTTCGGAAAACAGTACGGCCACAACGGCGACAACCGCCAGCGGGCTCATGATGATCCCGAGCGCCAGCGGGATCTGTTGCAGTAGCAGCGATCCCATAACTACCTCCAGTTGTCAGAGACCGCCGATGCCCTTGCCGATGAGAACAACACCGATAACCAGGATCAACACACTCATCACCGTGGCGTTGTTTTCCTGCAACCACACCTTCAGCTTGGCCAGCGGACCACGCAGTCGCTCCGCGGCAACGAGGTAGCCGATCACGGGCACGCACACTGTGCAGGCCGCGATGATCGTGAAAACCAGAATGGCGACAACAACTTCTCCGGAGCCCAATGACGCGGATCCGATCGAGATTCCGGCCGCGATACACATCATCAGATTCTTCGGATTGATCGCAGCCAGAGCGAAGCCCAAGCCGAGGCCTTTGACAGCGGTCATGTCATCGATGGCGTGCATCCACTTCGGGGTTTCGTGCTCGCCTCCGCGTCCGCGCCATTGCTTGACTCCGAACGCAAGAAGCAATACACCCAACGCCAGCTTGATCCACGACACTGTCGCTGACGGATCACCTTCGGAGTCACCGAGCTTGCTGGACAGAAGCACGAAGATCACGGTGGCGACGACGATTCCCAGTATCCAGCCCAGCGCGAACCCGACGCTCGTGCTGCCGGCACGCTTGGACAACAACATCAAGATTGCCGCGATGATCGGGATCGGCGATACCGCAACGCCGACCGCGAGGGGTAACAGATCCCCGATGACAGATCCCATGCCGACCTCTTCTCTCTCCCGGTCGACACTAGGGGTGGCGACTCTGTGGAGCCTCACACAAAAGGGATGAACGGACCCGCGACGACATTCACCCGTAGGGGATGACGCCCCGAGCGCGTACGCGAGTAAGACTGGATCCCACGGATGCGGAGTCCTGGATCGGGCAGCGACGCCGATTGCACTTGACGACATGCGATTTCGAGGCTCGGAGCGCTGCCTTCTCGAACCTCATGGCCCTACGAAATGGAGCGGATACTGATGAATGCTCCCACTCGGTATCAATTCCTCATCGACGGCGAAGTGTCGGACCGCGTCAAGGCCGCATTTCCTGAACTCAGTGTCGCCAGTGCGGCCGGCGGGTTCACCAGTTTGTACGGACCCGTCGCGGACCACACGGCTATGCGGAGCATCATGGCCCGTCTCGATTCCCTCGGCCTGACCGTCGCCGAAATGCGTCGACTCCCAGACTGATCCGAGCCACACCCTGTCGAAATGTCCCACGCACGAGCGATGGTCCCGACCGAGTCGACTCGGTCGGGACCAACTGCTCTCGGGTTGTTCGGTGCCTAGACTCTGTCCCTGTCCCAGGTCGCGACCGCCCAGATCACAACGACATCGAGCGCGATGACCAGGATCGACCACAGTGGGTAATACGGCATCCACAAGAAGTTGGCGATGATCGAGAGCGACGCAATGACGATTGCCGCCGCCCTGGCCCACACTGCACCGGTGAAGAGGCCGAGGGCCACCACGATCCCGATGATGCCCAAGATGATGTGGATCCAACCCCACGTCGTGATGTCGAACTTGTACGTGTAGTTGATACCCACGACAAACAGATTGTTGTCGGCAACGGCCGCGATGCCCTGAAGCAGAGCGACAATGCCTGCGGTGAGCAGCAAAATTGCTGCTGCAAACGTCGTACCTACCGCGAAACCCTGCCGGACAGGGTGATTCGCGGGTTCCCGCGGTGGAGCAGTCATCAGCGTTCCTTTCGACAGAATGCACTTCCCTTACTCAGTCTCGAGG
>Ga0153995_1000318_pt1 | contig 10437 bp, 7 predicted proteins | sample TSNC079MetaG_FD_104678 | JGI IMG/M metagenome (GOLD analysis project Ga0153995, IMG submission 104678) | Attine ant fungus gardens microbial communities from North Carolina, USA - TSNC079 MetaG | ecosystem: Host-associated > Fungi > Mycelium > Unclassified | place: USA: North Carolina, Lumber... | reverse complement strand
GATCTCGATGTGGACTTCGGCAGTACGACGCGAGCACGTGAGCATGACCGCGATCTCGTTGCATGCGATCCGCCACGCCTTGTCGACATCACCGGACACGTCGAGTTCGGCGTTGAATCTCGATTCCGACAACATGGATGCACCGAGCACCTTTTGCGCTGCAAGCATGTTCTCGCTCTGCGCCGTCGCAAAGAGCATGTCCGGCAACACGAGTGGGTCGAAGACAGGACGGCTGTCATCTACGACTGTCCCCACACCGCCCGTCGATCCACTATCGAACATACATTCGATAATAGACCCACCCACCGACAACTGCCATACGAATCAGCAGGCTCCCTACGCTGTTACCGCATCGGCCGAATCATTGATACTCCGGAGCACTTCAACCAAACGCAGCGATTTGCCCGTTTCGAAGACCTGCCCGGGGCCCTGCGGTGCACCGTCCGTGAAGGGCGCCTCGAACAACAGAGCCGGATCCATGGTTCCGTGCTTGGTCACGTGTGCGATCACGAGATGCACGAAGTCGATCTGGTTGGCTGTAGCCGTACGCCCGTCAAGGAATTCCGAGAAAGCCTCGGTTGCCGCCTGTTGGTCCAGTCCCACCAGGGATCGTATGAACCTGCCGAGTCCCTTGGCGTTTTCCGCCGCGCGTTTGAAATCCTCGGGTTCGCCTGCGCCGCTGCGGGCCAACAGCTCTTCCAGTGATTCAAGGTCAGCTTGGGTCAACGCCTTGTTCGTGCGCAACTTTCGCAGAGCCAAGTTCTCTGGCTGTCGACGCAAATAGTCCTTCACCTTGGCCCTGAAGCGCTCGACATCAGTTCCGGAATGCAATGTCGGCATATCGATTTCGACGACGTCACCAAGAGTGTCCTTGAAATCGGTGTAGACGATCACCGCTTTCTTCTTTTCAAGCAGACGCACGATCGATCGCAGTTCTCGTCGAGCTTCCTCGAGCATCTGCAACGTGACGTCTTCCCACCACTCGTCGCTCGCAACCTCGCGGAGCAGTTTTTCTTTCGCCTTCACCTGGGGAATGCTCAGTCCCTGGTCCAACAGTCCGTCAGCAATGCTTCGGATGGGGTCTTGATACTTGGGCAGCGTGCCGTCGTTGTTCACCACAGCTAATTGGGCACGTAAAACCATCAGGTCGAACCGTTTTGCCATCTCGTCACTGTCGCGAACTTCTGTCGGCAAACCAGCCAAGTTGTCGACGATCTCCGCTGCTTTTTGCTCGGTCAGCGACTCCCACTCGTCTCGATTGGCATACTTCTCGACATGTCGGCGCTTGGAGCGGACGATGAAATTGTCGAGCCGCATTCCAACTACAGATCTGTGCAGCATGTCCGCGACTTCGACGCGCAGATCGTTGCCGGCTCCGTACTTACCAAGAGCAAAAACCAGATCCGTTCGGGTGCTGAACAATCGCTCCGACAGTGAGACTGTCGCAGCCCCATCCGCCGCATCCGGATGCGCGTTGAAATAGTCGAAGTTTCCACAGACATCGAAAATGAAGAAGTTTTCCTTGTCCTGGCCTGGGCCGTAGAGATTTTCGCGAAGACGAGTACCGCGACCCACCATCTGCCAAAACTTCGCCTTCGATCGAACAGGTTTGAAGAAAACGAGATTCACGACGTCGGGCACGTCAATTCCGGTATCGAGCATGTCCACCGAAATCGCGATGTGAGGCTCCTGGTCAGGCATCGAGAACTTGTCGATCAGGTCTTGGCTGAACGTCACCTGATGGGTGATCACGCGAGCAAACGAACCCTTGAACGTCGGATAGTTGGCGTCGAACCGTTCGGAGATGAAGTCTGCATGACGCTGGTTCTTCGCGAAGATGATCGTCTTACCCAACCTATCGCCGCCGGCGACATGATGGCCATGTTTCATCAGCGTCTCGAGGACCTTGTCGACCGTGTCGATATTGAAGAGCCACTTGTTGACTGCCTCAGCCTGCACCGCGTCGAGGATCTCGCCTTCGTCGACATCGTCGCCCCAGTCGATACCTTCCCAGCGTTTCTTCTCCTCTTCAGAAAGATCTGCGTATTTGATCCCCAGCGAGGGGAACTTCAAAGGCACGGGTACAGCTCGCGGCGGTACGAGATACTTCTCTTCAATTGCCTGCTCGAGGCTGTAGTCGTCTGTCGGCACCCCATCTTCGAGCTTGAACAGTGCGTAGGTGTTGTGATCGACGTCGGACTTGGGTGTTGCTGTCAAACCGAGCAGGTATGAATCGAAGTAGGAAAAGATCTGACCGTATTTCTGGTAAACCGACCGATGGGCCTCGTCAATCACAACAAGGTCGAAGTACCCTGGCCCGAACCGTCGTACACCACCGTTCACCTCGTTGATGAGGCCCATCATCGTCGGATAGGTAGAGACGTAGACCCGCCCCTCGGTGTTCTTGTCTGTCAACAGATTTACCGGCGACGAGTCCGGCAGATGAGCCTTGAATGCGTTGACTGCCTGCTTGACCAGCGCTTTGCGGTCGGCAAGGAACAAGATGCGCTTCGCCCAATTAGCACGCATCATCATGTCCGACAGCGCCACTACCGTGCGTGTCTTACCGGAGCCAGTCGCCATGACCAACAACGCAGCTCGTTGTTTGTCGTTCTCGAAATGCTCCGCCACTCTCCTGATCGCCTGTTCCTGGTAGAGACGTCCCGCAATCTCCTTGGGAACAGCAGTGTCAGCGAGCAACTTTCGCGAAGTGCGCCGTTGAATGATCAGATCCAGCTCGTCACGCGTGTGAAATCCTTCGATCGGCCGGGGCGTCGAGTCATGATCATCCCAGAAATAGTGATCGAAACCGTTGGTGTAGTAGATGATCGGACGCTGACCATACATCTTTTGAAGGCAGTCGGCATACAACACTGCCTGCTGCTTACCTACGTTCGCGTCCGTCGACGCCCTCTTCGCTTCGACAACAGCCAGTGGCAATCCGTCTTTGCCCCAAAGCACGTAGTCGACGTATCCCTTCTTTCCATCCGGCATTCCGTCGACGGGGAATTCGAAGTTCCGAGCTTCGTCAAGCAACCAACCGGATTCACGAAGCAGCAGATTGATTATCTCGGAACGGGTTTGGGCTTCGTTGTAATTGTGAGTATCGGGAATGATCGCAGAAGCCGATTGCGCTGCGGCAACCTCTGCTTTGAGTTGCTCGACCAACTGCTCGAGAGTCGCAACCGCGATCTCACTGGATTTCTTCTCGACGTCACGGGCAGCAAGCTGCGCAGCCAGATTCTGCTTCTCAGCTTCGGACTGCTCCAGAAGAGTGTCCTTGGCTTCCATTGCCTCTTCGAGTGACTTCAGCTGTGCGACGGTCTTGGCCACCGCTGCAGGTCCGCCACTCGGTTTCGGCAGCAACTGCGGGTTGAATTGCAACTGCGGTGACGGCTTACTCGACGACTGCGTGGCATATTTCCGTGCAAGCCACGACAAGATATGGAACATCTCGTCAAGCACTTTCCGCCCGACATCCTCGGGAATCGGACGCGCTTCATGCACTGCGGTGTTGCCGAGTTTGCGAATGAGGTTCATCTTCGACTGAAGGGAGTGGCCGATAATCGTCACAAATGCGGGATCATGGAGCCTCGCCGCCAGATCGTCCTTGTAGGGCACCGACAAGGATTCCATCTGGTAGATCCATTTGACAGTGATCTCGACCGTCCGACGCGCATAGAAGCAGGTGGTCCTGGCATCGAAGAGTGCGTCTCGTTCTGCTTTCCGAGCCTCTGCATGCAGCTGAGGCCATTCAGCATGTAGGAAATCAAAGTTTCCGACCATTGGACGTACACCCTTCTCCGGATACATAACCTGCGCTGATCTTTACACAGACCAGGTGCTCGATACCGAACCGACAAACATTAGTGGTACCCCCCGACATGTTTAAGCGAGGCTCTGCCCCCTGGGGTCTCTGGTCCGGAGTCCGCGCGAAACACACCCTTCCTATTCGACAATTCTCATCCTCACCGCCATGAGGATGACACCAAGTGCATTCCCACCTGGAACGTCTCGATGCCGCGAACAGCTGCAGCTTCCCCAGATTTGGTCGTGCCAGACATTGCCTTCGACGATCAGCGAGCCTCCGGTGCTACGAAGGCGATCTGCCAGATCGGGGTTTTGTACGAACTTTGACGTGACGACCGATTCCATCACGCGAAACTTCGAAACTTCCCAGCCTTCAACGAGCGTGGCGCTGCGGCCGATCTTCTTAGCCTCGGCAGGATCATCGGTGGCGAGGATCGCACGGATCACCGTTGGATCACTCGACTTCGCCGCAGCGTAGGCATGCTCACTCGAGGGAAAGAGCTGACCACGGTGCAGCGTCGGCGCGGGATACAGATTCGACATGTATTCGTGCTCACCGACAAAGGCGTTGATAATCGGTATCGGCAACGCTCCCAACTGCCACGTGCGTTGCTCCATCAGGTCTCCTTACGAAGCGATCGGCTTGTATCCCTTGCCCTGCATCCAGGCAAGCACGTCCAGGATCCGAACGGTTGGCACCTCATCGCCCAAGCCGGCCCGATCGCGTAAATCAAGCAACCGATGATGAAGCTCGCCATTGCGGGCATGCAGCGATTGTCGGACCGGTTCCAGGTGTGCAGCTTTGGTCTCGAGCACCCGGCCTACTACGTCGTCGTAAATCGGGTACAACCGAGGACGCTTGCGCGCAATAAGTTTCGAGGCGATCGTTCGGCCAACCCCATGTATTTCGCGCAACGCTGTTTCCAGGCGCCATGCCGCTGAATCCGCTGTCATCTTTTCGGATTCACTCGCAAGGTCACGATCCGGACCGACATCGACGAGCAATGCGTTCAATTCGGCGTTCTTCTCTCCGAGCAAGATCAAGGCTCCCTGCCCAGGCACCTTGACCGACAGGAGCGTCACCGCGACAAGATCTTCCGCAGTGAATCGGTCGACGTCTTCGAGACGGCGCCCGCTCGGGTCCCAAGAATCCCACAACGCTCCGGTTCGCAAATAGCCCGTCTTCTGGACTTTGCGAGTGAAGTATTCCCGCAGCACGTCTACTGCGCCGTCGTCATCACCACCACGCAAAACAAGCGGCAGGCGGATCGAGTATTCCTCAGACATTGTTCAACATCCCTACTACCCAGCGCGTCATTCGAAATAGTCCTCGTCAACCTCGACCACGACGAAAGTGTCGCGAGTCTGGACACCGATGCCGTACTTGATCATCAATCCCGCCAACCTCTGTCCGTCGATCAGGATCACACGGGTACCGATGGATGACGCATAGTCCCTTGCGCCCTGTGAGAACTGACTGGTAGTGATGAATACGCCTCGCGAGGCACCGACCCCGTGAAGTGCGCCGACAAATTCCTGAATCGCGGGCCGTTGAACCGTGTTGTCATGCGCATAACGCTTGGCTTGCAAATAGATTCGATCGAGCCCTAACGGATCCTGATCGATCACACCGTCTACCCCACCGTCCCCGGATCCACCAATTCGCGTAGCACGCTGCTCTGTTCCGCCGTATCCCATTGCAACCAAGACATCGAGAACAGAATGCTCGAGAAAATCGGGATGTTGTTCGCGCAATCGTTTCAGTAGGTCGGCAGCAACTCCACCATGTAGGCGCGCTACGCCGGCCTCAATCTGCTCAAGCGGATCGACAACGGTGTCCGCTGCCTCAGCGGCAGGCATCTCGGCGCTCGATTGCTTCGACGGAATGTAATCGCGGTAGGCTGGAATTTCTTTCAGTATCGACTCGGTGATGCCGTCGGGATGCGAAGCAATCAGTTTTCGCCGGGCATCAGTGATCGTGAAGGTTACTCGTACAGGCTTCGCGATCAACTCGCCACGGCTCAATCCACTTAATGCCCAACCGATTCTGTTGTCGACTCGACTCTGACCCGATGCCAGCCTTTCGGCGCACTGCTCGACGCTGAGACCGACGTACCGAGCGACAGCAGTATGAGGTTCGCGCTTCCGCCAGGTTTCACCGTCGCTCAGAATCTCAAGCACAGGACTCAAAAACCCAGACCAGACAGGCATCTCGGATACTCGAAGAGTCATCGGTCACAGTTCACCTCGGAATGCACGGGATTGCAAGGAAGCGAAGAGAGTGTCGAGTTCAGATAGGGCAGTACGATTTTGCAACTCCAGCAGTGAAATTCGCTTTGCAGCATCCGAAAAGAGTAGCTGTTCGGCCAATGGCGGAATTGGAAGCAAGACCTTCCGGAGCTCGGACTGTCGAATGCCACGAACCGTCGAACCGGTCGACCTTCGGTCTATCCGATCACGGACTCGAACACTCCTAAGCGCATGCATCAGGAATGTATTGTCAAAGATCCCAGCCTTTGCCCTCAAAAGAATCACCCGTTGCGCAAGTGCCACTCGTTCATTCACGATCTGAGCAACAGACCCCAAAGGCGCCTCGCTTGTGAAGAGCACGTCACCCACAATCGGAAGGCCGCGTCTCATCCATTCCGAATAGTCTCGTTCGGCGATGAATTCCTCGGCAGGAAGAATACGCCCATCCTTGATTATCTTCGCCGTAACCAGTGGAACACCAAAACTCGTCTTGACTGGAGACTTTCCCCGGTAGTCAATAATCTTCTCAACCGCATCCTCGACAGAAATGACATCGTCAACCCGTCGATCAAGCTCCTGAAAAATCGACCTATTCAACTCGGAAAGATAAGTGAGGGCTTTGCGGCGCTTGGCGCGAAGGGCATCGGCGTGGTCGAGAATCGCTGCGATTCGACGCTGTTCGGAGAGGGGCGGGAGGGGGATCGAAATTGACAAAAGCTTCGCCTTATTGAGGGTCGCTCCCATAGCCGCTCTGTCGTGCCCCGAATGTAGGTCTGCGGTCCGAAGCGCCCAGTACAGCCACTCAGAGCAAACTTGGTTCTCATCCTTTATCGAAAGCGCCGCAATCGCCTCATTGGTGTAGAGCGGAATTCGATTTATTGAAACCTTGCCGATACTGAGCTTGAAACTGAGTAGGATCGTGCCCGGCTCGATGAGACGTGATCCAGATTCTCGTGCGCCGAGCTCCGTGATCGATTCTTTCGTATCCACGACCTCCCGACCTTGGTTCATATCGGCAATCGACAGCCAATTAAGGCCCACTCCCCAGAAGTCACGTCGAGATCGCGAGGGTGTTCTTCCGATCGTGATCGTGCAGAGATCGCCCAGCGGAGCCGACGGCCATGCGCTCACTCTGCACCGCCGGCGAGCATTTCGCGGAGATGTGCCATTCCGTCGAAGATCTCCTTTTCTAGGTGATCGAGATCATCCAAAATCGCTGCAGGATCGCGGTGCTCAACCTCCTCGCGGATGATCTCCTTGTATCGATTCATAGACAGGTCGTAGCCCTGCGAAACGATATCCGCCTTCGGGACACAGAATGACTGCTCCGTACGCGGGCGGGCAACCTCATGCGAATCGCGAAGATTCCAGCGATGCAACACATCCGGCAAGTTGTTCTTCGCATGTTCGTCGCTGGAGACCGAGGCAAGTACACCTAACTTGTCCTCATCGAGCAATGGTGTGCGCCGGTCGTCGAGCGAGTAGCCATCGGACTGAACGTCGTAGAACCAGACGTTGTCGGTTCCACCTGAGTCGGTTTTGGTGAAGAATAGAATTGCCGTAGAGACACCGGCGTATGGCTTGAACACGCCGGATGGCAGTTTCACAACCGCGTCGAGCTTGTGGTCCTCAACCAGGATCTTTCGAAGTTCCTTGTGAGCCTTGGAACTTCCAAACATCACGCCATCGGGCACGATGACGGCCGCGCGACCACCGGGCTTGAGGAGGCGCAGGAAGAGAGCCAGGAACAGCAGTTCCGTCTTCTTGGTCTTGACGATCTGCTGCAAGTCCTTTGCAGTGTTCTCGTAATCCAGCGAGCCCGCGAACGGCGGATTGGCAAGGATCAGCGAATATGCTCCGGCATCACCGGTATTGGCTTCCGCCAACGAATCTCGGTATCGGACGTCGGGCTGCTCGACGCCGTGGAGCATCATGTTCATCGAACCGATTCGAAGCATCGTGTTGTCGAAGTCGAAGCCGTGGAACATGTCGTGGTGGTACTGCTCGTGGCCCGCCCCGGAGTTGATCGAGTCGGCGTGGTTGGCGCGCATGTACTCCGACGCCCCGACCAAGAAGCCGCAGGTACCCGAGGCAGGATCGACAATGCGATCGCCCGGCTTGGGTGCCATCATTTCGACCATCAGCTGGATGATGTGGCGAGGGGTACGGAACTGACCGTTCTGACCGGCACTCGCAATCTTGGAGAGCAGATACTCGTAGATGTCGCCCTTGGTGTCCAAATTTTCCATGGGAACACCGTCAAGGCGGTCGATTACGCGCTGGAGCATCCCTGCATTGGGGATTGTGAGTCGCGCATCCTTCATGAAGTGCGCGTAGGTGGAATCCTCACCACGAATGTTCTTGATGAAGGGAAAGACGCGCTGATCGACCACTGCGAAGGCCTCATCGGCGGACATGTTCTTGATCCGCGACCAACGCAACTCGTCGTAGTCACGCCCCTCCTCGTCGGTTCCGATCGGAAAGGGGTTTCCTTCCACAGGGCGGCCGAGCATGTTGGCTTTGCTGAGCGCAAGCGTCTGCTCGTCGTCGAGACGCCTGATGAACAGCAAATACGTGATCTGTTCCATCACCTCGAGGGGATTGGATATGCCGCCCGTCCAGAAGGCATCCCAAACCGCGTCGACCTTGCTTTTGACCTCACCAGTAATCACGTGTGCTGCTACCACCTTGTTCTGCGTAACGGTAGACACAGTCAACTGTGCCCCGGCTGCCGCTGCAACATTGCAGAGTACCGCGCTGACTGTTATCCAGCCTGGTCGGCGCTACCAAAGACCGGCAGGTTGGCACGAATCAACAAACCTGTCGGTGACGCATGTCAGTCTGTTCGGCTCTCGACAATGCGGGGGCCAGAAGTTGGACCAACTTCTGTTCTCACTATCGAGGGGGACACTATGAGCACCAATTCCGACGAGTTCGAGGACGCCATCGCGCGAAAAGTTTCATCCGGAACGAGTGCGTTCTGGCGACAGGTTGCCGCGCAGTTGGCACGCGGGCTGGTCGTGTACGCGGTAGTTGCGTTGATGATGCAGCTGGGCGTCTGGATGTTCTCGGTCAGCGAATCCGATCCGTCAGAAATCAGCGTTGCGATGAGCATGGAACCGTCCATGGGTGGAGGCCTCCTCGGAGTTCTGGTTGGTATCGTGACTGTTCTGCATGTAGCCGCATGGGGAGCAGAACTGTTGAGTACCAACGATATTGTCGGCCAAATTCGCAAACGCTACTTAGCCACCACCGGGATCGCCATGGGGCAGCTCGCCACCTTCATCGGCATGTCGGTCCTTCTCAATGGCGCACCCGAAAGGATCGAATTCAGTGGCATCGCGGTCGCAATGTTGTCGGTCGGTGTTGTGATCATTTCCTCCGACCTGAATCACCTCCTCGGCAAGGATGCGCCTGTTCAGCGTCGGCTGCCTGCGGCCGAGCGAAGTGCAAACATCGAGAGTCTCACGGTAGTGGCGGACCTATGGCGACCCGGCGCGACAATGACTTCCGCTACTCGTAGGTTGCATGTCACCCTTGACGTGTGCGCGATCGGCGCCGCCGCGACTCTGCCTGCGATACTCCATTTCCTGTATCGCGGAGTCGTCGATCATCGAGAGATCAACTGGGCGTCGACTATTGGCGGCGTGGTCCTCGCGGCGGGGTTCATGACGACGCTTGCGCTGTACACGATCTTCGTCTCCACCCGCTTGTTCCTCGGCCGAGATTTCGGTACCGCTGTCTTCATCGTCGTCATGGGAACCCTGTCGTACCTCATCGCCATCTTGACCTTCACGATCGCCGTACTTGAAGCGTGGCCGAATTACTCAATCGTGGTCACGCGAATTCTGGTCGGCACCATCGCACTGTTCCTGCCGGCTGTGCTGGTGGGCTGGGGATTGAGTCGAAAGCATGCACGCTGGATTCCCGGATCCACCCTCCGAAACGCGATGCACGCCAGCCTGGTCCGAAAGATCGAATCTCTACAAAGAATTCAGTCCGAAGCGGAAACCCCGACGGCACGGCCCGGAGTCTGGGCTCGCTTCGTCCGGTGGGTTGATCGCGTGACAGGAGTCCCAGAGACCAACTGATCCCACTGATCAGGTGGATTCGGTGTGTGCCGAATCCACCTGATCAATCATGGTCGAGCGACCTTTCCAGTACATATTTGGCGAACCCGGCGTTGTGATACTGCCGAAATGGGCCCTTGCCCTTGGCAACAAGATGCTCCGCGAGCGGACGAACCGTCGTCATGTCGACGGGCAGTTGGGCGAACTGTTCCAACGCATCCGAGTCCTCGAGACTGCAGTCGATCACGGTCCCGTCGCCGTCGGCGGACGCCAACTCGGTGCGTCTGATGGCGACCAGATCGTGCTT
>Ga0153995_1000317_pt1 | contig 10441 bp, 14 predicted proteins | sample TSNC079MetaG_FD_104678 | JGI IMG/M metagenome (GOLD analysis project Ga0153995, IMG submission 104678) | Attine ant fungus gardens microbial communities from North Carolina, USA - TSNC079 MetaG | ecosystem: Host-associated > Fungi > Mycelium > Unclassified | place: USA: North Carolina, Lumber... | reverse complement strand
TTCTGCAGGTGGCGGGGGGACAGAAGGGACCTTGAGTTTGAGTCCCTGGGGAAACAGTGGCCGGAGAGATCGCGTTCTGGAAGGCAGTAATGAAAATATAGGTATGGAGCATGGTTTTCTTGTCCACCGGGCTCCTCATATCTCTCTTCCTCCCATAAAGCACAACGAAACAAGTTGGATGGAGCAAATGGGCTGCATATAACGTTCCCGACTAATCAATCAGCATCCGACCAACTCTCTCTTCTACACGGAAACCCAGCTATGTCATCGACGTCGAGACTCAGTCGACAGGAAACACTCGACTACCCTTCGTCACCACCTAAAGCAGCTACTGAGATGGCTAACCCGACTCCGAGATCATCCACCACTCCTGAAATAACGGCCAGGCGAATACGACTTCCTTTACCAACAAGGTTGCAAAAAGGTCCATCCACCACTCGGGTTCAAGGAGCTATTGACGACCAGAAATTTTCGTCTTCTCCCGTTACACTTCAGGATTGGAGTAAAATTCTAGATCTTACCCAACAAGACGATGCAGCAAATGATGCCTTGGTGGTATCTTCAACTCTGGATATTCATGAACTTCATGCCAAAGTCATTGCGTATGTGTTCCAGTCAAGCTCTATCACAATCATTTTACTTGGCTTACAAGAACAGGGAAATAACGCATGCCGTATTAATACGTTATGACCTCATCAATGCCGAAGAACAGAAAGACAAGTGGCGTAGGGCACGTCAGTCTTCATGTTACCAGCACTCGACGCCGGCCGCGCAGAACATCTTGGAATCAACCAACCACAAATACAGCGAAGAGCTTGCGAAGCTTCACAAGCAGTTGTCCTTGTCGCTGAAGCTGGTTGTTACTTATGCCAGTGATTTGAATGTGCATCGGGAATCGTTAGGGAGGGGGCTTGATCTGAGGAGAATCATGATGTACACAGATAGCCTTCGGGACTGGATTGTAGATCTGGAATTACCGAAGAGGTTATTTTCTGTGAAAAGTGGGATAGATTCGGAGAAGAGGAGAAGAGAGGCTATCAAAAGGCAAAGGAGTGGGGAGGGTAAGTGCTGATTTTGTTGTACTTAGTTAGTCACTTATACCTTGGCCAGTCACAATGCTGAAAAATACTGTTCATGAACTGGAGCTCTCCGTGACTGATATCTCTGATCACCTGATCCACATACAAGATATCCAGCCTGAAAGATTTCAAGAAGCCTTCCATGCAGCGGATAAATTACTAGAAGAAGAGGATATGGCAGACATGGATAAACTTCTCTCAGGGTTGGGAGTTGGAACGGATGCAGTTATAGCTACTAAACAGCAGATCAAAATGGCAGATCAGAAATTGATGGGTCAACATTCAAGGATTGAAGGACTTGGAACAAATCTTGAAGCACTCAAAACAGAGGTTTCAAACTTGAAGCAAAATGAGGCAGAAATTACAGCATTCCGGCAAGAGGTATCTATGGGATCTCAAGTTGAACAAAGATATACTCACATAATTTAGGCTGATATGAGACTAAAAAAGATAGAGATGAGGAAGAGAGATGATAAAGCTCAGCTGGACCAGCTTTTCCAGAAATTTCAAATTCTGCATCAGCAGGGTCTTCATTCACAAGATGACCCTTCTATCTCTTCTTTTGAGGTAGATGATCTTTTGCCATATTCAGATGCACTTGTCACTGCATATCTCATGCAGGAGATAAAGCCTGCATTGGATGCAATTGTGGCTGATATTGATACCAGTCGTCATGTTCTCACTGATCAGCTAACCAAACTTACAGAACAGGTAGTCATCAGAACCTATGACATGGTTCAAATGACTTTAAAGATGAATGGACTTACTCTACAACTTTATTAATAGTAATCACCTAATCACCTATAATTGGTAGTTAGATCATTTTCTGTTTGCCTGGTATGATGTTTGTATTCTGTCATAATCAAAAGCACGGTCAGCCTGAAATTGTCGAAGCGTGTGGTTGAAGGTCAACCTCCTGGTACTCTGATTCTACTTCAGGAATATATCGAATATACTTATCATAATCTTTACCAACACTCTCCAGATATTGCCTAAGCATCTGCTCCCTTGAAACTGGCTGCATCTCATATCCTTCCGAGCCCCTTCTTACTCTCCTACTCTCACCATTCTGAATAACTCCCAATGGTACATCGTCCTCAACATCAGAGCTCGACAGGCTACTATCATCAGCATGACTTTCTGGCTGATATTTCTCGCCTCTGTCATAGTCTGGGTGGTAAGGAGGCACTTTATCATGTGGTATGCGTGAGTCATGACTTTTCGAGATGAAACGACGGCGAGAACTGCTGGTTGGCTCGAGAGCAGGATTAAGGGCATCGTGTCCATAGGTCCAGGGAGAAGAAGATTGGAGGTGGTCGTAATTATTTGGTTCGTGTTGCTCTGGATCTTGTGGAGGCCAGGATATGGGAAGAGCAGCATCTTCACCAAGAGGGAGAATGGAGAATGTCAATATAAATGTACTATACTCCAGAGGCAGGAAGGAAAGACAAGTATGGGACCGAGGAGCTACCATATCCTCAGACAGGTTTAGACGACTCATCTCATGCCTGGTTTATGGTGGAAAGTCAATTTTACTCACCATCTCGACTAGATAGTTCGTATTTGAGTCCAGAGCCTGTTGGGCGTGTTGGGCAGCACCACAAGAGAGACTTTTTGCCAAGGACAGATTCGATATTACGTCGTCGACCAAGATCCTAGATGAGAATGAGAACAAGACTTGCAAACCAATTAATGGAGGAGATAGTCACATAGGGAAATTTGACCTGAAAGCTGAGTCAGAGAAAACATTCAAAGAGAAAGTCCCAACGACAGACCTCGCTGATTTTCCCTCTCCTGACCATTATAACCGCTTTGTCTTTCTCCCATCTCTCTATCGTTGTGGTATTTCCTAACAGGGCGTTGAAATGGTAGACGCTACACATCCTTTAACGTTCAGAATACATCCCAATGACGAGCACGAACCTGAATCCACCAACAGCAAGAAGGACAGGTAAGCAGGTAATATAGTTAAGTATGATCAAAATAAACTCCATGTTCGATGGCGCAGCCTAAATTGAAATATTATTATTATTTGGCCATCATCTGTTAAGATTCATAGCATGTTTACTGACCCAATAAGGTCCACTCATGGCCTCCATTATCCGTCTAGTTACCATAAAAATGTGGTAGAAACAGGATATATCCACAAAGAACAGAAAGCGTATGAAATGGCCATGGTTAAAGTGCCCAACACAATTATTTATCCAAGGGCAATGATGGTCTTGGCCACGTTAGCACGAGCATTCAGTCTGAAGTGGTGAATATTACCCATACGAAGGATACACCTAAGGAGGATATCAGGATATATGTTTGCCGAGTGTACATGTAACCACCTATTGCACTGTCTGCAGTGATGTGAACGAGGGGGCTTATACTTTTGGCACATGCGACAGTAACGGGGAGTTCCTGTAAGTTTCTTAACTTCATAGCCATCCAAATGCGTGTCTGGCCTCTGCGAACAGCGTCAGGAATAGATTTATTGCAAGAAGACGCAAAACGCGCCCATGTGTCTGGCACAGTGCCAGGATCCGTATTTACACATAGATAGTAGTTCCAGAGTAAGATCACTACAAAAGAACTGGGATCATCGGAGATGAGGAAGCGATACAAAGAAATAGTTTTCCTCACTTGAAAGGAACGAGGAGAGTCAGGAGTTCAATAGATACTTCACGGCCATACCAGGGCCAAATAATGAATATTTGGGACGAGTATGCAATAAAGCAGATGAGGCAGAGGACAAAGTTGACGAAAAGAAGACCGGCGATGTGTCCCATGGTGGAAAGAGAGAAAAGTATACCCAGAAAAGGCAACTGACGGCCGATGCTGTTGTTGAGTCTGCACATGCATCCTTTGGCAGCTCGTCTGACCCCAACAACGGCCTGCGTAGTCCGCCATTCATCTTCAGTCGCCCATATAAATGGTACCTTCGTCCACGCCCTTGAGCTCCCAACCCGCTAATATCCACCATACAGTTCAATTCAATTCCCATCCCGACTTGGGGGCCCAAGTCCGTCGTGCAAAACGTTTAGCCGACAGTGCCAGACAGGCTGAAGCAGAGGCTACGGGACTACAGAACCCTGGAACGATTGATAACTTTGCCCCCCGCTTTTCCAAACCAGATGCTGGACAATCACGCAAATTTCTGAAAGGGAACCGGATCCGTAAACCCGGCCCCGCGAGGGGGACAGAGCGTTCGCGACAAACAGTCTCAGAGCCCAAAGCTGCAGAAGCTATAATAGCCTTCAGTCAGCATCAATCTTCCAAACAGCAGGAGCAATCACTAGTACCGACATCTCTGGAAGAGGACACGACTCTTGATACCCCAGAGCCTCCAAACGTTGCCACTCCAGAGCTACTTCACACCAATATCAAGACTGTTCTCAATAGCATTCCCGGCCTCACTTCACTCAAACACCTCCATTCAGGTGATCACTCACAGTTTGATGATTATTCGCAGTGGCAACTGGATCCCCAGAGCTACGTGCAAGGGGCTCGCGGTCCTCAGTCTACCTATGCTCAAATAATTCTTAACCGCAATCCTACCATTACCTCTGAATCTCAGAAGGCGCTTACTGCAGCGATCAAAAGAGTGACTAGGGAGATCTGAGATGACCTTCCGTGCATCTGTGACCTCAAGTCTGTAGATTCCGGATGTGCATTTACAATGATAGACCACTATGTACTTCAGAAGTCTATATATCCACGTCAATTGCAGCTCGGTGTAGGGGTCTAGAATATTTATCATTGAAATTTAAACCAAGTGCTAGATATAGATATAAGATGTTCTTGCTCGCGCTGCACTCGTTACGTGGCATATATATGAATGGCGTGTTAGCACTATTGATAACTTGGACTCAAAACTCCGAGACAAACCAGACAGACTTGGCTCAATCCCCTTGTTTATACAAGGGTGCTACATGTTAAGAGACCGAGTCGCTCCTGCCAGTACTCCTGCCAGTGCCTGCATTATATTTTAAATTGAATTTCAAACCAAGAGCAACTTCCAGCATCCACTGCTCTATGAGTGACGCTGTGAAGGCCAGAAGGTTGCATAACAGTAAAAAGACACATTGCCGATGCAAGAATAGGTTGTCATTTAAGTCGCAATATAAGGCACCTATCTGAAAACCGGAAGAACAAAAATATGTATGTCAATTTCAAAATCAATGATCATACTTCTGCAGCTCCTCCTCAGGCAGATACTCATCCGGCAACCAAAAATCATATGGGTCCGCAACCTGGTCCGGTACCTTCACTCCAAATGCCATTTGATGTCGCTGAGTTTGCCTCTGACCCCCTCTGACAGCAGCAACGAGCAGGGGAGTAGTCGTCCACCGTAGCTCGCCTGTATCTGATTGATATTCCGCAATCGTGACACCTCGTCTTACAGAACTTCGTCGGGATCCTGGAACTGAGATGGACGGGTAAGGTGGTGCGAGGAGACCAACTGCATCCCGCGTTTCTAATGACTGTTCAGACGGCGGCGAGCGTGATTGACGTTCATTGGGTGCGGTAGAAATAGCAACCATTGGCTCCTGATGAGGCTCTGCTGTTTCGCATGACGCGGATGAAGGTACTGGTAATTTCACCGAAGGATCGTCATAATGACTCGTTTTTTTGCGTTTGGTAGGGGGGGCCATAGTAATACTCTGCACTGCCTCTGCGAGCTCTAGTAACCTCGACTTTCGTTCAGGATTTTTCGGAGGACGACCCGGACGACGTCGGGGTGCAGCTTCAGTTTTTTGGAATTGAGAGGAGAAAGGATTGGATAAAGTAGCAATGGGAGGAGGCAAAGGGAAGTGAAGTGAGGCTGAAGGTTCGGGAAAACGCCCTACATCAATATACATGGATAAACTCCCGTGTTGATGTGCCTCCGGTAGAGGGATTGGGCGAAACGGCTCAGAAAAGCCTTTGAGAGCCTCTTGTTCGACTGGGGTAGAATTAACTTCGGGCACATTGAATGGCCGCACATCAAGCAAAGGTCTGTGCTCCTGTGGAGGTTCTGAGGACCGAGTTCGAGAATTGGTGGACTGGTGAACCTTTACTGGGACCACGATCTGATCTGGGGCGGAGATGAACTGTTCATGGCGGAGAGACAGTGGGTTGACCTCTTCTTCTGATTCAGGACCTAGGTGTTCCCCGTGCTCTTCCATACCAATATAGTGCAACACGGGTCGCTCAGGGATTGGATGGGTAGGAGAGACCACAGGTTCCTCTGCGAGACAGGGAGATATAACAGGCGATGGAGAGCACGAAACTGGATGCCGCTGCTCTGGCTTCTGTATTGGGGATGAGCTGATTACACCAAAGCTTTCCGAAGCGCGTGAGACCGATGCCAAGGCAGGAGACTCATAAGCTGAGTCCTTTTCAGCTGATTTGGCTTTGATCCTATCTTGACGTAGATTATGGCTGTCAGCAAAAATGGCCTCTTCCTCCTCCGTAATCTCTGCATCCGAAGCAGAGCGCTGGAAAACGGATGTAGTAGGCGTAATGACATTTTCTTCACGCATTGTGGGCCGTGACTGAGATTTACGTACCCTATCAGGTGGTAGCAGCACCCGAAAACGGGCCTCGAGAGAGAGCGCGATATCTAACATCTCCTTCCGTCGCCGCTCACCCTCGTTATGAGCATTAGCCCCGTTTATGTGGGCAGCTGCAAGAACTCCAGCACCAGCATTAACATCATCCTCTTGAACACCAGGAGCGGGGGAAAAGTCAGATGCTGGCAAAGCTAGGAAGGCAGAAGCATCCATGATGCGTAATTGCTCTACCCGCTCCTTAAGTTTGTATTGTTCGTGCTTGAGTTTTTCCTTTTCTCGGAGTCGTTGTCGCCTTTCGAACGTCTCATATTTTTTGTGGCGACGTTCATAGGCAGCATCTGAAGTGTCGACCTGTACCTGAATCAGAGGCGTTATGAGTTCGAGAACAATCAGCATGTCAGTCATTTACATCTTCCGCACCGCGTGGCCTAAACCTTCCGACATCTGGTACCCCCTCCGTGTACGAAGGTGTTTGAATGAGAAGCCTCTTTCTGAATCCTTCGATCACGTCCGGCCGATCGAAATAACGCTCACTTGAGGTGATGGAGACTCTTAGGTCAGCATTTAATACAGAAAAGTGCTTGGAGTCAGTGGTGAGCAAGAGAGGCGTAGTTGAGGGCAACGGAGTCTCCATTTCGGCTAGAATTAAGAGTGAGCGGCGACACGAAGAAGACTAGGCAAGGAGCGTACACCTGCGCTTCCGGTGTTCAAGGATAAGGAGGTCAGCCTCACAACTGCCAATGCCAGGGCCACCGCGTCGCGAACGAGAGGGAAGTACACGTTTCCGTCGACTATTTGAACCCGATGCGCTCGAGCTTGATGGATCCATTAGAAAAGCAGCACTTGAAAGGGAACAAAATAATGACAGGGTCTGCGAGATGAAACGACCGCAAAAACAGGGACCTATGCGACAAGGGAAGATAATGTTTGATTGGGGAGCTAAAGGACGCGATTAGGGTAAATGAGGAACAGAGGTTTATCCACGCTTCACGGCCAATCAGATTGCAGAATAAGCCTCAATTTGGGAACAAGCCTTTCGACGCTCCATCGGTGACTTCACTGTCTGGCAGCTCTATTCCCACTATTGTTCTCGTAAATATTCACTTTTTCCCTCGGCTATATACCGGTGCCATTTAATACAAGTGCAACGCACCGCTGGACGATATTTTTCAGGCTTCAGACCTTTGCCTCCTCTAATACACTTCATTCGTGCGTACTATAAACTTTCATTTTGACAGCCATACATACTCTATCTCCTTGGCAGAACTCATACACCCACAATTTGTAGAGTAAAATCCTGACTGTGTGAGCTCCCTGAAAACACATCAAACACAATCGAGCCACTCGGGATTCCGTCGCTCGTAAAGCTCGTAGAGCCTCCAGAAGCTAGTAATAAAGCACCGCCAGAAGAAATCTGATAATGCTATTGTCAACGAATTTCTGCTCATGGGTTTACGATATACACACCGTAGAAAATTGGGTCAATGATACACCACTACCACAACTTAATTTCCCTCCATTCACGCCACAGTTACCTTTTGACGACGTCATCGTGAAGCTAGAAGCTGATCCTGACAACGTAAATGTCGCCAGTGTCTGTGTAGACCATGTCCCGAGAGACAGAAGACCGCCTAGTGTGGACCCCGAATGGATTGCATTGATTGTTGCCCTTGCTGGGAGTGACCCAGAAGTCTACCGGACCACGATCAAGACCCATTCCTTGAATTCTAATTGTAAAAATTAAACTTACACCTGTGGGAGAGGGCTGATTTGTTTCTTGTTATTAATGATGGTGAGTAGTTCCTTCTATGGACTCACTGAAGTTGTCTAATGGAAACAGACTTAGATTTATGACCGAGGTATGATATGATAGACACCCTAAACTCACTGTCGGCGTGCTAGAACCAGACTTAGGTGGGTATTTGATGCCAGACGACGGGCACGAACTAGATGTCGGAGCGTCTATCCAATGTCTAATATCAGTATGGCTAGCGTGCCATTCCAACTCACCTATAGGCACAAAAACACCATCCACAATTGATCCTTTCAAATTAAAGTACCAGGATATAGCGTTGAGGGTGCTTCCACTGCAAGTCAAAGCAGGGGTGACACCTGAGGCACTTCTCAAGGCCGAGACGAGTGTTGAGAGGGTGAATGTCTTTGATGTAGTCGGAAGGATGCCTCCGTTGGCCAACCAATCATAGGTTGGCAGCGTCTATGAATTTCGTGATTAACCTCAGTTGTCTAGCAGGGAAACCTGCTCACCTGGAACAGCTTAACAACAGTTTCGAAGAATGCTACGGCCTGCAAGGTTTCGTTAATTCAACCGTTGAAATTGCATGCGCTCATACCTCGGCACCCCTCGGAGCTCCACTCGCTAGACAGCTAGGTTCCAGTGTACTCATGCATGTTCCGTGTGTCGACCACTCATGCTTTGCTGGTGATTAGCACTGGCTTCAAGATACGGATTGATCGGAACCAACCTCCCAGAATTGTTCATTATTGCCGTTAATATCAACCCAGTGCTGTCGACGGTTAGCATTTCAATACACCTTCAAGCCATTATCACTGACAGTTTGCATGAAAGATAGAGTGGAACTCGCTCCTTGTGCAGTTAACAACTAGCATCGACCACTGAATTATGATATCTGACTGCCAAGTAGTACTCACAGAACCAATACCAGTGTATGCACGCGAAGGATCGCAGTTCTCTTGGAATGTTCCATCACAACTGGCAATTTAATTTTCGTGAGATCACAGTCACTGCTTTGTGCTCTGGCTCACTTGTCTGGCCAGAGGCCTGTGTTGCTCGGATTAGAAGCAGAAAAGATACTCAAGTTAGTACCCACCGTGAATTGTCCAGCTGTTGGAAGGTCCAGTTGATGGGTTTGTATCCCAGAACTGCATACGCGCTTCAGACTACCACTCAAGAGGCCTACTCAGATTACAGACCTGCGTTTGCAACAAAAGCCCCTGTTGCGAGGCATTAATCTCTTCCGGGACTTCCCTTAAACAAATCCGTGGTACTTACTCCTGGGCTCTCAGTACAGCATGTGTTGACAGAACCAGAGGTATGGCAGGACGCTGCCCCACTCGTCGAACACCCTGAAGAAATGCTTGTGTTCCTCTTCAAGAGACTTGTGTTCCCGGCGGGTGACTGTAGAGGTGACGCTGAAGTGAAAGAGAACAAAGTACTTAGTGCGATGATGCAAATGGCCAGCATGTTGTAGTAGCCTTTAGTTCACGCTGAGAGGGAATGAGCTTCAAAGAATACAAAAATACCGAATCCACAGTCAGCATAAACCAAATTGTCGATGAGCAAATGTACTGACCTCGATCTCTCGAGGGCGACAAGAACTGAGGTATACAATTAAGGAGTAGAAAGTATTTATATGTCTTGCCTGACAGCGATTTCGATGGCGATGATCATGATGATGGGAAGACAAAACACAAATTCAGATGGCGGTTCAAAACTTGTTGTCGTGGCACTGAGTATCAAGTCTTTGACCCACGTTTGATATCCTGAAAGAGCCTACCAGATATTACGAGAAGTGCGGTGCTATCTGCCGTTCCAGGTGTAGTCCGCAGTAAAGCATACTTTGAGAAATCGAAATCATGTTGTCGAAGATGATACAACGTGCAAAACTTTCCCAAGCAGCAGTTCTTGCTGGAATGCCGACATCAGGTGTTCATGCAAACATGCTGCTCTGGTTCAAATCTATTTCACAGGCACTCGTACACTTACTTCTTTCCCAGAGGTATGACGCATCCGGTTACACCTTATCTTGTTAGGTTGAATTCACATATCGTGCGATATGGGAA
>Ga0153995_1000316_pt1 | contig 10451 bp, 11 predicted proteins | sample TSNC079MetaG_FD_104678 | JGI IMG/M metagenome (GOLD analysis project Ga0153995, IMG submission 104678) | Attine ant fungus gardens microbial communities from North Carolina, USA - TSNC079 MetaG | ecosystem: Host-associated > Fungi > Mycelium > Unclassified | place: USA: North Carolina, Lumber... | reverse complement strand
GTATAAGGTCAGAGCTGGAATCAACAGAAGTGATGTCGGAAACAGGGTGATATTTCGATTGTCGATGACTGTCGTTGTTTGCCTGTGCACTGCTATTATAATTAGCACGAGCTTGAGGTACGCGCTGTCGTTTCCTGTCTTCTCTGGTACCGGGCGTAGAAAAGCTAACCTTCCTCCTCCGACGTTCAGTGGATGGTGTAGCAGATATGGTAACCCGCGGGTATACAAACTGGGAGATCAGATCGGTTCCGAGAAACCCAAGGAGTACACCAATGACGGTGCTTGCGCATCTGTTGACGTCGGGATATATATTGAATTCGAAAATGAGTTTACCAGCAATGAATGTGATGACGAGGAAACCGAGGTTGGAGTTCTTGACAGTGTAGTGCAGGGCCACACCTTGCCAAACTCCAAGGAGGATATGATCCTTGACCGTAGGTCCTTCTGTGTTATTGTATGTGTCAAGGAGAATACGGGCGCCGAGACCAACAAGAAGTGCAGGAGCAGGTTGGATAGGCATAGGCATTAGTGTTGCCGTACAAATGCATAATTGAAGTGAATCGCAACATTGAAACCCGAGATCACGTGAACACTAATAAGCAGTAATTAGAATACAGAAATGTACAATCAATCATAGGTCTTTGTCAATGTAGTTGGCCATAGGGTCCTCTGCCATGCGACGGGTCATCCGATAAGCCTCTGTCAAATCATGAGCACTTCAACAAGAACAAGAACATACACAGGATCACTGACCAAGTTCCTCCTCAGTCACGTCGTGTGTTCCTGTCTCCAACACACCCTTGCGTCGCTTGCTAGAACGCTCATCTTCATCCCCTCCCTTCCGCTTCTTCTCTTCTACCAAAGCGTGAGCCAACCTATCCTGGTCCAATCGCACTTCTCCTTCTCCAACACGTTTCTTGGAATAGTTTTGTTCTACTTTCACAAATTCCTCTCGATTGACCTCCTCGTGGGAGGAAGGAACAGAAGAAGTGAGCAGGTTATGTGCAGATGATGCTTGTACTGCTTCAATACCAGCCTTCCCAGCACAATATGATACATGGACAGTCGACTGGCAACAGGCGTATCCCCAAGTACCACTTGATGTATCATACCAAGATCCCCAAACAGTAGTGTGGTTATTAACAAAGACTATCAAGGAGTGAGAGAGGAAACAATGAGGATGACTGTGGCCACGTTACCATCTTCGGGATATTTCGATTTGTTCTTCACTCTTTCTCTACCTTTGACGACCTGGCCCGACCGAGAGTATTCTATATAATCTTCCGTCTGTCCTTGTCGAAGTTCACGTGGTGCCGCCTGAAGGTACTTTTCACCCCCATATTTAGCCAGAATGCCAACCTTAGTGGTGTCTTTCAGCTCAGCTTTCTTCTCCTTGAATTCTTTATGCAGCAACTCCCCGGCAGTTGGATTGGCATTCAGATGTACATCATTTCCACGTGCAGCGGCATTCCATGCAAACAATTGAAGGTTTTGCACATCTTCAACTTCACCAGAGTAACGAAAGAAGTTTTCTCCAGCAAATTTCGCCTGCATAAAGAATGAGTACGGGATAGAAGTAAAAACTGACATCAACTCACGTCTTCTGGAGCCATGTTCTTGAGCGGTGCGTCACGCATAGAACGAGTCTTAGGATCATAGTATGCGCTATCCGGATCCAGGTTGATAAGATACTTAGCAGTATCCTCACGAATACGCAGATTTCTGACCGTGATACGGGTTTTTGTATCCAATTTTTGACCTACAGCGTCCGCCGCATCCGCATACTTGTCCTCATCAGCATCCTCTTCATCACTTGAACCAAAATCAGGATCTCCTGACTTCCCCTCAGCCTTCCCAGCCTTCGCGACCTTTCGTACAGCGGCCAAATCCGTTGTCGTTTGCTTGTCGATTTCTTCTTCACGGAGCTTCTGTCTGGCGGCTTCCATTGCGGCATATTGTTCATACACCCTTGAATGCTCAGCTGGGTCGTAGCCATTGTACCTATCCCGCTTTGCATCATAACCGACGGTGATATCTTGCACGATATCATCAGCTTGAATGTCCTTGTTCGTAAATTTGGCACCCTTCTTTCTGGGTCTCTCTAGACAGTCTTTTCTTGCATGTGTCATAGAACCACAATTTTCACAAGCGCCTTTGCGATATTTCTTTGCTGCAGGGGCAGCCTTCGCTCCTCTATCGTACCAATTATCAAGCTTGGATTTTTCCTGCTCTGGTCGACGTTGATGGCTCAACGAGGGTGCGCCAGTATCGAGGTACCAAGGTGCCTGTGAAATATATTCTGAATCGGGTATCAAAGAGGTAGACTGTAGAAACGAAAGAAAGTATGCATACGAGGAATATGAGGATTAATGGGTTTTCCTTCTTCATCGAGAGCAGCTGGTGCTGTACCCGCTTTTCGGGCGGCATCGAGATCCTTCTGCCTCCGAAAGTCCTCGCGTGACACCTTTCCAACAGCTATAAAAGAGCCAGATATTAGATTGTCTCGTTGGTGGAATGGAGAACATACACACTAGCTGAGGCCATAGTGGTTGCAGATTATGTGAATCGTCCGTACAAGTCTCCAAATTAGGTAACTATGTTTATCGTTGTATATACCAATCATCTAATTAAATCCACGAAGGCGAGCTACATCCAGCAAAACAGAGTCCGTCGTCTCTTTTAATTTGATTCTCATGTCCCCTTCATCCATTTCTGAATACATTCTCCACTTTTTCAGTGCTTCACTTTCAACATTAAGTGCTCGCACGATATTTCCCAGGTATTCGAGGTCAGAAGCTAATTGTGCCGCGCCAGAAATGGAGAGTGACGAGATTTTAGGTAGAACCTCTTGTACAACATGCGCAAGAAAAGTATGTCCAAGGGAGAGGAGCCATGCAGAAGAAATGGCTTCAGGATCAACGATGGTGGACTTGGGAGTGAAGACCGAAGCCCGCCGTATGTGACCCCCACTTGAGCCGGTTGGTATGTCTGGTGCTGTGTGTTCAGTGAAATCTTTCAACATTTCAAAGTCAAGATGGGGAAGTGTTCCAGGAGAAAATGAAAGAGCATCATCATCTGCATATAACTCAAAAAGCCTCGGCAAGTTAAGCAGCCCTTCCGCAACTTTCTGCATTACCTCACTTGGTAGTAAAGAGAAAGTGGGTACGTGGAGTTCATTCTCTTTGGTGGAAGATTTTGACTTGGGATCTCCCGGTGCAGACCACAAGGTCAAGGACGGATAGGAATTGAGATGTCGGCAGAGCGGCGAGAGAATTGACTGCTGAAGTGTGGTCTGGCAAGTCTGAGCGAAAAGAGAGAGAGATCTACGAGCGTTGACAAGCAATGGCTCAGGAGATTGATACGGATGACCCGTTCGAGAGTGCATAGGACTTGTCCCAACAGATTCCAGCAGGATCTGAAGCTCCGCAGAATTGAGTGTCGACTGTTCAAGCAGCTGATTCTCGCCTCGCGCTGGGCCGATGCTGAAGGTGACTGGGTCGTCGCGGACCATTCTGAAGTTTGTCGCAACCTGACACAGATGATTTCGTAGCTTAGTCTCAAATCCAGACAGCCGTTCAGATACTGTTCGGGCGGATGATAGTAAATGAAGGCACAGCTGGATATTAGACCAGTCATGAACATCGTAGTCTATACCTGCCAGATCTTCATCGCCTGCAGGCGTCTTCGCAGACGAACCGGTCTGGGATATCATAGTTTGCAACTCCGTGGTCCACAGGTCCATGAACGACTTGAAAAACTTGTCCAGAGCCCAGACGAGTCCAACAGCTCCGTAACCATGTGTAAACGCATTACACCTGCCCACACTACCTTCTGCCAATCCGAAGATATCAACAGCACGTTCTCGTAGCAACCGAGGCCTGTCAACCTCTTCCACTCGTCCTTGCGAGTCACCGGCTGTGATTCCTGCAAGAGAATGTTCCAGAAAGCGCTTCTCAAGTGAACCATAATCAATTTGAAAATCGAGGAAGGGCTGGAATAATTCCTGTTCCCATTCCATAATATCTGCTGCTCGGGAAAGAACTTGCTGAATTGCCCCGCCATTTGCACTTGAGCCGGACCGATTATGTCCAGGACGCCATGATATTGACATCCGACTGGATCTTCGGCGAACATGTGCTGGCTTCTCAGCGTTGCTGGATCGCCGTGGTATTGGCTCACTTATCACAAATTTGGCCTTTTCCATTATTTTGTCGACCGAAACTGCAAAATCCTCTGTTAGACGTAGTGCAATGATAAGGTCCGTGAGTACAGTGTCGTGCCGCATGTTGGAAAGGGCAACCAATCTCTGGGTATAAGTAGGTTGTAGGGAAGATAGCGTTGATGCGATAAAAGAGGAAAGGATCGTGGGTGGATCAGAAAAAATGGAGCATATGGGGGTACGCTCGACATTCAAAAGGGAGACGAACGAGTCGTAGAATTTGGTGAGGAAGTCTGTGAATGGCTGGCGAGTCTCTTGCATCGTAAGTTGTACTGAAGGGCTTTCGTCGCAATCGATGAGCTGAGCAGTTTGCCATAAGTTGATTATGTTAGATCTGCGTGCAGCGTAGTAGTAGTTGCGAAACTCGGACTCGCGCTGAATGACAGAAAATATTGCAAAGTATTCTTTACAATTCGCTACGTCCTGTACATTAATGGCGGATACAAGCGCCGAACTAAGCGACGCTTCCAGTTGATTTTGTAGGTTCACCATGAGATTTCGTCTGAGGTCATATTCAGGTGTGTTCTGGAAGACTACCATACTCTTGCTCGCTTCCGAAAGTCGTTCTGCGGCCTTGGCATAATTCTTCACCGCGATCAGAGAAGTCACCTCCAGTTCGAGGGTACTCCAGCTCTCTGCTTCCTGTAGAACCTCTCGAGCAGACACCATCCTCGTTTTTATGAGATCCAAGCTATGCAGTTGCTTGAGAACACTATCAATAACCGGAGGTACTGTTTCGTGGGTCTTGCGAAGGGCATCATCTAGGTTGTTCCGTAGCGTCAACGCGCCATCTTTCATAAAATGGAGATCGTAGGCTAGACGCGGTACCCCACGAGATACGTCGTCCATGATGCTTTCTAGTCGAGTCGACGAGTCTTCAGAGGCGATGTCCAAAGCTGTCAGGAGTTGGGTAATTTGGTGGTCGAGTTTGACAAGGTCCACAGCGTTGGGATCATCTGTATCGTCAGAGTATATAAGAGTGTTGTTAATCCAAGAGACAACATTGTCATATTGTTCAATTGAGTCGACGTTGGCTACTCGACTTACGGATGTTGACATTAGGAACCTGGTTGCTTTGAATTATTTAGCTCTCATCAGAATCAGTGGTGACATCATCTATAGATCACACATTTATCTAAGGTATGTAGTGCAGAAGAGGTATGACTTCAATAGACCCGAGCTCAGAGTCCTCTGGTAGTCCCATATTTTCCCAGCACACTGCACACAAGCATGAAGGACTCTCTCCCAGTCGAATATCATTCACAATTGACCACACGGCGGGTGATTTCGAACAGGCTCGACAAATATCTAGAAGCTGCGGTGTGTGTTGCAGTAAGATTGGATAACCTGTCCGTGGATCTGAAGGATGTATTGCCCTGAAAGCTCTGGACTCAGTACTGCTCGCGCTTTTTTCCCAGTGACAATCAATGCACCTGATTTGTTCAATGACAACAAAATGTTCGCAGTTTCCCCTATGCAACAGCCAGTAAGGCTCATTGATACGAAGGGATACAGATGACAGTAATGTCTCCGCTAAAGAGCTGGTAGCTTGTTCCATAGGTGTCTTGGATTTAGACCGGGTCTTCAGGTGTCTTACGAGTTTTCTACCTCCATGGTGAAAAAAGCGGTAGTTGACTCTATAATACATACCTGGCATAGTCATTCTCTCCATAAGACACTCCTTCAATACACAGCACACGTCCAGAGTCTTCCTCAGGTGCAAAATTGCAGACAGGGCCATCCTGACTGGCTGTGATACGGCCAGCATGGGGTGCACATGGGACAGCTTTGCACAATTCATCTAGCGTTTGAGACGACAAGAATGCGTGCTGAGATAGGCGAGCGACATAACACGAGCTCCATGGGATCTTGTCGTATATTGTGACAAGTATAATGGCATCGTCTTCGTTTGCGACACATTTCGCTCGACTTGATTCGGTGAGTTTCTGGACCATGCATAAGAGAAGATTTTTTGATACGAAAAGGCAATGCAAACAGTTTACCAAGGTATCATATGCATTTTGGTCAGAGTTGCGAGGTGTTCGGATGAAGGCAGCCGCTTCCATAGGGAAGCTATTCGTGTTGTCAGCTTGGAGCGTTCATCGAAAGCTCGATCCTCACTTCCAACTGGAGAGTTTTATAGTATTAATGTCATCGTGTAGGGTCCGGACCCCCGGAGGCAACATATCTGGTGCAGAAAACTGGCTTCGGCGAGTAGTCTTATTTGGTACTAGACTCAAAGCGGCAGCTATTCGATCTTGGTCTTTGAGCAAGAAAGAGGACATTGTTGGATCGGCCCATGTCTCTTGGAGCGTAGATTTTAGATCTCGAATGCTAAAGTCACGTATAATGACCGAACAGTGATGCGCATGTTAGCCTTACCTACATTCGCTGATGAGGGCCATTTGCCTGTCTTCGGAAATCGTAGACCATTGCTGTTCAAGCTGGAGCACACTAGCCTTACTTTGTCCAGAAATCGCTTGCATAGCTTCTGTGACTTGAATAGGTTGAGATTCCGGACCAAAGTGCGACTCTAGCAGTTTTGGGAGGCTGACATCCATGACGAGCTCCAGGAAAGGGGAATTATCCTTAAAAAAGTAGGCGGTGACCAACTCCCGCGTGTCAGCCGCTTTTCCGCTGTGTTATATATCTTGTCAAGATCACCCTTTACAGCATCATTCTTTCCTTTAAGTCATTCAAGTATTCGTTTTCATGATTCCACCACAGTTCATTATACCTCTCGGTTGCCTTGTCGCTCTTTCTTCTGCACTCCCATGGAACGATCAACCTTACAACGCCAATTCAGGCTCCGGTGTGAGTATCAAACCTGAACGTGTTTTGGTCATTCAGTCATGAGGCGTCCAATATAGCATACCGACTGTCAGTCTGGTGGTGGATATTCAAGCAAGCCGACCGACATCCCCAGCTGTTCAGTTGATACAGTTCTTCCGTCGGCTCAGGACACCAGATCTTCTTCTCTATCTCATGGGTTCGAGCATATAATATCTCAGAAGGATGCTAGAAGCGTTGCCATCGATTTCTCGGGTTCTCCTGACAGCTACTCCAGCACTGTCGATAGCCTTGGACCGTCCTTTCTGGCTGATCACTCTGTCCATCTGGAAAGCCTTGGCCTCGGGGATGACTTCACTGATGCAAGTCGCTCTCAAAGATTTGGTTCTTCAGGCGAGCCCTCGCCCAAACACATCTCTGGTGAAGCACTTACAGATGAAAGGGAGTCTTTTAAGGATGATATCAGGGACGGTGCCCAGAATATTGGCCACAAAGCTGACAACGTGGATTCGAGTTCTGGTACTCATGGTGATGATTTCGGATACGTGGCTCACGATCATGGCAAAACAGCTGGTAATCACAATAACAACAAGAACAATGGTGACAATGACCACGACCATGACAACTATGACAATGCCATCACCAACAATAAGGATAAGAATGGGCTTGAAAGCGATCTGAGTAAACACAAGCTTGGCCGCCGGGAAAATGTCACCGTCTCTGAGTCGTCCGTTGCTGCTCCCAAGCCATCCAAGGTTCCTCCTGGCCATACACATCACGTAGACTTAGACGACGACGAGGGGGAGGAATGATTTTGCACTTGTATCTACATACTTGCCATAGCCCACTATTGATTTAGATGACATCAAAGTTCGTCGAAGTGGGTGGCCATGATCCATCTGTTCCGCTCATGTTAGTCACAAATTGATCCCAATCTGCAATGCTACGAGAGACAACGTTAGCATGCGTCGATGGTTCCCTTCAAGGCCAAGAGAGTATGCCTTACTTGAAATCACTGGGTACATTTGACCAAAGTGCACTTATGTCCTGGCTCGCACCAGACAGTTGTTCGTTTATATTGAATGATAGAGATGACAATGGCTGATCCTGATTGTAAAAAGTTGTCGGCATCTGGTCATTACGGTGTGCTTCAGGTGAGTTATTCGAGGATGAATCAGGGAAACCCTGTCCACCAGGCATCGAGCCACCAAAGGTCTGAAGCATTGATCCTGAATTGATCTGTCCTAGCGCAAGATAATTCAAACCCCAAGCATCAGGCCCCACTGTCGAGAAACCTGAATCTGCGATAGAGGGGCTGAGCCCTGGATCAAAAAACTGCGAATTATTGGAATGTAAGAGGTGTGGTGCCGGAGAAAAGGATGTTGCAAGGCCCTGCTCCGACAATGATCTTGATCTCGGAATTGTTTCGGAAGTGTTTCTCATCGAAGGGGAGATTGATGGACCCTGTAGCCATCCATTAGCCTGGCGGGATTTTTGCAGACGGGATTGATTCAGTAAAATTGTTGGATCAGTCGATTGCCGTTGTCGCTGTTGCGGTTTCTCCTCTCGCTGGCGCTTTGCGGAGACATATTTAGGAAGAGGTTGTTGATCTTCGTGATGTGTCGCGAGATCTGTTAGAATGTCACTAAGGAGGCTTCAGCTTCGCAAACCTCTGCAATAAATATGTGATGCCTACGAGAATCTGCCGGCTACGTGCCATCTAAAGAGCTGCGTTAATGGATGTGACGCTCGACTTGTCAGACTTACGTTTTTTCCATAGCTCTTAGTGCATCCATGCATCTTTGAATGTCTTTCATCTCTTTCTCAGGGTCCGTTTGGAGGCCCGCTCTACGACCGCCATACATGTGCAGTAGTAGCACAATACCTGAAGCATAAGCAGAAATCTATTGAGAAAAACACGTATTAGGCATTTCGAAGACGGCAAAAGAAACGCCCACTCAACGAATATATTGGGATACGGGTACATCCACCCGGGACCCTTCGCATCGAGGAGGTGACTACATGTACGTGCCGCATTTGTACATATCGCAAGCGATGGGAATGATAGTGAAGTTGTTCTGTGAATGAAAGGGCGATGTATCTGAATCTGAAGGTAGTAAAACGTTGAATGAATAAATGCAGATTGATATAGGAATGGATTGAGAGGTTGATTTGAATCCCATCGCACTGAAAAGCCGGGATTCAGTCAAGTTATATCATGAAAAAACAATACGAACGGTGATCTGGCAAGGAATCCTTCCACTTATTCATGGATGAATCCAACTCAGTTACTATGCGCTCCTCCCACTGATCCCCAATAAGACCTGTTAAGAGTTTAGACTTTTTGTTGGAATACAACGTCCGTAATGTGAAAGCAAGTATTTCGCAGAGCCGCAGGTGAACGTTGAATGCAGTCACTTTGGATGGTTTTCCAGGAGGCTGCTTCCAACTCTGTTTTGGATCCTCGCACTCCCAATATTCATCATCAACTTCTATTGGAAGGTCTGCATCAAAACTTAAGAATCAATGAGTAAGGATAAGAGAGGAGGTAGGTTCTGACACACTCTTCATCCTGTATTGCACAGGTTCGACCAACAAATGAACTTGTCAGCCTATCATAGGTGATAAGACACCTAAAACAAAGAATGAATGAGTTCAGGTTGAAGTAGCGCATTGTCTTTATACCAGAAACATCGCTTCCAGAGTTCACTGACTACAGTGGGTCTTTGATCACCCCAGCGTCGATGTGCTCCACGCTCCAGAGCAAACCTAAGAGCCAACGCCACCAAGCTCCAACCAGCCTGAGGGAGCGAGGATGCCAGTAGGTATGGAATCACCAACTGATTGGACGTTTATTTCTTCGTATAGCGGAAGGAAGTCGGCACTCACGCAGAAGTACTGTACATCATACAAGCTGGCCCTATCGAGTAATTTATTCCTCAACAAGCGTGTTTGTCGAAAAAATTTAAAACCACTTGAAAGGCCGGTTTTATCATTTGAAAGAGTCACACGCGGGTCGTTGGTACATCTTGATGCCAGTGCACAGACCATTAGGACAACTTGACCGAAACCTGTGTCATGCAGGTGTAGATCATTTGCGAGGTCTCGTTCAAAGGTTGGACGATGGAGAAGGGGGGTGTAGAGATTGAGACGTTCAAAATAGAGAGATACTAGATGGTCTAATAGATCCTTATCTGGAAACTCAAATTGGGGGAGGTCTGAGTTCACGTGCTCTACTTCCCACTGCTTCTTGCTCAGCGTAGCCCATGATCGATGGGAGATGAATGACTCACAGAACGAAGATCCCAGAAAAAAGGGCGACGAAGGTTTTTTCCAGAACAAATGTCAACCCCGGTTGTTTCAGTTTTGATCGCCGTCGCATGCTGCATCAACATAAACGCACTGAGATGTGAAGACAATAATAGATAGGCTATAAATAGCT
>Ga0153995_1000315_pt1 | contig 10460 bp, 14 predicted proteins | sample TSNC079MetaG_FD_104678 | JGI IMG/M metagenome (GOLD analysis project Ga0153995, IMG submission 104678) | Attine ant fungus gardens microbial communities from North Carolina, USA - TSNC079 MetaG | ecosystem: Host-associated > Fungi > Mycelium > Unclassified | place: USA: North Carolina, Lumber... | reverse complement strand
GTCGATAAGTGAGAGGCTTTTGGGCTGAGATGACGAGTATATAGAAAGAGCAGGATAGAAGAGGGATGTGATGACGACACAGGATATTAAAATGACACGAATTTGATGTGTGGCACAGTGTCTATAAACAATAAATCCAGAGTCGTAGGGAACAAATAATCGATACTCACAAGCCAAATTTCAGGAAAAAATGTTGGACGAGAAGACGAACTGATTGTAAAGGAGATGAAACATATCCAAGCATTATTCTGTAGGGGGGAGTCGTTGATATGTGGATTTGTTGGAGGAGCTGGAGAGGTGCAGGAGATGAAGGGTCACAAGAAGCCTTTGTAGTTATTGTTTAGAAAGGGGAGAGAATATTGATCAGTACTGCTGGCAGACCAGCATGATAGGGCTGAGGATCCAAAGAGAGTGCGTCAAGAAGACCTTGAATTACTTTGGATAGTCACGTGGTCTTCATTTTTATTGCCCCGACGAGGATCAACTTCCTCCCTCCCATTGATGATTGTTATTCGGGGTTGGAATAATGTCGTCTCTGCTGCTCAGAAGTCAGCAGCAACATGCCCTAGGCGCAGTACGTTTTCTGTTAGAGACTATCAAAGTGTTTTACTGAGCGCTTGCTCTGGCAGTGTTGCATCCAAGTAACATTATTGCCGCTGTTTCCTCCTTCAGGATGCCAGCTATGTCGCCAACCATGACAGAGGGTGGGATTGCGTCGTGGAGAAAGAAGGAAGGCGAGGCCTTCTCAGCTGGGGATGTCCTACTAGAAGTTGTAATACTCTTTCCGCTGCCAGGTTGAGTGCTCTGTTGGGTCGTTAATGCTTTACTCTGGCCAGGAAACTGACAAGGCTACGATTGACGTGGAAGCCCAAGATGATGGTATAATGGGAAAAATTATTGTAAGTATCATGAAATAATCGTGTATGCCCCTAGGTTCATGTTGTCTCCTCAAGCTTCCGGATGGTTCGAAGAATGTACCAGTAGGCAAGATTATCGCCCTTCTCGCTGAAGAGGGGGACAACATTTTAGATCTTGAGGTGCCAAAAGACGAACGCTCTGGTGTGCAAGCTATCACTACTCCTGCTCCTGCCCCAGAGCCTCCAAAGGCACAAAAACCCCAACACCCACAGTCCATCGTTCACCATATCTTACCTCCATCATCTTCACATTCTCTCTTCCCTTCTGTTCTTCGTCTAGTCCAAGAACATGGAATTTCAAATCTTGACGTGATCAAAGGCACTGGAATTCGCGGGATGTTAACCAAGGGTGACATCTTGACATATCTTGGTTGTGCTTCCGGTCCGAATGGCACATACAAAACGCCCATAACCCCTATTCAAGAGGCCAACCAGAACAGGAAGCCGATTGAAAAGAAAGAAGAATACAGGGTACGTTCCTATACATCGATTTTTAGTTCGGATATTGAAGGGTATCTGCTTATTTCTGAAGCCTCTCGATGGACCTGCAATTCGGCGGGCAATTGTCAACTCTTTTTCAAAAACTCCTCTGAAGGAAAGGAGTGCTTCATCTGGTATTTATCGTGATACGTGGATCGTATACGATCCGCTAACACACATTACAGGTTTCAAGGATGCCAACTTCGATTCTGTCATTGACGACTACCTTCCTCGGAAGTCTACTTCCTCCACTCAGGTCCCAGACTCTCCTCCAAGGCCCGCAAAAAATAGCTTGCGTTTCCTTGATGGATTGATTTGATCTACTTGAGCGTTTTATACACCTAATAATCCTCCTCGGCAGGCTTGTTTTTTTCGGTATCTTCCTTCAGCTTCCTGGCTTGGCGTACCATTGAGCAAACTCTCAGACATACTTGGGCCTTCCACTAGTAATCGAGACCGATACTCTAAGACTATTTTCATGCTAATGTACAACTTTTTTTTTGGCTGGAACCTCCTTTTGACCTTGCTATGGAATGTCTAAAAATGATGGTACGGGGATATAAGGTACAAATTATATGTTTGGGGAAGTGCTTTGCCTGTGTGAGTTGGAATCTATATTTAGCTTTGCGGTAAGAACCAAACAACGTTACTCCTTGGTTATTAGTGTGTTATTAGCGTCGACTTATTCTTACCGCACATAACCTCTACGCGAGAAGAAATCCATGGCAGACTGGACCACCAACTCAAATGAGGCGCTCACTCTCTCATTAGGTGAGCTTGTATACATGTTATACAACGACCGCTAACTTTGCTTGGACCCTAGTAAGGTCCAAGGCTGATCAATATCCACTGGGAGAGGGCGAATCATACGAAAATTTTCATCCGACATTTACATATCCAGTTTGTGCACACTGCCTTCTCTCTCAGCCAGCCCAATGAGCTGGACCTTAGATCTATGGAGACGACGAGAAAATCTATGGGTACAAGGATCTACTGATTGACGTGAGTCTTTTGCCAATTTTCAGCCACATGACTGACGAAGAGTCGCATTTTCCAGCTACGATTCACATCCGGCAGCCTCACTTATTATCTCGACGTACAATATTCTGAGAAGCTTCCTTCGTCATCGACTATTGATGACGTTGAGGGAATGCTGGCAAAGTTCATCCCTTCAGGCACGCCTTCTGTGTCTTACGAGCTCTGCATCCTTCCTCAATGTTGATACAGGATATTATACAGACAGATCTGAGTTCGAACAACGTGTTGAAGAAGACGCGGCTGCCTTCAAACCCTGTGGCGAGCTGATCTATTCATATACAAGACCGGCACCGATCAAGGGCAAAGGTAAAGGTGTTGCAACTTGTGCACTGGCGACTGAAGATGATATTGTATATGAAGTTTATCATGTAATATTCTTCCTCGTTCCTTGTTCGTACTCCTTCACTGACCTAGATCTCAGACTACGTGGGATACCCCAGGCTTTCGTGCATACCATCGGAGGATGCAATTATTCATATTGCTCTATGTCGAGGCAGGCTCGTATATCGTTGAGGATGAGGATTCTTGGGAATTTGTTGTTTTGTGAATCTTGGTTTTTTTATCTTTTCAGAGCGCACTCACATCCTCAGCAGGTACGAAAAGAGAAAACGTTCTGGGTGCGATATATCAACTTATCATTTCATCGGTTATTCTTCATTATACGGGTTCTACCATTTCCCCGAGAAAACTAGACTGCGCCTAAGCCAGTTCATCATTGTCTCGCCGTACCAAAAGAAGGGCCATGGCTGTTAGTGTTATTGCTCTTGTAGAGGTATCTGAAAGTTGACCACCAAACCATCTAGCCCAGCTTTACAAAGCTATCTATCAATACGTTCTCTCGAAACCACATATCGCCGAGTTGACGGTTGAGGATCCCGCTGAAGCTTTTGAAGATCTACGTGACAAGAACGATATTCAAATGCTGCAGAACCATGATCAATTCATTCGCGAAGCTTATGGTTCTCCACAGTCTGTTGGAGGTCGTGTAGGTGGTGTTGGCCGAGCAAGAAAAAGTGGTCACGGTGGCGTAACACCATCAAAAGGAAGATTGAACCCTCCTGCAGACAAAACTTGGATAGAGAAGTGGAGAAAAGATCTCAAGATTGCTGGGGTGAGCCGATGTTGACATAAATCCATCACTTGCATACTCAGTGACCCCGAAGCGTCAATTCCAGCGTTTGATTGAGATGTTGATCTTGCTGCGCCTTGACCCTCATGATGCGAGAGCACTAAAGGCTTATCGCCTTCAAGTGAAAGAGAGGTTGTATCGGTTCAATTTCGTGAGTGATGACTATCTTTTTTGCCGGTCGTTATTTGCTCATATAGGTCCCTCTCAGGAGGTTCTTATTCAACTGGATAAACAAGAACGATTTGAAAAGCTAGAAGAAACTTTTCAAAACGTCTGTGATGATTACGCACGCATCCTAGGCCTCCTGAAACAGTACACGGCCTGATCAAGCTTACCGTTGACAGAAAGACATTTGTACTTTGATCGCACCGTATGTATCATTATCAGCTGAGAGGAAGCAGACGACTTGGCTTTGGAGTCTGAAGCGCGGATGGGCAGAGACATGTTTGAGATGTGATTTTCTTACCCGTAAAATGGATGACCGTTAGTGCCTTGCGGAGTTGAAGAGCGCGCGTCATCATACACTACACAATCAATACAATGGATAAAACTCCAATCCGCAGACCATGGAATTCCTCTAGTCCCATAGATGACCCAAGAAGAACAATGAAAAGCAATCTGCCTATGAGATAGTGGGAGTGGGAGCATTTTTTTCTCATCTCAAGTTACGATTTGTGCTTTGAAAACCAGATTTTCTAGAGCACCCAGTGTTAACTCAGGCAAACATATACACCATAGTTATTTAAACCTAGTACCTGGTCATCAATCTAGCAAGCAATATATCTACCTACATCTTGTTAATAAATTAAGAACTCCCTCTATCACCGCCACTATCTCATCATCACACTTGTCCACACGAAAAAAAAGCAGGATCATCCAAACCAATACAAGAAGTAGTCTCAAAAATTTGACCCCTATGCTCATACGACAACACCCCCTACTGCTTCGTAGCGCGATACAACGCACGAAGACCAGCAACCCTTGTACGCCACCTATCACCATACAAAAATTGAATAAGACCGCTCGTAAACTCCCTAAATCAAGTAGAAAAAAGGTATTGAGCAAACATGTGCATGAAATCGATGAATAAACAAGACATACCAACTCCAGTACAATGAACGTAGAGGATAGTCAAGCACTTTGGGTATACTCGTTTGGACAATTCGAGGGTATCTGTCCATGATAATAGCTTTAGGGTTCGTCAACGAACGTAATCCTTCAGGTCCACCGAAACGACCATAGCCGCTCTTTTTGACACCACCGAATGGTAGGTCTTGGCTGTTGGTCGATACATAAGATCAGTCTGTAGAAATAACATAGTTTCACTCACTTGATCTATGGGAAATTCATTTCAACGTCAGGTAAGCATCAACAAAGGGCCTAAAAACACTCACATAGAAAGTAGCAAAATCATTGACAGAGACCATCCCACACTCCAGTCGCTTCGCAACCGCCAAAGCCTCGTCTTGATCAGGACCAAAAACACTAGCACCTAATGCATACGGTGTTCCATTAGCGATCTCAATGGCTTCCTCAACAGTTTCATAAGGCATCAACAGCATAACTGGTGCAAACACTACACGAAACCAGAAACACAATCGATCAGCACTTTTTTTGTACAAAAAAAGAAAAGAAGAAGAAGAATCCAGAGAAAAAACGCACGCTCGATATTCGCAATCTGCATGTCCTTCGTTACCGATCCAACAATCGTAGGAGTGAAATAATACCCATGTTCATGTTGTGGATGCGCATAGCGCCGTCCTGCACTCTCACCCACACCTTCAACTTGACAACCTTCCTCTGCAGCATCTGCTATAACCCGTTGAATGCCTTCAAACCGATCCCCATTGATCATAGAACCACTATCAACAGTATTTATATACCCTTCAGGCGTACAAGTGAGGACAGAACCAGTACGAAGTTTCTTAATTCTGTCAGAGAGCATTTCATAGAGTGCATCGTATTGGTCTTCCTGAACAAGAATGCGTTCAATGCCAATACAATTTTGGCCCATGTTTTGGCTCAAAAAAAGGATCCAAATCAATTTCTGGAGATTTTTGAAACGATGGACTCGGACTCACAAGACGCCACGCATAAGAGTGCTTGACCACTTCTCCAGGTCAGTATTGGGAAGAATGATAGCAGGATCTTTTCCGCCAAGTTCAAGAGTAACAGGCGTGAGATGTACAGTAGCATCCATCGCAATCTGTATGAACCGTGTTGTCACTATCCATCTTTCTACAGTTGAGATGATAACCCACCTGCCTACCAACAATCTCTGAACCAATGAACGTGATATGTTTGATTTCGGGAGACGTCGTCAGTACTTTTGCATCTTCAGGATAACAACACACAAGCTGAACAAGCTCAGGATCCTGCCCACAAACACACAAAGCTTCCTGTATTGCTCCAACGAACCAGGAAGTCGACCAAATCACATTCTCTGAACATTTGAGTACGACACCGTTACCAGCGAAAATCCCAGCAAGAATAGGTGACCAAGCATTATGAAGTGCTATTTATCAAGCAAAAAAGGTCAAGTTTTGATGAACCGATTGGTATTGCAACGTACGATAATTCCAAGATGTAATTGCAGCGACAACACCTAACGGTTCATAATGCACCTCTCCGATCTTGTACGAAAGCATTAAATTCGATTTACGTCTCTCGGGTCGTAAAACCTCCTCTCCATTATCGATCAGCCATTCCATTTTCGAACAAGTCGTCAAAATTTCTCCAAGAGCAGCATCAAGCACTTTTGACAACAAACTATCTCAAACCCTGCGTCAAAAAAAACAGAAGAAAAGAGACTCACGCGTCTTTCCCGTATCTCTACAAGCGATTCTCGCACATGCATCCTGATTATCCACCAACCACTTCAACAACGTCCTGATCACTCTCCTCCTCTGAGTAAACGTCGTTAACTTCCAATTCCGCTGAGCGTCTTTCGCCTTGAGGATCTTGTCCTTAATGTCTTCCCCTGTGTCCACTGCTACAGTTCCAAGATGGAGTCCCGTAGCTGGGTCAAATGAAGTCACAAATTTACGGTCGGCAATAGGAAACAGTTGACTAAGTTCAGGATTCTCGTTGTGAGAGCTGAGATTGGCATCTGGGATAATTTCTCCTTTGAAACCTGGACTCGCTTGCTATATATACAAATCAACGTACATCCCGGTCAAAGTAATAAAAGGCCATGGAGGCGTACCTGCGGCACTGGATACTGAAATGGAATAGGGCTGTTATGTTTCTTATGGTACTTTTGCATCACAGTAAAAATGCCAAAAGCAAGGAATAAGGTAAGCGGTATAATTGGATCAAGCCATCCTGATTTATTTCCTGATGCAAGCTTATCTGTCAGACGCGGGTGTAGCATTAAAGAAATAATGGTGTCCATGACGGGTTGAAGAGGGCACACAACGCGTAGAAGGAGACAACAGTTCGTCACGTGTCTCACAGGCTTAAACAGGACATAGTTCATGAGCAGTGTTCATGAGCCTCAATAACTCTGCAATCAACCACATCATCCTGTATAGCAACAACACATTAGCCCTCTCCACAACATGTGATTCAAAACCGAGAAAAGGACGCAATCGGGGGCGAGCCTGCCCTCGCGTTTCGGTTCTTGCGCTCCTACCATATTGGTGATCTAGCGAGTTGGTCGAGAGAGATCGAGCTGAAACCCAGTTTGTCAATGTAGAACTATTGAGCGATGTAAGCGGGGACTTTCAGCCCCGTATGGCGTGTCGTGGGGACAATGTGCTGGAATGGTCACATCGTCAAACCCAATAGATATTCAACATTACCGTCAGGACATAAAGGTGAAGGCGAATAACGACAGTTCTAATACAAGGTTTTTGGTATCATATGACCCACAGAGGGGGATAGTGGTGGTTAAAGGACAAGAAGGGGATGGTTCGAACCTCATCTTGACCACTGAAGAGTTAACTGCCTTGTCTAAAGCACAAAAATAAAAATAGATTCAATTCAGCAGCCGTGGGAATAAATTCTACAGCTCTGAATTGTTTTTGCTCATCCTAATTCTATGGGTGGTCTCCAAGGGCAAGTTATTTTTTTGGCAATGTTCAACACAAATCGCATTTAAGTCATTGTTCCTGCTCTAGTTCGTCTCTTAAGATTGTGTGACAAGTCTGAATGACTTGACATTGGAATGTGCGCTGTGTCTGTATTTTGAAATAATAAAAAGCCATTACACATGGCTGTGAGAATATCCATGAGCACTCCATGCCACAGAAAATGACCAGAACAGGTCACAAAAGATGTGACTTTACTAACTAACAAACAATACTTCAAAGTCTTACATTCAACGCTGAGGAATCAGGATAGACACCAAATACGTCTTCAATTATGTACATAAAAGAAAAGGTAAAAAAAAATTGCACAATGTAGTAACGATGTCATTTCAAAGATTATCAACAAGGAGAAAGAGAGAAAGAAGTCCAGATGCAATCATACACAAAAAAACCAACAGTCAAAAAACAAAATTTCTTTTCACCAAATGAGCATATACCAAAAGGAATCAGAGGGGAAGGGGAGAGGGGTCAGAGAGGAGGGGGACACAGAGGAGGAAGAAGAAGAAAAAAATAAGAAAGCAGGGATACCCAGGCCCATTAAACCAAAGAAGAACGGCTTCTATTATCATGATAGTTACTGATGTCCCTCCTGTATCGACTTTACACTCCCAACCGATCCCTTCTTCTTCAAACCAAACCCACTAAACCTCCTCAACCCAGATATCCCACTTTTCGCTTTTTTATGATGTGGCGGCGACGGCTGCTTTTTCACACTCGCTAACGAGTCCATAGACTTGATACTAACAACATCGAGATCCTTCTGTTTCTCAACTTCGGCAGCACTGGCAACAAGAACGGGCTCCGAGTCTTCACTTTGTGAACGGTCAGAAAGCCCACCAGATCCAATAAGTCTGATGGTAGTTTCTTCCACCTTTTCTTCGGGCTTTCCTTCCTCTTCTCTGTCCGCCCCAGTTTCCGCTGACTCGGCATCAACCAACTTGGGCGACTCGACCAACACCTGTTCATCAGTCATCACTGGAACTGCCTGCGATGCCAACGATGAACTCGGCTCAACCTCCAGAGATGGTCTGACGGAATCTGCCAACAGATCCGTCTTGGGTGCTGGCTCGGATTCATTTTGCAGCTGAGGAGCATCTGTGGGTGGATACGACATGGCACGTACGAGGGGCGTCGTAGCATCCGCGGTAGGAGACATGACCTCAGCAAGCGGTTCGACCACTCTATGGGATACGGGATGGATGCCTGGAGGTTGTGGAGGTCGTCGTGAAAGAGGTGATGCCAACTTTGACTTGGATGAAGATGCAAAGGGAGGATCGGCAGTGGATGGAGGAAGACCAGGACCCCGGCCGGCTTCTAAATCTTCTCCAAACGAGTCTGACCGTGGGGAAGATTCGACGATGTCTGAAACGGTCGGGAGAACGACAGGCCTCGGGACAGGAGGTTTTGTGACGGATATGGCGGGTATGCTATGTGAGGAGCGTTTTCCAAGGTCAACGGCAGGGGGTATGGGTTCGTCGACATCGGCGAGAACTGGCATAGGAATTTCGGCGTCAGAGCCACGGCTGACATCCATGACGTCGAGGCTGAATTTATGTGTGTCCTGAAGTGGATTGATGAGAGAATGCAAGCTGGAGATGACGTGCGCACCTTTTCCTTGGGGTGGTCGTTGGGAAGGGGATCTGTGATAAGACCTGCTTGGTGCCATCTTCTGAGGCTGCGGTCTGCCCAGGCATCCATAACGTTCCAGCCCTTGTACTCGCCGGTCAATCTGAGGCTGCTGATGGCACCCGAGTCGCCACCGCCGTCTCCGTGACCGCGACCCTTGCCATCGTAAAAATAGCTTTCATATCCGAGCTCGTCCTCACTGTCGTCACTGACTTGTTGGGGGCCAAGCTCAAAGCCATCGCCACTGTCGAGCTCGTCTGCAAAAGCGGCAAGCCAGTTTGCCCAGCCGGAAGGCCCGTCACCTCGCCAGAGGACAACCTTTGTATCGAAGTCTCTGCCGAAAACAATGACCTGGCCGACGTGGCCTCCCTGAGCAGGATTAAGATCGACACCAATGTAGTTGCCGGCTCTGTCTGCGATGAGAGGGATCCAACCTGCGAGAGAGTACTGCTTTCTGACCCAGTTTGGAGGGATGCTGTGCATGAGTTGCTTCAAGGCCTGATTGGCCCCTGTAGCTGGATCTGAGTCGACCTGTCTCCAGAACCTCCACTCGTCGTAGACATCCTCGAGGGGGAGCAAACGGAGGCCAAAGAAAAGGCCGTCTGAGCAGCCTGCAGCGCTCTCTGGCTCCTGGCCGTTGCAGATGAGATAGGAGTCCCTGAGGACCTGGGGGAGAGGAAAGCCGAACTGGGACTCTATGTGTGCGAGGTCGTTGGGGAGGATGCCGTAGTTGAGGGTGTCGGCGAGCTCTGGGTACTCACGGTCGAGCCAAGCCTTTATTCTTGCCCAGGAGTCTGCGAGGGGGTTGGAGTTCAAAGCTGGGCTTGGTGGATAAGTGTAAGGGTTAGCGAGCTGGGTGGCAGGCAAAACAGGCTGCTTCTGCACAGCAGGGCCCACTCGTCGCCACAGCACACTCGACAGCCAGCCCATTGCAGACGACAACCTTACGTAGATTATGTAATCCTAAAATACTCCAGGCTCCCTCGGCACCCGAAAGCCACACCCTGTCTTCGCCCGCACCTCCTCCACAGACACCCCCTCAGCCACGTCTGTAAGCTCCAGCTCCCCTTGGTCTCGGTCCACAGAAAACACCGCAAGCTCCGTCACGATCGTGCTCACCGCACGTGCCCCCGTCACCGGTAGCCCGCACGACGCCACAATCTTCGGTGTCCCGTCCTT
>Ga0153995_1000314_pt1 | contig 10474 bp, 18 predicted proteins | sample TSNC079MetaG_FD_104678 | JGI IMG/M metagenome (GOLD analysis project Ga0153995, IMG submission 104678) | Attine ant fungus gardens microbial communities from North Carolina, USA - TSNC079 MetaG | ecosystem: Host-associated > Fungi > Mycelium > Unclassified | place: USA: North Carolina, Lumber... | reverse complement strand
GGTTTAGCCGGTCTCGGCAAGAAGCAGATTGTGCTAATACCAATAGCATTCACCAGCGACCATATAGAGACGCTCTACGAACTCGACTTAGAGTATGTGAAAGAGGCGAGAGAGGTTCGTATTCGACCTTCCGCATTGGTCCAGCCCTTGTACTTACGCTTCTGATCCAAACCCTCAGCTCGGAATGGAGGTTCACAGGGCCGATTCGCTCAACGATTCACCGATGTTCATCCGCGCACTTGCGGACATTACAGCACAACACTTACGGGACTACAATGCTGGAAAAGGGGCAACAACGATCCAAATGAAGCTCCGCTGTCCCGGATGCACAAATGCGATGTGTGAACTTCAGAAGAGTTGGTTCGCACAGAGTGGGCGGTAGAATTCGGTTTCTACGTAGATGAAATACTTTGATATATACTTAAAAGACTAATCTTGGCCGACACTGTGGGACCGAGGGATGGATAAAGTGTGCGATGGATTACGTCTGTGCCAGAGAGATTGTCAACCGCGGTGTGTAGCAGTGTGTAGTAATACCAGATTAAGCAGACGTCCCAACTTATAAGCTGTTGTCTATTCTCTGCCATCCCTATCATGTCTTCCTCCATTGTTCTCTCTTCTCCTGGGAAAGTCCTTGTTGTAGGAGGCTATCTTGTCTTGGATCCTACATATTCTGGCACTGTCATATCCACCTCCTCACGGTTCTACACTGTCATTCAGAATGCCGCCGTCACTGATCCAAACATGATACGTGTCCGCTCACCGCAGTTCAAGAATGCTACATGGAATTACATTGTCAAAACCGACCCTGGTGTTGTTGTTGAACCCAGACATACTAAGTGGGTCATTGTATGGTCATCATAAATACCAAAGTTGATATGATATGTTGCTTTAGCCTCACCAAAAACAAATTTGTCCAGCTCGCAATTGAGAAGACGATCAAGCTTGGTTGTGAACTCAAGGGCGCGACCGCAATTCAAGAGTCAGTTTCCAAGGGACTCGATGTTGCAATTGTCGGAGACAATGATTTCTACTCTCAACGTGCCACGGTCAGTACCTGCCGTCTTCTCCTTTCTCCCCGAAGGTCTGTGATTCTGAAATTCGCGATACAGATTGCATCTCTCAATCTTCCCCGGACGCTCGACTCTTTGACAAAGATCAAACCATTTGCAGGCACGGGCGTTGGTCTTTCTGATGTCCACAAGACAGGCTTGGGTTCATCAGCAGCACTTATAACATCACTTGTTTCTGCATTACTCGTTCAATTGGCCATTCTCCCGACATCAGCATTCTCCAAGGAAGAATCAGCAGAAGATAGTGAACAGGAAGACTATGGCAGGAGACTGGCGCATAACCTCGCCCAATACATACATTGTCTAGCTCAAGGAAAAATTGGGAGTGGCTTTGATGTGGCTGCTGCTGTATTTGGGAGCAACTTGTACACTCGATTTGACCCGGCCGTTCTCAATCCTCTCATGGACAATGTGCGTGTACAGACTAATGTATGACTCCGATTCGATGTTGATTATATGTCACAGACAAAAGACCAAACACTTTCACCGGTCCTAGATCCATCCAATCCATCATGGAATTATGCCATCAAGTCATTCAAACTTCCGCCTTTGACACGAATCATGCTGGCTGATGTGGATGCTGGGAGTGATACTCCCTTATTGGTCGGCCAAGTTCTCAAATGGAGGAAGGAAAATGGCACTCATGGTGATCTCTTTCTCCATCATTCCAAAATGAAAATGAAACTTCTGACTCATATCTATATCCAGCTGATATGTTATGGCGAGAAATTGACCAACTGAACCAATCCTTTGCTCAAACTCTGCTTCACATTACCAAACTGCACAATGATGACCCCGACAACTACGGTGAGGCTGTCAAATACCTTTCTTCCCTTCAACCGATTCAGGTACGAAAGCGGTCAGTTTCTTTTGATATATCATATCTAAGTCGGGGGTGCTTTGTTCATGTAGTGGGCGGCAAACCCCTGGCAACCACCCTCGGAAATACCTATCGTTGAAGCTTTTTATGGTGCTCACTGTGTCTCCCAAGTATGTACCGCAGTCATTCAACCTTGATAACTCAAACTCAATCACCATAGGTCATCCGCGCCAAGATACGGCACATGGGTCTCTTGGCAGGAGTTCCTATTGAACCACCTGAACAAACCGCACTCCTTGATGTGTGTGTATCGCAAGCTGGGGTCATAGGAGGTGGAGTTCCAGGGGGTACGCCTTGCTTCCTTTCTGAAGAGCGTTAGGCCCTGATCTGGCACTACAAACAGCTGGAGGTTATGATGCCATTTGGTTACTTGTTTGTGATGCAGTTGATTGTTCCCCGGATCAGAGACCAACTGAACGGATCGAACACGTCTGGAGTATCTACAAGGAACTGAATGTGTCCCCACTTTCTTCTTCGGAGAGCACAGTTCATGGTACCCGGCTGGAGAAACTAGAAGATGTACCGGGCTTGAAAGATGCAGTTTCAACAACCCCAATTGAGTGAGGTAAATTTCTTTATCATGTCTGATGTTGGGTGTTGGTAGTCTATATGCCATTTCGTTCCAGTTACATTCTCTTGCTCTAGGCTTGGGAGAACCGTACCGTAAGATGTAAATAGTGCTTTATTACTATATCAACTTCCACCATGGTAATTGGTATATTTTCTACTGAGTCTTAGAATTTGGGTAGAAAATCATTGTACATGTGCGTCTATTCAATCCTTTTCTTCCCCCCACTCCCCTACCCTCACGAACGTCGCATTGTCCTTAAATCCCACATATTTTAGCTGATCCCTCTGCTGACCACGATTTCCCGAGGGCGAGATAGAGTGATATGACCATAACAACAACACCAAATGAAACACACCCCACAGCTGGTAATTTCACACGGTGATGCCATGGTAGCGATCGATCAGTGAGTTTGAAGTAACATGCCGCTGGAAAGATGTAGGCCAATGCCGTCGCTGAGACACCACCCGTAATTTCAAGCATAACGCCAAGGTCACATGTTATCAGGGATACTGGGTGAGAAAAGAACCTCGTCTGTGAGAAGAAAAATAACATGAGGGAACCTTGACTTACTGAACATGGATGAGAAGAGAATGACAGATGTGAAAAAAAGATGCCGTTGCATGTTGAAAGATTCATGTGAGAAGAAGAATTGTTCAATGACCTGTACAGAAGAGTCGAGAACAATGAACCTCATTCATAAGACAAGACGGATGAAACTTCCTGCCCACATACCTCCCTGCAGACAAACAACTCCAGAGGTAACGTAGTGAACATATTCAAACCAAAGGCGAACCGAGCAACATTAATCATAGTATCATCCTTCTCGCAAACGTAAGACCAGTGTCCATTTTTGTTTTTTTTGGGGGGCAAACCAACAGAGTGTGGAAGGGTAGCAGGTGTGTGTACGAACCTCTGGAAAATTGTTCAGAATATTTCCTTGTGTCTTGTTCGTGAAAACGAAATAACCGGATACAGCTAGTGTCATGCAAGAAACCAATGACAACAATGTGGACACATGTGTCACTCTAGCAAATCGATCAAGTGTTGGCGTTCGTAGACTTCCATAAATTAATAGCGAATTATGGTGGCAGACTGTGTAAAAAAAAAGTTTCAACTTTTTTTTGAAACGTAAATAGTATCACTCACCAAAGGCGAAACTGATTACACCGATGGCCTGGAAAATTCCTGAACCCAGGAAACTCCACTTTTGCGATGGATCACCCTTGAACTCGATCGGTACGTGTGGTCCTTCAACGAGAACCGAGATTACAATTATGAACATGCCAATCAATGCAAGCCCAGAAGCACGTGCGAGTTTATGGATGTCACGATAGAGTGAGAGTGGGTAAGAAATGCATACTGTACACAGAACAATCATGAACTGGCGGTTGGTGAATAAATAAAGGACAGGTATCGACGGAAGGGTGGGGAATAAAGACCGCATGACATGGGGTAGGGTATCACCAATGATAATGCCGAACGCGCACATGCCTGCAAGAAAAGAAAGACAGTGGTTGAGTATCAACTAGGATAAGTGGAAAAACCCACCTCCAAACGCAAACGCAAACTGGAAGAATGACACAGCTGCTCGACCGCTTGAACCAAAACAGTGATTCATGATTTCGATATAGGAGTGACTACCACTCAATTTTGCATTTATCACAATGAGGCGAATGGTCCAATCCGTGACCGCACAGAGAAGCACGAGAAGGATGACGCCTGTGAAGAAACCAGCTTGACGAACAGCGTAAGGAAGTCCTGTAGTGGAAGGATCTATTTTAGAATTGCATTTGCCGAAATGTCAAAATAAATTCTCAACCGATAATGCCTAAAAGAATGTTCAGGGTCACACAACGCTTCAAAAAACACGAGTTGCGTCTAGACTTTACCAGCGCCCAAGATAGAGTTGGCCATGTTGGCTATAGAATCAAACATGCCACCCCCTGCAGTCCTTTTGGCAGCAATCTCGTTCAAGTCTAGGACGCCTTCACCATGTCTGTTTGAAGACGAGATACGAGTGGTGGAGTCGAAACTACGCCCAGAGGAGGCTGATGAATCGACCAAACCAACGAGGAGTGGCATAGATTGCTCGCCGTTGCGTCGACTATGAGGAGGGGTTGCATGTTCTAGTTGTCGAAGTGTCTCGTCGTCAAGCTCGTCCGAGTCTTGTTCAAATTCTGCACCGTGTTTTTTCGGGCATTATTAAGACATTACATAGAGTCCATAGTAACCGAACACGTACACACCTATCTCACGACTTGATAATGTGGACCGTAGTGAGGGCGCAATCACTTGTACTGTATCATGGAAACGGACGGTGTGGAGACTCGTCTGGTTGTCAGCGTTTTTGAGCACGATTCCAGTTGATTCGTAGTCGTCATCATCGACAGCAAAGACTGTTTCAGGAGAGCGGGAACGAAGAAGTGGCTGAGAAAATTCGGACGAGTCCAGAAGCATATGAGATGAGTTGTTCAGTGACAAAGTGGGTGAGGAGAGATTCTCTTCTCACACGTAATAAATAATAATAGCCATAATTATTATAATAATAGCTCTCCCCCCTTGCTCCTATTTCTGTCCTTTGTTACTCAACATCTTTCAACCATGGCCTCGGCATTAGCTGCGCAGTACCACCTCGCAACCTCAACCTCTTTCCCATTTCCTTCTGCTACCCTGAATCCCAGTGCTACTGTCAACCACATTGTCTCTCAGTGGTCTCTGGGTAAAGGTCACGTTCAGGACGGCGAATCTAACATTGCTTTCGTCGTAGACCCGTTTCCAGATAGTCCACCTATAAGCTCATCAGATCCTTCTACCAGCAATGGCAATTCTACTGTGTTGCAGGTGACATATCCTCAAGGATCTTTCTCTCATGAGACGGGCGGCGTTCAGTTCTATAATCTTTGGAACACGACTGATGGGTCGACTTTCGGGTCTATGCTCCTATCCTATGAGGTTGCCTTTGATCAGGATTTCAACTGGGTCAAGGGCGGAAAACTTCCAGGGTTGAGAGGGGGTTTGAATAGCTCAGGATGCAGTGGTGGTGACTCTTTACCTAATGGTGTAGACTGCTTCAGTTCCCGGGTCATGTGGAGGAAATTTGCCGAGGGTGAAGGTATGTGTATAAAAAGGGGCCAGTGACTTTTTCTAAAAGAAGAAACACAAATTCCGTAGTTTATGCTTATGTTCCTACACCTAATGGTTTATGTGCTGCCAAAGACGTCATTTGCAACACCGATTTTGGAACTAGCTTTTCAAGAGGATCATTTGGTTTTCTGACTGGCCGGTGAGTTCTTGATGCTATCGCCTCAGTTCCACATTCAGAAATATTATGATCGCCAGTTGGCTTCGGCTTTCGATGCTTGTCCAGCTCAATAATCCTCCAAATATTGCCAACGGACAGGTTCAACTTTAGTATGTTATTTTTTCTCTGAAAAAGACACAGAAGTTAAGTCTTGTTTAGCTATAACGATAAACTTGCCGTTTCACAAACAGGTCTTCAGCTTCACGCTATAGATTCACTCTCTATCAATGGATTATTCTTCTCGTAAGTCGAGACCCTTCACTTGTCACAAAAATCTGATATCAAAATCAGGACATTCTTTGGAGGTAAATAAGAAAAACAGTGTCAATTTTTTTTCCAAAATATTGAACTCTTGGTGTCATCAGGTTCAGATTCGTCTTGGGAAACACCAACAACTCAACATACGTATTTTAGGAATATGCAATTATGGGGTGGTTCAGCCATGTCCAATCTCACAGGCGAACAAGTCAGAAGCATTGGACTTGTTAGTTCGCCAAATACCTTGATATCCCTCATCTTCCTCTCCGGTTCTTGTTTGTGGATTTTATCATTCGTTTGATAAGTAGATGTTATTTATAAATCTAGGATCAATCGATCAATGTTTGATCCGAATATACCACTGACTAATAACACACACTTTCGCTCTTCCTTCATCATGACTTTTTCTGGTGTTCTCGTTCGTTTGCCTTTTCCCTTTGGTATTACGTGACTAGACAGTTAAAACCCTGCAGACACTTACAGATCTAAATGATTTCATTACACCCTCCCAAGCTTGTATCAAACCCGTTGAACAGACAAATCAAATCAAAGAGTCGGGCAGGGCAGCTGTGAGTTGTCAGACTTGGTTATCTTGTTTTTTTTTGTGTCCCTGAAAGACTAGGCCGTAGACGGAGATTCATATAGATCAAGATGGATCGTATCATGAGGTCACAAACACGGAGACACAGGACAGCGATAGGAAACTGGAACGAGCGCAGATCAGTTTGAATGATTGCTTGGCATGCAGGTATGTTGCTGCTACTCAGACAAGCACCAAGCGTGAGATTCTTTTAATTCAATAGTGGATGCATTACTTCGGCGGAATCTGTACTGATTACACTACAATCACATACTGAAGTGATGTCAGTATTGTCAGACGAGAAAGATGAAAGAGTTGCTATCGTGTCATTTGCTCCACAGTCATTGGCGTCTTTGGCTGCAGTGTACAGTCGTAGTGATGACCCGCTGACACCGCGAGAGGTTCTTCACCGGATGCGAGAATTCTGTACTGAAGTCCTCGGGTTCGCCTATGTATTTGATACGACGTTTGCAAGACACTTGGCATTGAAAGAACATGTGAAAGAGTTTGTTGAACGACAGAGAGGAGGGTTTGGGCTGCCGATGCTTGCAAGTGCATGTCCAGGATGGATATGTTATGCGGAGAAGACACACTCAGAGATGATACCGTTTATTGCGAAAACAAAGAGTCCTCAACAAGTGATGGGTACATTGGTGAAGAAGTGGATCGGAAGAAGGATCGGGAAAAAGTGAGTAGATGTGAGGAAGGTGAGATGAGTGATTGATGTTGCGTTACTAGACCGGATGAGATTTATCATGTGACGGTGATGCCATGTTACGACAAAAAGTTGGAAGCATCACGAGAGGATTTTTTTGACAAGGAGTACCAGACTCGAGAGGTAGACTGTGTTGTGACGACGAGGGAGATGGAGCTGATGATGAAGGAGAAGGGATGGGAGTTGAGGGGAGAATCGAGGAAGAAGAAGACGGAGGGGAACCCAGCGATTGAACTTCCAGAGCTGCTCTCACATCGGGGGACATCGTCGGGGTCATATCTGCATGCAATTGTAGAGCATGTGATGACGAATTCACAAGAGACGACGAAGCTCGGGGTGAAGGTGATGCGGAACACGGACTACGAGGAATATACGGTGTGTGATGGCGGGGGCAAGGTGATATTCAAAGGGATCAAGTGTTATGGATTCCGGAATCTGCAAAATGTGGTACGGAAGATTGGTAGGGAGCAGGGGCTAGGCAAGGGGAGGCGAGTAGTTGTGTGTGGGGAAAGCAAGATGGACTACGTAGAGGTGATGGCGTGTCCTGGAGGATGTGTGAATGGGGGAGGCCAGTTGGGAGGCCAAGAGGTGGAAGCCAAGTACTGGGAGGATGAGAGAGAAGAAGAGGGTGAGTTAGCAGTACAGGTAGCCGAACAGATAGCGCAGGAGCAATTGTCGCTCAGAACAGAGTATCGTGCAGTGGCGAGTGAGGCGGTGGGACTTGGAGTGGAATGGTAGATAGGCCATATTATCTAGTTAGTACGACGGTAAGTATTGTTCTGTTTCCACCAGTACTCGCACGAATGACAATAGTCGGGAACCTGGGCTGTGATTACCTCCTTGGAGTCGGGTCCGAGGAACTATTGACTGATGAGCAGGAGTGATGTGAGTGGGATATCAGACGTACACGAGAGCAATGGGGACAGTGCGGGCAGTTCTGGGCATGTCTGCTGGACCAGATGCAGTACTTGCTACCACAGTCGTCTTTGTGGGTTGCACGCTGCTGTTTCCCCCGTCAGCACAGGCCAGAGCCAGATTGTAAGAGATATACCGCGATGTAGTGGCCACAGCCATGTTGGATGCCTTCGCTAAGAGGCGACTTGTGAGTACCGAGGATCGAAGAAAATAGATAAAGCGCACGTTGCAAGAGTACACATTCCCCGGATTTCTGTTTTTCTTTTTTTTCATCTTCCCTTTTATCCTTGTTCATGCTGCACCGCCACACCCATGATCCCCACTCGCTCCCGCACAGGCCTCTTTCTATCCTTCCGCAACTCTCGCTCCCGCTCTCACATCGTCCTCGACGTCGAACCCGACCCAAACTGGTATGATATGGCCCGTTCCAGGACCTTGCAGTTCACAGCCGTCCCATCTACAGGGCCGACCGCGGTCACACCGTCGCCGCTCTCCTCCAGACAACATCGGATCAGAGTTGCGCTGTTTGCTGGCTCCTCGCCCTCGGTGCTGACCCTGACCCCTCCCTAGTCGCGGCGCTGGACAAGCTGCATGCACGACACGTCCTACCCGGTTTCTCCGATCGCTCTTCCCAGGAGCGCGACATTGCTGAGCTCACCACAGACATTACTCGGGCATGTCCCTTCCTCTTCCCTCCTATCTCCTCCCCTTCACCTCGTCTTTAGAACTTCCGCCGCTGCAACGACATCGTCCACCACCTTGCAGACGACCCCCAGCCTCAGTCTTTCCCCCCTCGCACCGCCCCCGACCACCTCCTTGCTGCAAAGAATCTCCAGCATGGGCTCGCAGCACAGGTTCAGCGCCTCAGCACCACCTTTCGCAAGAAACAGCGTGTCTATCTGCAAAGTCCGTCTCTTCCTTCTCCTTACCTCTTCTCGTCCTCATTCCTCCCACCACAAAGCACTCGAGGGCCATAAGAGCCAGGATCTCCTTGTGACGCCAGACGATGACGTGCGTCTATCTCTTCCAACATAACTCACACATACTGACTTTACCAGTCATATATTCTCTCCCAACAGCTCCTTCCAGATACAGCCCATCTCCAGGCCCGTGACAGACAACTCAGTCAGATAGCAACATCCATGGCACAGCTTGCTGACCTCTTCAAGGACCTTTCCGTCTTGGTCATCGACCAAGGCTCTCTCCTCGATAGCATTGAGTACAACATCGAACAGACAGCCGTTCAGATGCATGATGCTGTCAAGGAACTCGACGTTGCAACCACGTACGTCCTCACCTGCACCTTCAGTTTTCCTTAACCCATGTTCTTTTACAGCTACCAGCGCAATACAGGCCGAAGGAAATGCATTCTTCTATTGCTAATTGCCATATTTGGTCTGATCATAGTCCTCATTCTCAAACCCCGCAGACGCCCTACTTCGGTTATGATAGAAACTCCGGCCCGGTCGTGATGTCATCTGACATAACAATGTTCTGTTGCGATGACGTTGTATTGGCACTCGGGCCCCAGGAAGCCGCCTCTCCACATGTCCACATGTTAAGTGGAGTAATGAGCCAATACATATTGGTCCGAGCCGAGTAGCTATCCGATACTGAGAAAAGTAGAGAAACACCGGGATGCTTTAGATTGTCGGCGTCACCAGGAATGCCATTGAGAGAAAGGATAGGGATTGCGTCTACATAGACCTGAGAGTTAGCGGCTATAGAATGTGGAATAAAGACCTAGGTCACTCGATGTAACTAACGGCATGACCTCAGCAAATTGTACCGGGCTGCCAGACATGCATGCCAGGGTGTTCAACATCAACTTCACCATCAGAATCAGCTGGATCCTCAATAGGCATTGCAGATATGGTGGTTGACTTTTAAAAGGACACTAGAGTTGGTTTGTCCAAGATTCAAATGTGCTCTGTCACAGATGAAGGGGAAGATCTTTTACTGGGAGTGGCTAGTTTCAAATTGAAGTTCAGATCTCCCGAGCAGGGGCCATCCTGAACTAGGAGTCCTCTCACTCAGCCCCATAGAACCTGCTGCAATAACCTGCTAATGTTACGGCTATTTAGCGAGATTATTATTCCCATGTTTGAAGATACACGTACACGTACAGTCATTGTGCGCCCTTTAGAGAATATCGATCCGTCTTCCAGCGACTGTCAACGG
>Ga0153995_1000312_pt1 | contig 10516 bp, 11 predicted proteins | sample TSNC079MetaG_FD_104678 | JGI IMG/M metagenome (GOLD analysis project Ga0153995, IMG submission 104678) | Attine ant fungus gardens microbial communities from North Carolina, USA - TSNC079 MetaG | ecosystem: Host-associated > Fungi > Mycelium > Unclassified | place: USA: North Carolina, Lumber... | reverse complement strand
CGATTTACCGCGACATACCACCATAGCCTTTGAGGCTGGGTTTTGCTGAGCCATGTTAGAAACTTAAAGTGGTAGAAAAAGCGTGGGAAGCATTAATATAAGTAGATGAAAATAGACGTTGGCCTTTATTAACGCGTCTGGCATGTCCGACGACGCTGCTCCCCAGCCGGCTCCTGCCATACAGCAGGCCTGTAAGTCGCTGAACTTGACTGTAATATAATGCGACTAACACACGCATCACAGCCCCGGATGACACAATACGGATCCTCCTCGCTACCGACAACCACGTTGGCTACAACGAGCGTGACCCAATACGTGGTCAGGACTCTATCATCACCTTCGAGGAAATTCTTCAGTTGGCTGTGAAAAACGATGTCCGTCACACCTGCGTACTTGCTCCTCACGCCTCGACATCAGCCCTGAACATCCACAGGTTGACTTTATCCTCTTGGCAGGCGACCTTTTCCACGAAAACAAACCCTCAAGAGAATGTCTCTACAGAGTCATGGCTCTCTTGAGAGAATACACTATGGGGGAAAAACCCATCCAAATCGAGTTGCTCAGCGATCCCAATGAAGGGAAAGCAGATAGCTTCTCGTGCGTTCTCGTTCTCGTTACAACAGCTTCCAACTAAGCGGACAGTCTTATATCCGAAGATTTCCAGCTGTAAACTACGAGGACCCAAACTTCAATGTGGGGATACCTGTCTTCTCGATACACGGCAATCACGACGACCCGCAGGGTACGGGTGCAGACGGTGCTCTCTGCGCATTGGATGTCCTCTCTGTCTCCGGACTTGTCAACTATTTCGGCAAAATCGACCTTCCAGTGTCTGACACGAACGCTAATGTCACTGGAATTGCCGTGCGTCCCATTCTCCTGCGCAAAGGGAACACTTACTTGGGCATGTATGGTGTCGGTAATGTCAAGGATCAGAGGATGCATTTTGAGTTGAGGAGCAATCGCGTTAGGATGTACATGCCGAAAAATAAAGATGAATGGTTCAATTTGCTGCTGCTACACCAGAATCGGTAAGTCACTCGGTCCATATCCTGGCTTTCTCTTATATAGGTGACAGTGTCAAGCATGGGCCGCAAGAGTTTGTACCCGAGGGCATGTTTGATGATAGTGTGAATCTTGTTGTGTGGGGACACGAACACGATTGTCGTATCGTACCTGAACCCGTTGCTGGAAAGAACTACTATATAACTCAACCCGGTTCTTCTGTTGCTACATCTCTCGCTGACAGTGAAGCTTTGGAAAAGTGAGCCCCCATCCTTCTCTTGGAGATTCTTCTCCCTCTTAATCACATGATACAGACACGTCGCCCTGCTAGAAATTCAAGGGAAGGAATTTCAACTCACACCCATATCTCTACGCACGGTACGACCCTTCGTCATTGAAGACATTCACCTTGTCTCTGCCTCTGAAGAGGAAGACTTCAATATTTCCGACAATATTGAAATTGCCAAATTCCTCAAATCGCGTGTAAACGCGCTGATTGAGAAAGCTCAGGAACAATGGGAAGAACGGAATGCCCAAGCAAAGGCGGCCGGTGATCCAGAACTACCGCGTATGCTCCCTCTCATTCGTCTCAAGGTATGCACCCCTATTCTGTTTCCTCGTCTCTGACATACAAAAAAATAGGTAGATGCGACAGGTGTAACCGAAACATTCAACCCAATCCGTTTCGGCCAAGAATTCCAAGGTCGTATCGCTAATCCTCGTGATGTCTTAACATTCCACCGTAAAAAATTTGCTCCAGGAACACGGTCAGGAAAAGTAGCCATAGACCAACCAGAGCTGAGCATAGATGATCCAGAGTTGACCGTTCAAGAGAAGCTAGCCAAGGTGCGCGTGCAGACGTTGGTGAGGGAATACCTGTCCGCGCAGGAGTTGCAGTTGCTTGGGGAGAGTGGGATGAGTGATGCAATTAGGATGTTTGTGGACAAGGATGATACGCATGCTATCGAACAGTGAGCTGCACTAGTTCTTGGTTTTTGGGTCGATTGACGAAGGTCAATCTGTAGACACGTGGATAAATTTTTGAACTCGTTGATGAAAAGTGTGATGAAGCAGGATGACATGGGGGAAGATGAGCTTGAAGAACTGGTACGTAGGTTTCTGACGGTTGTGCGCACCTGAATCTTTCTCATGCAATTTTTGTTAAGTATAGCTGGCAAAGGCAAGAGAACAGCATGAGCGACAATACATTGAAACTCAGGCCAAAGCCAACAAATCGAAGAGTAAGGTGAGAGAAGCCTGTTTTAGCTCCACCACCATGCACTCTCATACCTTCGTCCTGACCATCTAGGCAAAAACAGCAGAACCAGAACCAGAATCAGAACAGTCTGACGATTCCATGCGTATGGATGTCGATGTCCATACCAGAATCGATAATTCCGACTTTGACGCCTCAGATGTTCCTCCATTAGCAACAAACAAGAAAAAAGGCACAAATACGGCCAGCAATAGAGGTGACAAGACCACAACAGGCGCTGGAAGAGGGAAAGAAGCTGCTGCAGCAAAAGCTCCCACGGCGAAGAAAGCCACAGGAAAAGCAAGGGAGAAGAAGAGTGTTGTTGAGGAGAGTGATGAGAGTGCTGAAGTTATCGATGTGAGTGAGCAAGAGGAGCAAGAGGAAGAAGTTGTTCAGGTTAAGAATACCAAGCGGACGAACAGAGCTGCTGTACTTAGGTTCGTGAGCATCTCGAAGTTCTTTTTGTATGTCCGTCCTTTATGGATGCTGATCTCTTTTTGGTGAAAATTACAGCCAACCGGCGAAGAAAGCTCCGGCGAGGAAAAAGACGACTGCATCAAGTAATAGCAGAATGCAAAGTCAGCTGACTTTCCAGCCTGTCGGGGTTGGAAGCGGTAGTAGAAGTGTGAGAGCAGCTGCTACCAAAGCAAGAGGTAGAATGGTGGTGAATCGCTAACGCCTTTTGTTCTGATATGGACTCTGATTACTGTATTCTCAGGTGGACGATAGTGATTAATACAATTTTATTGGGTCGAAAGATGCATTTTCAATATCTTTTGTGGGGTCAATCAAGGGGGGCCAAATGGATACAGAGGGATTTGGTGTGTTTGCAATAGAGAAAAAGTCACGGAAACCATTCATGCATGTAACCATGATTTCCTGAGTGAAGTTTCCCTCTATTCTGTACCTAACGTCTCTTACATGTATTTTTCGCATAGCTCGTGTAAAATTTCATTTCATTGCGACTGGGTGCAGTATGATCTAGTACTAATTCAATATTGATTGTCTACCTCAAGGCAATTTACTAGACTCAGAAATGGACGACTCGAGTCAAGATACAACTCGCGGTCAATATTTTTTCACACCTAATAAATTCCAGTCGCCTGATCGAGGTACGATGACATCATATACCGTACATAAATAGACTTGCAGTGAGTCGTTAGTGGGTCGTTCCGAAATTAGGCGAGCACTCGGAAACGTTTTTCGCCATGTGGAGGTTGATATGTTCAATCCTCAGACAAATGAGGACAAGTCCGAATAGCCAGTTCTCACAAACCTCAAGCATCGGGCGTGGTGTTGGACGCAGCTTGAGCTCAACGGCCGTCAGCCAAAAACAGCGTGTAGTAATACTTGGTTCCGGATGGGGTGGTTATGGGTTACTTCGGGGGATTGACAAAGAGCGATATGGTGCGTGTGTGTGTGTGTTTTCTGTGATTCCAAAAACCTACGATGACTGCATGAATCTTTTGACCAGATGTTGTTGTCATTTCGCCCAATACTTATTTCAATTTCACACCACTGTTGGCTAGTACATCTGTTGGGACTTTGGAGTTTAGAACTGCCGTGGAACCAGTAAGCCGTCATATGTATTCGCATATTGACTATGTCTTCTCAGCTTGGTTTCTTCCTAGGTTCGTAAATATGTGCCTGCCGCGGTATGCGAATTTAGCTTTTGGTTTCCACTGTTTGATATCAATCAATGGATATATAGACATATTTCCAAGCGTGGTGCGACGAAATAGGTACGTCCTTGCCTTTCCTTGTTCGAGAGACCCTCTGTCAAGCCAAGACCAGATTTTGAACGCAAGACATTGATTTGCGTTCGTACGCTTTCGTGCGTGGGATTGGCCAGAAGTTAAACGTAAAATGTCTATTAGATGCCGGCTACTCGTCCCATAACAGGCGAGGTAGCGGATCCGACTACAGCAGAAGATTCAAAAGAGGAGGCTTTATACAACGCACCTTTCACAATGCGATATGACAAATTGATCATAGCTGTCGGTGCATACTCACAGAGTGAGGAGAATTAGAGATTTCCTTTCTTCTATCATGTTGATAGAGACCTATAGCATTCAATATCCCTGGCGTAAAAGAACACGCACACTTCCTTAAAGACGTCAAAGATGCCCGTCGGATTCGGAGTCGGATCTTAGAATGTGCTTTTTTCACTTTCCAATGGTCTATGTTCTCATTCAGGTTGTTCATCTAGGCTTTGAGCAAGCGAACCAACCCACTCTGTCAGACATACAACGCAAGAATTTACTCAATTTTTGTATCGTTGGTATGTTCAAAGTTGCTTGGTGTAAACGTTGACCTGATCATTGCACACAGGTGGTGGACCTACTGGCGTAGAATTTGCAGCAGAATTATATGACCTCCTTCAGACTGATGTTTGGGCCCATTATCCTAATCTCGCCAGGTTTGCCAAGATCACCCTTTACGATGTAGCCGATAGCATCCTCACTAATTTTGATCGATCGCTGGTAAAGTGAGGTTGTTGTTTTGATTGTCTCCATTTCACTCACTTGTGGAATTTAGATATACTGAAAAGACATTCGCTCGTGAAGGTGTGAGCATTCTTACAAACCATCACGTAGAACGAGTTGAGGCGGTATGTTGATCCTGCTCGTCAGTTGTTGCATGTTGTCGTCATCGGTTATCTCGCAGGGAAAATTGTTCATTAAAGAGCTTGGTGAAGGTTTGGAAGTGCTAGGTTCGTGAGGGAAGTTGTTTACTCATCAATAAATCAGTGCCATTTGGTCTTCTCGTTTGGAGTACGGGTCTAGCATCTAATCCTTTGATCTCAACAATCACGAATGTGAAAAAGAACCATATGAGGCTTGTTTTATCTTGAATTTGATACCCTCGGCCCAATTAGCTGATTTTTATCGTACAGTTTGTATACCAATAATCAGCTCAATGTCATAATGAAGGACACAAACGAACCAAACATCGATGTCTGGGCCATTGGTGATGCTTCTAATATGGAAGATGCACCACTTCCAGCAACTGCACAAGGTGTGCACCTCGACGTCTACTTTGCTTTCCTTCCTTCATGGAACATCTATTTTAAACAGTTGCGAGTCAGAAAGCGAAATACTTGGTCTCCAAGTTGAATAAAATGGCCATAGATGTAGAGTGTTCAAAACCTTTTGTTTTCCATAACCAGGGCAGCCTTGCGTATATTGGAAACTGGTCTGCCTCCTCGTTCATTGTCTTCTTTTTTCTGATAAGCTGACTTTAAAACAGGAAAGCCATCTATGATCGGTCGTCAGCTTCACCAAATGGCGGGAAAGATCAATTCATGTCAAAGGAGACCGGGCGGCTAGCTTGGCTTTTGTGGCGCTCTGCGTATTTCACTATGACACTGAGCTGGCGGAATAAGTAAGCCCATCACCCAGTCAAATGTCACCGAAGTTTTTAATTCTTGCAGGATTCTGGTGCCGACATACTGGTTCCTGAATTGTGAGTGGTGTTGTGCCCTGGAATTGAACTTGACGTCACATTGGTTTGTAGGGATATTCGGTCGGGATTTGACTCGGTTTTGATTGGAGTTCATGTACGTTCATCCGTCGATTTGTATGTCTGGGTTGTCACAGGACTTGATGAGTTTCCGGAACTCGACCCGCCCTCGTATCGAATATTTATTAGTATCGATTTGTGCCAAAAATGTATACATGGTGTCTCAGCAATTAATTGGTGGTTCAAGGAAGGTTACCAGCTAACGAGTACCGGTCGGTCGGTTGGGTTCCTTCGAGCCCTTCCAGAAGCTTTGGAAGAGATCGTGTTCAAAAATCACCTTCTCTGTTACGTCACTCGCAGTTTGTATTCGCAAGTCCGCCAGAACGTCTCGGTAGGTTTGGTCCAGGTTTTTCGAGGCCTCAATTGTTCCCTTAGTCTGATCAAAGCCGATATGGGCGATGTGTTTGAAGGAATTCAAGGCGGGGGGAGAGACCATAACGGCTGAAATGCCAGCAACTTTGGCGAGGGAGGATGAAGGTTCTTTGAGGTTTAGCTTGCTGCTGAGGCTACGTAACCGGCCCTTTGATAGCGTGGCTATTATGGTATCGAGAAGTGAACCTCATACCTTTATCAATTGGGACTTTTGAGGACGTACACGAAGCTATGGTTGCGGCTTTGACGCGGGTAATTACCTCACTAGAGAACACTTCCGACTCTCTATCATCAGCAAACAGGAATCCGTACTTCCTGCTCTGGAAAACCATGTCAGCTTGAGATATGTGTATGCGCGTGGATAGGACAGGATGGGTCAAGGGAAAAAAAATCCACACTCACGCTGCCTTGAAAAACATGAAAGAACGGTCGATCGAACTCATAATTGAATTTGTAACCGGAACTCAATGGGAGCTTGAACTTCCAAACGACTTTATCGGTTTCATCGTCGACGAGCTGGAACCACCACTCTCTTCCTCCTCCATTTGCTTCAGCTTTCTCTCCATTATTATTACTATTATTATTCGATGCAAGTGTCGTTTCGGCAATTGTGGTCTCCACTCCTGCACAATAATGATTATAGCCGAATACCAGTGTACCCTTCAAATGTGAGTAAACCCATTGATTTCCATTATTTTTACGCTTGGCCCCAACCCCTCCGAGTCTCAATGCTCCAAAGTGATTGAGATTTGAGGACGTGAGTTGCGCACTGTAGTATATCCTTACGCTGGCTATGGCGTGGAGAACATATGTCCCTGAGGTCACTCCAGGAAGGAGATAATCCCGTGGATTCGACGTCGTACACAGGTGTGCCATACTGAGGCTGCCAGACCGCCCTAGTAGGGTGGTGGAACGAGACGATATCAGTTTGCAGTCTATCTTGTGTTTCTCTATTCCGCTGAGCAACGAGGCCTGTGACAGAGATGATCCTGAAGAGGATGCGGAGCAAGTTATTTGAGTCGAAGTCGACATGATGACCGAAATAAGGTCGATACTTGAAGCAAGCAGTAATTTACGGGAAGGAGAAGCTGATAGAGTCCGATTGGTGCTGTTTGCAGGATGCACTAAAGCTTCTTATTCACTGACCGCAGGAGCCTTGCAGACGTCATGGAGAACACTTCTATTTGTGAGGATCGTACATGAAGCCTATCGGCTGGAATGTACACATGATCAACTATCAGACATATAACATAGAAGCAGCATGGCGCAGTGGTAGCGCGCGGGGCCCATAACCCCGAGGTCACTCGATCGAAACGAGTTGCTGCTATCTATGCTTCTTTCATCCAAATTTGAAGTATATCAATTACGTCATTCAGCACTCACGACGGGCTATTTTTGTTAAAAACCCCCAAAGAAAGATTACAGCGACAGAACAGGAAAGTATTGATCACTACGAAAGTCCCCAGTGCCCAGCATTCTGTGGTGCAAATCCAGCCTGGACAAACTGACCAAATGGATTGCTATTCATCGAAGGCAATGTGACAGCCCCATTACCAAACACTGTGTTTGGCATTATGGACGCCTGGTGGCCCTGCCCATGTGCTCCATTCACGATAGGCTGAGAACCCGGTACCAAGTACTCTGGTGTACTACTCTCCAGTCCAATGTTGCTTCTAGTATCAACGTTCAAGGCGGAATTCGGCTGCTGCGCCGTCGATAAGAGTTGTGGACTGGGTGATAAGAACAGCGGATTTGGACTATGGTTTGGGCTCGATGACGAAAATTGTGGCCGTTGGGGTATACTTAGAAAGGATGGCTGCGGCTGGTAAAACGGTACTGCAGGGGATGTTTGTGGAGGTACTTGCATCTGGAATAGGGGCGAGTTACCAGGAGGACCGAGATTGGAAGGTGTCAAAGGTGATGTAGATTGGAATGAGGGACCCGATGTTGATGGAGTGAGAGGACCGTGAAGTCCTAATGGCTGCTGCATCAACATGTTTGCGGCAAACGGCTGTTGATGGAAAGAACCAGCTGTCGATAGTCCTGTCACGTTATTGTAAGGGTTTGCATACATCCCAGCCGGGATTGTGGTCCCAGTCAAGTTAGCAGCAGGAGCCTGGTACTGCAAAGGAAGTGAGGCATTTGTGGAAGGTCCCTGAAGGGATATCAGATCCGCCCAAACGCCCTCTAATCTGGTAGGCGCAGAGGACATCGGGGCGACAGGATGCGGGGCAGATGAAAGGGAAGGTTTCGAGGATACTGTTGTTCGAGATTGAAACTGAGAATTTGTCGTCGGAAACATAGTAGCTGCGATGTCGGTTGCTGTATTTGGTTCAGGAAGTGCCGATCCATTTTCTGAGACATTAGTATATGATGGGTTGGTACGTGGAGTGACGGACGAAGCAGATCTAGAGGGTCCTAATCTTGAAGCAACAAAGGCTTTCTTGTCTATAAATCGCCTGTGTTCATACTTTGCTGGGGAAAGATGAGAATGAGTTTATCTTGAGAGATTAATCACGCGCACATCTGATATATTGTTCTAGGTCATTGTCCCGAGCCGGATCATCTAACCTAGGAGGAGGCGGATTCCGAACCTCGTTTGGATTGTAGATGGCGTTGGATTTGACGTTTCCCATCTCTTTCAAGTTCTGCAGGTACTTTCAGAAGCAGGTAATTGAGAATTATGAAGACTTACATCCACTTGTTCTTTTGTCCACGAGTCCAAGGTGATGCTTTTTCTATTGTTAGGTTAGCCTGCGCCCATTTTTACGGGCAAAAATACGAACACTTTGGAGACGTGCGTCCCAATCTTGCGGTGGATACTTGCACATGAAACACTAGATGGTTTTTTGAGTCGGGATTACGAAGGTATTGAGAAGCGCACCAGATGAAAATTCCCAAATTGAATGATGCCCAGCGTGGATTCCTCGCCTTACAATCGGCGCAAATATCTGAGAAAATGGTTAATAAGTTTCATAGATGTCTTAGGAACATACCATTTCCGGGTTTTGATACGAGTTCCAAGAGAAAGCGCTGATTACGGTCTGCAGCGAGCTTGCTCATAACAGGCTATGGTAGAGGAGAGAACGCGAACGCGTGACGGGTAACGTCATCTGAATATTATTATTCTGTCAAGTCCTACATGTCAAACCTCAGTCGTCTCACAAAGCCATGCCTTTACACCCATGTGCATGTATGTCTGCAATTTTTTTTGTAAACCCAACTTGATTGCCTTTACCAGTTTCATAATCGTTTGGGATCTCTTGTCGAATGGGCACAACGTGACATCAAACCAGTCTTACTGGACCCTTCTCATCCAGCTGCGAGGATGCATCTAAGGAATTTTCCTATGACACGAGATTCTTACTTTTGTTTTCGTGCGGTACCAACTGCGACTCTCATCAAGCCAGAAATTGTCGTGCCCCCTTCCAAAACCAAGATCGACCTCTGGGAAGATCGTGTCGCACGTGCCTCTGCATGGCGGAAAAAACCTCCAATGAAGAAATCCTTGGTCAATTATTCACCCTCAACCGTATCCCCACATCTCCTAGAATTTGTCACACCACCTATCCTGACTGCTCATCCTCGAGGTTCAATACCCACGACACTCTTTTTTATGACCAGCAAAGCTCGTACACACAAGCACTGTGTAATACGGCGAAAACTCCGCACGAAGACGAAAGAAGCTATGAATCTTATCGTAACTCGTGGTGCCAAGGCCAAAGATCCCAGCTCGGATACCACAGAACTCGTCTTTGACGACGAAGAGGTCCGGCAGCGAGGAGACAAGTGGCTACTTCCAGGTATCTCCCTCGTGCCCTTCCAAGAGTGCTGATCTGATACGCCCGTAGACTGGGCTTACATATGCTGCCCTGAAGCCAAAATATTCTCGGCTCCTTATTCTGAGCTTATACAAGCAATGCGTAGGTCACTTGAGCGTATTTGGCATGCCGGCATGCGTCTTGAAGAGACATGGGCTGAGGCAGAAAAGCGAAAGCAAGCAGACTCTTCTTTACCTCTTGCTAGAAATCCATCTTATCAACTCAATGCTGATCACTATTCTTTGGAAAAAACGAAAAGAACGAAAGGTGTCAGTCACAAGCCTCCGCTCCTACATCGATGACATATCTCCTGTGTGACTATCTACACTCACTGCTTTAACTGCTACCATTCCCAACACAACACCAAATCATGACCATAGTGTTCCCGTACACAAATGGAGGGAGACCTAGCACTAAATCGCTGCCTGTAAAATCACACATTCTATTTGTAGCAATCTCTAATGAAAATGCAATCACATGATAGGCTTTGCTTCTTCTGATCCCACCACAAACGATTATACAGAGAAATTCTCCACCGATT
>Ga0153995_1000311_pt1 | contig 10533 bp, 9 predicted proteins | sample TSNC079MetaG_FD_104678 | JGI IMG/M metagenome (GOLD analysis project Ga0153995, IMG submission 104678) | Attine ant fungus gardens microbial communities from North Carolina, USA - TSNC079 MetaG | ecosystem: Host-associated > Fungi > Mycelium > Unclassified | place: USA: North Carolina, Lumber... | reverse complement strand
TTCTTGGTAACATCACTTCCTCTCTGATCTCCAAAGTTCTTCAATCGAATTATTCCGGTGATGAATCTACTATACCTACCATTGAATATCTTGCACCTCAGCCTCTCGTCTCTTTCTCCCTTGCTGGTGTCACTCGTACTCAGAGCACGAATGTTGTCGTCTATGAGGTTGGCAAGTCTTTGCCTTGCTCTGAAGCATGGCTGGAGACCCTCGGCGGTCCTGAGTTAACGTGGCTTCGCGCCCTTGTTACTTCGAAGACCATCCTTCAAGGCACCTCTTACATTGACAACCCAATCCGTCGTCTTCTCGCCCCTCGCCATGGCCAACGTGTAATCGTGGCTTACGAGCATTCGACTCCCGTCTCCCTCTCTGTCTTTGGTGCTGCCCGTTCCTATGGTGTTCACTCTCCTGACTTCAAGGCCATCGAGATCAAATATTCCGTATCCACCCAGCTCATTGATATTACTTTCTTCGAGGAACGTCGTGAAGTTGCCATCCCTCTCAACCTTCAATTTGTCTATAAGCCTTCGCAAGGTTATATGCCTATTCATGAAGTCGTTGCTGACCGCAACAATCGCATAAAGCAATTTTACTGGAAGTTATGGTACGGTGATAATGAAGTGTTACCAAGTTTTGATAACAAGGAGAAATTCGTTGGCCCGGAGGTCACTATTACGTTAGAAGCAGTTGAGGAGTTTTGTGCTGTTGTTGGGAACCAGGGAGAGTTATTCAAGAGTACGAGGATGGATACAGTGCAAGCGCCCATGGATTTTGCCATTGTCATTGGCTGGCAGGTGAGTAGTTCTTGGCCCCCAATAAGTGACTAGAAGTTAAATCATGCAGAGTATCATGCAAGCTCTCTTTCCTGCCAGCATCAACGGAGATCTACTCAAGCTTGTTCACCTCAATAACGGTTTTAAGATGATCGAAGGGGCGAGCCCTTTGATGGTCGGCGATGTTTGCAAGTCCGAAGCTCGTATGATTTCTGTTGTCAATGCTCCTGAAGGAAAGATTGTCAAAGTGAAGGGTCATCTATATCGCGATGGCCAGCCAATCATGGAAGTAGTCTCTTCTTTCCTTTATCGTGGTCGCTTCACCGATTACGAGAATACCTTTGAGACTACCGAGGAACCTGACTATCTCGTCCTTGTTGAGACTGATGCAGAAGTTGGTGTTCTTCAGTCCAAGGTATGGTTTACATGGGAGAATGAGTCAAGTCCTCTTCTCGCTGGTACTTCTCTTATCTTCCGCATTCAGTCATCTGTGTCATTCAAAGCCCGCGGCGTCTTCCGCAATGTGTCTGTCACTGGTGATATCTTTGTTCGCAACCAGCTGAAGGTCCTCGTCAAAGTTGGCACTGTGGAATTCCAGCAGGCCAACTGCCAGGGCAATCCTGTTCTTGCATACCTCCAGCGTCATGGTAGTCCTCAAGGTCTCCCTACTCCGCTCATCAACGAGGGTTATACTCTGAAGCACGTCGAGGGTTCGACTATATTCAACGCTCCCCTTACCAATGAGCCTTACTCAAAGATCTCTGGCGATTTCAATCCTATCCACGTTAACCCCTATTTCTCTGATTTTGCTTCCCTCCCCACCACTATTGTTCACGGAATGTGGACCAGTGCTGCAACTCGTCGTTACGTCGAGAATGTCGTTGCTCAGGGCCATCCCGACCGTGTCCTCGCTTATCATGTATCCTGCACTGGCATGGTCTTTCCTGGTGATGAGTTGAAAGTCGAGCTCAGGCATATTGCCATGCGCGATGGTAACATTGTTGTCAGCATCGAAACCACCAATTCTCATGGTGACAAAGTTCTCACTGGTTCCGCTGAGGTTAGACAACCTACTACTGTCTACGTCTTTACAGGTCAGGGTTCTCAGGAACCTGGCATGGGCATGGACCTCTACAATTCTTCACCTGCTGCCCGCGCTGTTTGGGATGGTGCAGATACTCACCTGCTTGCTACATACGGCTTCTCCATCACTGATATTGTCAGGGATAACCCGAAAGAGAAGACCATCTATTTTGGTGGTATCCAAGGTCAAGCTATCCGTCAACGGTATATGGATATGACATATGACACCCTCGACAAGGAGGGTAATGTTAAGACACTTCCTCTCTTTGCTGATATCAACAACCGCACTCCCCGCTACACTTTTAGCCATCCTACCGGTCTTCTTTTTGCCACTCAGTTCGCTCAAATTGCTCTCGTCGTCACTGAGAAGGCCGCTTTTGAGGACATGCGTTCTAAGGGGTTCATCCAGAAGGGGTCTGCTTTCGCCGGCCATTCTTTGGGTGAATATTCTGCTCTTGCTTCCATTGCTGATGTCCTCCATATATCTGCTCTTGTCGATGTCGTCTTCTACCGTGGTCTTACAATGCAGCGTGCTGTTGAACGCGATTCTCAAAATCGTTCAAATTATGCTATGTGTGCTGTGAATCCTTTCCGTGTTTCCCCAACTTTCAATGATGCTGCTTTACGCGTAGTCATTGACATGATCTCGACGCAAATCAATTTGTTGCTTCAAATCGTCAACTTCAACGTCGAGGTATTATGATCTTGTTTGTCACTAGAAAGCTCATACTGATTATTGTAATGTAGGGTCAACAATATGTTTGCGCTGGAGAGCTTCTTGCCTTGCAGACCATGACTAACGTTCTTAATTATCTCAAGGTCAAGAAGGTTCATGTGACTGAAGTTTGTGCATGATCTTTGTCTTCAAGTTATTTTTACTGATTTCTGCGAAGTTGCGCAAAACATTATCCGAGGAGAAGGTCAGGGAGATGTTGAGTCAGATTATTGCTTCCTGCTTCGACCGCGCAAAGGAGCAACAAGAGGCCCAAGGCCAGATTGTGCTTGAGCGTGGTTTTGCCACTATCCCACTTCCTGGTATTGACGTACCCTTCCATTCCCGCTACCTCTGGGCAGGTGTCCTGCCTTTCCGTGCATGTGAGCATCGGTCTCTTAGCATCATGTTTCATGACTTGACTCTTTTTATAGATCTCTCGAAGAAGATTAATCCCACCCATCTTAATCCTGACATGCTTATCGGCCGGTATATCCCCAATCTCATTGCCCAACCTTTTGATATTTCACGTGAATACATCGAGGTCGTCTACGACCAAACCCAATCTCCTCGCCTTGAAAAGGTCCTTAAGAAGTGGGATGAGGACGACTGGGAGAACTCCAGAAACCGCCAGAAACTTGCGTACATCATTCTCGTTGAGCTCCTTGCATATCAATTTGCCTCCCCCGTCCGTTGGATCCAAACACAAGATCTCCTCTTTTCCCGCTTTAAGTTCGAGCGTTTCATCGAATTGGGTCCTTCACCGACTCTTACTGGCATGGCCACCCGCACCTTGAAGGCTAAATACGAGTCCTCTGATGACTCCGTCTCCCGTAGTCGCGTCATCCTTTGCCACGCAAAAAACACGAAAGAGGTCTACTACCAGTACGAGGATGAGCCCGAGCCCTCCGTAGAAGTTGTTCCCACTGAAACAGTCTCTACTACCACTACTCTGACCCCTGCCTCCATTGTTGCGCCTGTCGTCGGTGCTGCTGGGCCTGTTGCTAGCATCCCAGATGCACCTATCACCGCAGCTGAAATTCTCAATGTCATCGTTGCCCAGAAGTTGAAGAAGCCTGTTGAGGAAATCCCTCAAGCGAAATCTATCAAGGATCTTGTCGGTGGAAAATCAACTCTCCAGAACGAAATCCTCGGTGACCTTCAGCAGGAGTTCACATCCGCACCTGAGAAAGGAGAGGAGCTTCCCCTTGAGGAACTCGGTTCTGCCTTAGCCACAGGTTTCAGTGGTTCTCTTGGCAAATACAGTACCAGTCTTATTGCTCGTCTCATTGGTGGAAAGATGCCTGGTAGTTTCACCGCATCCTCTATTCGTTCATATCTCAGTAAGACTTGGGGTCTTGGCCCCTCTCGAACTGATGGTGTTCTTCTCCTCGCTACTACTTTTGAGCCACCTAAACGACTAACTTCTGAGGCGGAAGCCAAGTCCTGGCTCGGCGACGTGGTCCAGACCTATGCACGGCGTTCGGGTATCTCTCTCGTTTCTCCTGGTGCTACTGCCGGCGGTGCAGGCAGCGTGGGCGGCGCTACCATCAATAGTGAAGAGTTATTGAAGTTCGCGAGTGATCAGAACAAGTTTATCCAACAGCATATTGAGCTCTACATGCGCTATCTCAAGAAAGATTCTCGTGCTGGCGAGATTTCTTTCGATCGTGAGAAGGCCAACAGTACGGCCCTCCAAGCCAAGCTCGATAGCGTTATTCGTGAACACGGCGATTCTTATGTTGAAGGCATTCAACCTCGTTTCGATCCCTTGAAAGCTCGTCATTTTGATTCGTCCTGGAACTGGGTCCGCCAAGACGCTCTTCTGATGTACTACGACATCATATTTGGCCGCCTCACTACCGTTGATCGTGATATTACCGCTCGTTGTATTTCCCTACTCAATCGTGCCGATCCTGACATGCTCAAGTACATGGAGTACTATATCAACAAGCTTGATCCTTCAAAGGGTGAAACGTACAAACTGGCCAAAGAATTTGGCCAGCAACTAATAGATAACACACGTGAAGTCATAGGCAAACCCCCTCTTTACAAAGATGGTGAGCTTCATATATTCATTCTTTTGGTCTGAACATTGATGTTTTGTCAGTTACTTTTCCCACTGCTCCCCATACCGAGGTCACCAAAAAGGGTGAGATTGTTTATTCTGAAGTCGTCCGCGAGAACGTCCGCAAACTTGAGGCATATGTCGAAGAAATGGCAAGTGGCGATGGCGCTGCCGGATCAATTAGTATCAATACTCAGAAGGTGCAAGACGATGTTCTCAAACTCTGGACTGTTGTCAAGTCTCTCCCTGAGATTAGCCAGGACCAGAAGAATCGTATCAAGGCCTTGTATGAGGATGTCGTCCGCTCTCTCCATAAGGGTCCCGATCCTCGTGCTCGTGGTCAACCTCGCAACCGCCGCTCTTCTTCTCAATTCCTTCGGCCCCAGAATGCTGGTACCACTTCTGTCTCAGTCGGGCAGATTCCTCTCCTCCACCTCAAGCGTAAGGTTGGAACCACGTGGGAGTTTAGTAGCAACCTCACTGGTGTCTACCTTGACATTCTCCATGAAAATGCTACATCTGGGACAACTTTTGAAGGCAAGAATGCTCTGTGCACCGGTGTCGGCCAGGGCTCGATCGGGGTTGAGGTCGTCAAGGGATTGCTCTCCGGTGGTGCTCACGTCGTTATCACTACTTCCAGTTACAACCGCAAGACTGTCGAATATTATCAAGCTATCTTCCAATCTTTTGGTAGTCGTGGATCTGCTTTGACTGTCGTTCCCTTCAATCAAGCCTCTAGACAGGATGTTGAAGCTCTCATCGATTACATCTATAGTGATTTGAACATGGATCTTGACTATATCATGCCTTTCGCTGGAATTCCTGAGAACGGTCGCGAGATTGATGGTCTCGATGACCGTTCTGAACTTGCTCACCGTATGATGCTTGTCAACCTCCTCCGCATCCTTGGCTGTGTCAAGAACAAGAAGGCTAGCAGACGCATCGTCACTCGCCCTACTCAAGTCATACTCCCTCTGTCACCCAATCATGGTTTGTTCGGCAACGACGGTCTCTACTCGGAGTCCAAGATTTCTCTCGAGACACTCTTCCAGAGGTGGGCTTCAGAGAGCTGGGGTGAATACTTGTGCTTGGCTGGTGCCGTTATCGGGTATGGTGTACTCGACTGAAGCAGAAATGCAACTGATGATTTTCATAGATGGACTCGTGGCACCGGTCTCATGGCACCAACAAATATCATTGCTCACGAACTCGAAGGTTACGGGGTCAGAACATTCTCCGCGAAAGAGATGGCATTCAACATCCTCGGCCTGATGCACCCTTTACTCTTCAGTATTACCCAAGTAGAACCCATCTGGGCTGATCTTAATGGTGGCATGGATCGCCTTCCTGATCTTGCCGATATCACCACTCGTATTCGCACAAATCTTCGCAAGAAGGCTGATCTCTGCCGTGCCATCAACATAGATAGTGCCGCCGATTTCAAGGTCATCAATGGTGTTGAGACAGAGCGACTTTTGCAGACTGTGGACGTCCTTCCTCGTGCCAACTTCCGCTTCGAGTTTCCACCTTTGGAATCTTTCGAGTCCTTGTCCGACGTGTCACAACTACGTAACTTAATTGATCACGAGAATACCATTGTCGTCACTGGTTTCGGCGAGGCCGGTCCATGGGGTAGCTCACGTACTCGTTGGGAGATGGAGGCTCGTGGTGAATTCACTATCGAAGGTTGTATCGAAATGGCATGGATGATGGGTTACATCAAGCACTTTGATGGTCGCCTGCAGAATGGTTCTCTCTATGTTGGCTGGGTGGATAGTAAGAATGGGGAGCCTGTTGATGATAAAGATGTTAAGGGACGCTATGAGAAAGAAATCCTTGCACATGCTGGTGTGCGACTAATTGGTCAGTTCATCTCTTGTAACCATCAAATATGTTTGATGTATCTATTTCTTGCAGAACCCGAACTTTTCCGTGGCTACGACCCTAATAAGAAGATATTCAACCAAGAGATTGAGCTTATTCACGACCTTGAGCCAATTGAGGTTTCAGATGTTGAAGCACAAAAATTCAAGCTTCAACACGATGAGAAATGCGACATCTGGGCCGGAGAGGACGGGCAGTGGTTCGTTAAATTGAAGAAGGGTGCCTGTGTTTTTGTTCCCAAGGCCTTTAAATTCAGCCGAACAGTTGCCGGTCAGGTCCCTACTGGCTGGCATGCTGGACGTTATGGCATTCCTGAAGACATCATTGCCCAAACTGATCGTGCTACGCTTTGGGCCCTCACCTGCACTGCAGAAGCTCTTATCAGCTCTGGTATCACCGATCCTTACGAGCTTTACGAACATATGCATCCATCTGAAGTTGGCACGTCGATTGGATCTGGCATGGGTGGTGTCACGAGCCTGGGGAAGATGTTTAGGGATCGTCGTGAAGAGCGCGAGGTGCAGAATGATATTTTACAAGAGACGTGAGTCCGAGTTATATCTGCTCATTGATCGCTTCTAAATACAGATCAGCTTCATTAACACGACGGCTGGTTGGATCAATCTGCTTCTTATGTCTTCGAGTGGCCCTGTGAAGATCCCTGTTGGTGCTTGGTAAGTAGTGAAATGTTGTTCCGTCAGCAAAAATCATCCTGATTGGTCATAGTGCCACGGCCCTGCAATCCATCGAAATTGCCTGTGACACCATCCTGTCCGGCAAGGCTAAGGTCATGATTGCTGGAGGCTTTGACGACATTAGCGAAGAAGGCTCATACGAATTTGCAAGCATGAAGGCAACCAGCAATGCAGAGACTGAGTTTGCCATGGGTCGTGAACCTACTGAGATGTCTCGGCCTGCGACGACTTCACGGGCTGGGTTTATGGAAGCGCAAGGTGCTGGTGTTCTCGTAGTAATGAATGCCAAGACAGCCCTTGAGATTGGTGCTCCTATTCGTGGGATTGTCGCATTTACTTCTACCTCGACGTGAGTTCCCTTGCATTCAAACTTTTGCTGTTATCGACGTAATCTGGTTATCAGTGACAAGGCTGGCCGGTCTGTCCCCGCTCCCGGAAAGGGCGCCCTCACTGTTGCTCGCGAAGTTCCCTCCAAATATCCGCCTCCCATTCTTGATGTCACTTATCGCTCCCGTCAACTAGCTTTCCGTCGTTCGCAAATCTCTCAATGGCTCGATCATGAACACTCCGAACTCCGAAGTGAAATTGCCTTCCGTAAAGAGCAAGGGGAGAGAGTTGACGATGACTATGTCGCTTCCCGCATCACTAATTTCGAAAAAGAAGCCTCTCGTCAAGAGAAAGATGCCCTTGCCACGTACGGTATGCTCAAAGGCTTTGATCCTAGCATTTCTCCCTTGCGTCGTGCATTAGCTGTATGGGGTTTGACTGCCGATGATATTGGCGTTCTGTCTATCCATGGCACTAGCACAGGAGCTAATGAGGAAAACGAGACCCGCATTTGGAATGACATCTTCACTACAATCAATCGCAGCCCAGGCAATGCTATTCCAGTCGTCGCACAGAAGAGTCTCCTCGGCCATTCCAAGGGTGGTTCTGCTGCATGGCAAATGAATGGTCTGCTCCAATACGTCAGCTGTGGCATAATTCCTGGTAACCGTAATAGCGAGTGAGTCATTATTCCATCTAATGGGTTTTGTTCTTTCATTAATATGTTCCAGCAACATCGACTCTAACTTCCAAGACCGCCATCACCTTATGTTCCCCTCGAAGACAATCTATACCGATGGGATCCGCTCAGGAGTCATGTCTTCCTTTGGTTTTGGTCAAGTTGGTGGTACAGCCCTGGTCATTCACCCTCGCTACCTTTTCGGCACTCTCGAGCCCACGTTCTATGAAGAGTACAAGAAGCATAACCGTGGCCGTGCCTTGCAATCCTACAAAGCCATGAGTGATATGATGATCAAAAATTCACTTGTCAAGATCAAGGAGCATCCACCATACACATTGGAAAACGAGAGAGAAGTTCTGCTCAACTCGATGGCTCGCGTGAAGTACGATGTCAAGACTAGTGAATATTCCTTCAAGGGCAAGTTTCCAGATGAAGTCCCTCTGGATCTTAGAAATCTAGAGGTTGCTTCCCTTGCCCTAACTTCCAACATTGGAAACAATGTGATTGGTGTTGGTGTTGACCAAGGTAACCGAGACTTTTTCAACTAATCAACAACAGACACTGATTATGCAACCAGAGCTCATCTCCTCCGTTCCATCTCACAACCCCACATTTGTCTCGCGTAACTTTACTGACGCAGAAATCGCTTACTGTCGTGCTCAGCCTTTGCCCATGTCTTCGTTCGCTGCTCGCTGGGCAGGCAAAGAAGCCGTCTTCAAGTCGCTTGGCGTTCGGTCCTGTGGAGCTGCTGCACCCTTGAAGGACATTGAAATCCTGAATAATGCAGATGGCGTCCCTACTGTCCACCTTCATGGTGAAGCCAAGCTTAAAGCAGAAGAACGGGGAGTTGCTACTATATTAATTTCGTTATGTCACTCTGAGGTGAGTCCTTTGACATGACTATGGGGATCTGACACTCAAGGGACGTATTAGACTGTTGCTATCGCATTCGCTCAAGCCACCACCGCGTGATCTGTGATTCTCTATCGCTATACCCTGTATATAGAAATTTGGTTCATTGTCGCTGCTCATTATAGATTCCTTTCATAGTATTTTCTTGTTTGCAATTGGAATTACTGTAACAATTGTATATATTGCTGTTTCCTTGCATGGTATCACTTAACAGTTATCTTGATCATCATCCTGACCTAATTTGATCAAACATTACCTTGGACAAGAAGTTCATCCCACTTTCGAACAATGTCCCTTCCAACCTCACTGAGGACCTCTATTGCACTCTCAGAGCTTGAGCTCGTGGCAACCCAACAACTCATTGAAATCGTTCCTCTTGTATCGATGGAAAGGACGGTTTTTATCTCAGTACGCAACCAAATGCCACATCTCGTTTCTCTCAAGCAAATGCAAACACGCAGCTGTGAATCATGCTATCGTCCATTTCACAAACCTTGAAATTTACCATTAATCGCTGTTCGTCCAATGCAGGGGGTATATGGCCCTTTTCGCCCTCCGAACAAAACGAGCGTACCTCTCTGGATTGCAATCAATCTCAAGCAGAAACGTAAATGTCATATTTTAGCACCAAGCTGGTTTACTATCGGTGCGTGTTTTGCTCCTTCTGATCTATTGCTGAAGTCCACTCTACTGTTACCAGAACATCTACAAGAATGTCTCACACTTGAAACATCTAATCCAGCATTCACCGAACTTCCGTTCCGATACATGGAGATCTCAAAAGTTCTCTTGGATGTGTTCGCATCTTTTCTCAGTTTCTCATTGGCTTCTTCCATTCTCATGTAATCTTTCTCATACCTGCAGTGCTTCGGATGATCTAGAAAACCCGGACAAGCTGCGCTCCTTGTTGAAGGACCTTCGTGAGGCACGTCAGGCTAAGAGTCGAGAGGGTCTAAAACAACTCGACTATAGTGAGCTGAGTGTGCGCTCTTTGCATTTGAGGTGTAGTTTCGCATTGCTCACGGAATGTTCTAGTTGCCTAATCTCAGTGCGATGGAGATCAACGAGCTCAGACCACACTTTATTGAATCAATGAGCATACTCTCGAAGCTAACTTTACCGCCTCGGTCAGATGCTTAGCTGTGACTTTGCTAGAATTTCATGTACTCTTTGTTGAGATTACAGGACCAATTCTAGATGTCAAAGTAGAAAAATGCTAGAAGGAAATTGTGTTGTGGACCGGGGGTCTTGTTAAAGCAACGAGATATCAATACCTCCTGTTCAAATGTCCGAATGACTGAGACACGTTTTATGCAAATGGTTGCACTGTTTCTTTGCTCCGACTGGAGGTACGCATCGTCACATGATACGTCACGTAGTGCATGCAGATCATCTGT
>Ga0153995_1000310_pt1 | contig 10543 bp, 13 predicted proteins | sample TSNC079MetaG_FD_104678 | JGI IMG/M metagenome (GOLD analysis project Ga0153995, IMG submission 104678) | Attine ant fungus gardens microbial communities from North Carolina, USA - TSNC079 MetaG | ecosystem: Host-associated > Fungi > Mycelium > Unclassified | place: USA: North Carolina, Lumber... | reverse complement strand
ATTATGTTAACTAATATAGTGAGTCGCTATCTAACAATATGGACTTTGGTCAATTATGGACTTCAATTTCGACGAGTTGCAAACATCTGATAATGTCCTTCTAGTAACATACTTGTCAGGAAGATGACAGTGGCTGACAGACTTGAGTTGGTCTCTTGACGTTGCACAAGGCTTGATGACCCTTTGGGTACCTAAATTTATCACAGCGCTGGAATATCACCACTGGCGATTGACGGTGTACTCAATCATCGTGTTTGGGTCCAGATTTTCAATGGGCCTGTGGGACAAGTTGTCTATCTTGATTCACAAAAGCCGATTTCCCCCATGGCACTCTTTCCCGTCAACATCGGAAATTCAAAGGCACGGGTTTATGTAAGTCCCTTGGCTCAATGTTCATGAACAGTCACTTTCATTTCGGGAATTCGTCCTGCATGGCATAAAGACACTGAAGGGAAAGTATATGATCACCGTGATAATCATTCATGAAAAATTCAGGGAGAATAATGTGCCGTCAACATAAATAAAAGTACAATGAATTGATTGATGATCTCAGCAAGCATCTTACTCTCAAATCTCTTCCTTACTAATAGATAAAGTCCTATCATGATCCTAGTAGGTTGTGAGCAGAAAATCTCTTGACGCATGGGAGATTTTGCTCACGCTGCCTCACATAAGAATACCTACATCGCGCCATTTCTACGTGCCCAAGACACTTGGAAATATGCTACACCCTGATCATCGCATCACAAATGGCTAGTTTCAATCTTTGATAAATGACCTCATCTCCAAGTGTTCTGGCGAGATTGGTCAATAATCTCATCGTACAAGTGAAATTCGGTCATATTGTGAATCGCCTTCGCAGACAAAGCTTATACCTGATGTTTGGGCAAGCAGTGAGTACCATATGCAGGTACCACCACCGTATTGATCATGAGGCGATTTTGGATAGCAACGCTCATCCCTTTTAATACAGTTTCGTACAGAGGCAAAGTGACATAACAGGTCCTGATCAAACGTCAACCAATCCACAAAGGAACGGAGAACTAAACGACGATACCAAAGACTTTCGGCCTCGAAAACACTGCTGGTCCTCTTGATACAGGTATTCATAATCCAATCATTCAAATGTCGACCGGCAAGCTCTTCAGAAATGATAAATACTTGAATCAAGTCGAAGACGCAACAGTAGTGACGAAACTTACCATAGGTGTTACACATGTGCCTGCAGCTGCGAGCTGACTGAAGCCAAGTCTATGGAACTTCTCAGGAACACGAAAATACCCCCATATCCTAAATATCATTAGCACGCTCCGAAGGTCGTCTACAATGGTACTCACAAACCCAGTAGGAAGGTGCTCCAGCTTGGAAAGGGTAGATGATAAATCATGTTCTCAGATGGCTATATTGGTGATACTTACTTCGACGTCGAATTATTAATGATCCCGGATGTGGTATTGTGTCGCTTAGCCAAGGGAAACAAGGATGAAACTCCTGGAAAATTTGACAGCCATTCTAACCTAATACTATTTCCCACGTCATTTGAAACCACTCACCACCGATGCCAGAGTCGAAATCCAATAAGAATGCTGTAAGCACGATGACCAGTAACTAGATATCCTTGCGGCGTCTCGACCGATTTTGGGGATCCCTATTGGTTGGTTGAGGCCACAATACTTTTTGTTCCATTTTGTATCAGCTTCAGGTGAGCAGCGACCTCTTTACCTAGCTCAATCTTTGATTAACTGCGCGATGTCATCAATACGTCTCAACAGCGTTCTGGAGAACAGGAATACACACTCGGGATCAACGATGAGGCGATTCTACTTATAGAACGCGAGCAGGTCGATTTGTAGGCAACCACTATACATGTCTTGCTTTCTTTCCTCACTATCTTTCCCCTCATGAATGGGATATAGTGATAGGAAAGGGTTAGTGAACGGTATACATTGCATATAGAAGAATTGATGTTCAATTGACCGGAAAGGAAATTCGCTGATTGCCGAAAATTCCCTCGGAACTTACTTTCCATCTCGTTGTTCTCCTCGATCGATATTGCGTACTCAAACGACCGCATGCTTGAACAACGAAAATCCGGTTGAGTTATTTCTCTCAACAGAAATACCAGGAGATAAGTCTCAGTACCATGAGAACTGAGGGACAAAAAGAGCATGTATCGCTATATGAGACAAAAAGAGTACATCTTTACCATCAGCTACATTCTGAATCCACAAGTCACGTACAGTGGAAATGTTAGCATTCAATAAGAGATCATCCAACTTGAAGTTGCTCAACTCCTGTCACCATGCTGCTATACTCTAAATTGTCTAGCCATGGTACTTGATAACGCTTGCAGTAGCTGAGCAACTTTATGACTCGCTTATTGTTTGGAACGCATTCTGTACTTCAGGAACCAGCTGAAGTTCCCAATTCATCAAAATACTTTCGCTAGGATCGTCACTTTTAAACTCGATCACCTTGACCTTTATACCTTTATTGGGCAGTTCACGTCCAAACAAGATGATCGAGTTTCCATGCATGTACAACACTGAGGACTAAGTAAAATTATCACATAATCATGCACAAAAAATTATTGAAAGCTTGTCTGATGAGTGATACTTGCCACATGAGGACTTGTGTGAATAAAGATAAGCACTGCCTTATTTGGATCAAGCAGTTCGCTTAAGAAACGGGTGGCAGGAAGAAGTGCCGTAGACAAATTTAAAGTGACTCAGACCAAAGTACAATCCAATTTCATCCTCTTGTCTCATTTTGACCAACTACTTACCCAGGATAGCCCTATGTCGCCAGCAGATCCAGCTTTGTCTCAGAAAAAACGAGATCAGCCAGGACATAAGTACGTTGCGTACCGTCTCTTCCCATATCGTCGTACTGATCTTTACCACTAGACTTCTTGCGTAAGGTCCCAATACAGCCTGAATATACCTTCCCACCTGACCACGTAGGGGAATTCAGGATTCCGGGACCGGTAGAAGTTAGCGATGGCGTGCTCGCGGCGCTTGCCAAGCCTCCTCTTTCCCATGTATCGCAGGATTTTGCTCATATCTTTCAAAAAGCACTACTGCTCTCGAGGTGTGTACCGTCCCTCTGCATCTGTACCTTTTCAAATCGGAGATTGCTATAGAAAAGTTGTGGGTTCGCAATACGGTCAGCCATTTATCATTGCAGGCAGCGGCACTTTGGGTTGGGATCAGGTGTGCACATCCTATGATCGGCCCTTACCTGATTTGAAAAACTCCGCTTAATCTTAGGTTGGCGCCAATCTGGTGGAGCGTGGAGATCAAGCTCTCGTGTTGAACACTGGATATTTTGGGGATGGATTTACAGATTGGTGAGCAGCGATCACGTTCTATTCTGCCAACTACGACTGATGACAATCTGGGCAGTCTTTTGTCCTATGGTGCTCAGATTACCACACTCAAGGCCGCCGCGCCAGGCCAAACTGTCCCGCTCTCTTTGACCGAGGCAGCACTAACTGGCAAAACTTATAAGTTGATCATCGTCACTCATGTTGACACGTCCACAGGTGAGTCAGTTGAACCTTCCCGGATTTTTGAGGAGATAGGTTAAATTTGATGTTCAGGCGTTTTGTCCGATATCAAAAGCATAGCCGAGGTAGTCAAGAGAGTATCCCCTTCAACCTTGGTGAGAGTATTTCGCTGCAAAACAAAACAAGCTGACCACCCTCTTTCAGCTAATTCTGGATGCAGTATGCTCAGTCGGGTGCGAAGAAATCAAAATGGATCTGTGGGGACTCGACATCGTTCTCACAGCAAGTCAAAAAGCCATAGGTGCCCCCCCAGGACTTTCTATCCTCATTGCCAGCCAACGGGCAGTCGACACCTACTCCAATCGAAAGACACCCACTCAGGGCTATTATGCTAGTTGGAAAAAATGGCTTCCAATAATGGAATCTTATCTAGTTGCAAAGCCGGCGTATTTTGCCACACAACCGGTCAACCTTGTTTGTGCGCTGGCAGAAGCACTGTCAGAACTGCTGAAGGGCGGAGAAGGAGGCCTGATTGCCAGATTAGAGGCACATAAGAAGGCTGCGAGGCGACTCAGAGTAGTAGCTGCCCAGTTAGGGATGAAAAGCCTGGCAGTCGAAGGCGCTGAAGCTGCTGGCCTGAGTGCTATTTGGGTTCCCGAAGGCTTGTCTGCAGCGGAAGTACTTCAGAGAGCGAGTGCAGAGGGGGTCATTTTTGCAGGTGGATTGCTTCCCGCTATCAAAGATAGATATATCCGAATCGGGCATATGGGTGTGTCTATGACCGATGAGGAACGGGGCGATATACATAGAATCAGCGAAGTTCTGCATAACATCATCAGTGAATTATTGAAGCAAAAGCACGTGAAATAGATAGGAATAAGACATGTGAAAGTATTAATAATGAACAAAAGGGAACAAGGAGGAAAATCAAACGACTAGAACATGTCCGTAGCTGGAATCGAACCAGCGGCTCTTCGGAGCTCTTCCACAACGAAGTGATTTAACCCCTAATCGATACGGACGCATGCTGGCCTTCATATAATAAAGGTATCGAAGCCACATGCATTTCTAACAAAGGTTCGAAATCATCTAGCGAAGACTGGAGCCCCCGAGAAAAGGACCAGCGCTGGCATCCTGTGTGTGCTGTCTTACTAGAACCTGACGCTTGAGCAGATAGGGCAATGACCGAAGCCTAATGCCGATTCTATCTCTAAACAAGTTTCACTTTAATCATCATACTACAAAAGTCTTCAAAGTTCATAGATTTGTCAATGGATGTAGAAAACGTTTCCAGCATCTCCAGCATCTGCAAATGTCAATTATTATTGACAAAAGTACACTCAGAAAAGTGAAATGACTGACGTCTCCTGCTGTGAGCTTCTCATGCAACAATTTCGCAACTCTTTGGAGATCTTTTATCATTATTCGTTGATTGAGGACTTCGTTCGCGGGTGTGGTAGGGAAAAATAAGGAGTAGGTATCGATACATGTTTGGCGCTGCTGCGAAGTGAGATTCTGTGGTTGATTGTCTGAGGAGGAGGTTGGAGAGGAAGTTTTTTTTTCTTTGAGGCGAGTTCGTCTACGAGCGGTAGAAGTAGAGGGATCCTCAATATAATCGTCATCGTCATCGTCATCGTCATCGTCATCGTCGCCTTCGGCTTCCTCAGTCTCAGCTTCAGATTCCTGGTATTCGTCAGAATCTGCAGCACCATCAGCCATCTCTGCTTCATGTTCCAACAGGACAGCGCACACAGAACGCCAGTCGTCTCTACTGACAAACTGATCCTTATCTTCGGGACTCTGGTTTACAGTGCTGGTGTTGTTATGAGATGATGTCCAGCCCGTGGCAGCATTACGAAAGACAGAAAGAATCTCGTCGTCGTCGGGTGGCAAATCCAGGTGTTGTAAAGCACGGGATATCAAAGAAAAAGGCATTTGAGTGTATACAGCCGATTGTTCCTCATACTCGTCATCGTTCAGAAAACCTCCGTAACCAAGATCGCTCTGTTCGTCACGTAAAAATCCACCACTGGTATCTTCTTCGTGAATGAAGCCACCTTCTCTGCTATCACGTATGAAGCTTCCAGGTTCGGGGATAAATCCTCTGGCAGGTGATTTCGAACTTGTTATGAACTTCTTGCAGACCAAGTCAAATGCGGAATCAATTTTTATTTGCGTTTTTCTGGGCAGCGAACGAAATAAATTTTCAGATGCCACAGTGGTCATTATGACTTTAGCACTATTGACTTGTTTGTTCGTGTTAAGATCTTCTCCACTGGTTAGTGATTTTCCTTCAGGAAAGCAATTGTATACAACATTCATAACAGAGCTTGAGTAGGTATCTTTGACAGCTACGATTATACTATGATCCAAGGTTGCTCTTGCATTAGCAACTAACTGCCATCTGGTTATTCTGGACTAACCCTCCAAATCCGTGTAATGCCGTCATCACCTGCTGTCGCGAGAATATCTTCCATTCCCGGCGTTGGATTCCATGCAACGGTGTTGACATCGTATGGCCCATGAGGAGATGGCAAGGTTGCGATTAGTTCTTCTCGTACAATCAGCTTGGTTGAGATTGCGTCTGTCACTTGAAGCTCCTGCACCCAACATAAGGTACAACGACCAGTCGATGACTATTGATGGAACCTCACCTTCAACTCCCAAATCTTGACAAACCCGTCATCCCCTGCTGTGGCTATCCAACCAATAATGGGATATCTGTGGCGTGGCTTTCCGCGGCTCCAACTCACGGAGTAGATACATCGATCGTGAGCATTGATGACGAGGGCAGTTTCCCATCTGAACTCTGCTGTTCGCCGCCAGATACGTACCGTCGAGTCGTCGGAGGCGGATGCAAAATAGTCGTGTTTCGGCATCCAAGCTAAGGACCAAACCGTTGACTGATGACCAGTCAGTGTTGCAAAGCAGTACCAGTCATCTACAGGGTCTTCGATATAGAGCTTGATCGTGTTATCGTAAGAGCCTGAAGCGAGTATCTACGTCAGTGAAGATAGGATGAGAGATTGCGACATTGCATCATGAGGGAAATACGACCTCCTCAGCTGGATGCCATGATACACACTTGACGTCTTGATTGTGTTCCGTGAAGATGGTCAGGCACTCAAAGTCAGCTTTAGGTTTGACTAGCGGAAGATCAGTAGACATCTTGTTAGAGCTGAATTGAACTGACCTTCCCAGATCCAAACAGACTTGTCCCTGCTACAACTGGCCAGCAATGTTCCAGTGGCGGAATAGGCTACCCCCTTGCACTCTGTTTCGTGTCCTTCGAGAGTTGTCATGCATTCCCACTCTTCAGAATTATCAGCCTTCTCCCAAACGGCAATGCTGGAGTCGAAAGACCCAGTCACCAATGTCTTGCCAGACGGAGACCAAGAGACTGTTCTGACGGATTTGGTGTGGCCGGTCGGGATGGAAGAAACCAGATCGAATCTGAGTTCGCCATCAGGATCAGTCGAATAAGAATACAGGCGAACTGATTTATCGCCTGAGCAAGATGCTAGCATGTGTTTCGATGGATTCCAGGCTACAGACCATACCCGATCGTCGTGGCCTTCGAGTTCTGCAAGGACGGAACTCGTGTACATGGTAGATCAGTGATAACTCATTCAGCCCATCGCACGACACATGATCTGACAGACATTATTCGCACGAAAGTGAACTTGATGTTTATGTGATATTCCGATCCATGAGGAGATAGGAAATACTGCGATGCTTGTATAGTTTTACGCACATATCCTGGATATAAATGATGAGCGCACGGCCACTGATCCACTGATAAACCGATGAAGGTGGATTCAAATATCCATTGTGAAAACTGTCGTATCAGCCTCGTACCTATAACCCCACCCGTCCACCAGTAGACTTTGCCTGCACCTCCCTCCTTTGGTGAGATGCCTTCTGTAGATACACCGCTGTTGCTCCCGCTTAGGATCTCGTATCTTGGCACTACATTGCTTATTGCGGAATACAAATTCTGAATTAAAACGGTACCAGTCACGTGATGAATCACTACGCATCAATTGAGATGCTTAATTAACATGGCGGCGTCAACGACTAGCAAAAGTATTGTCTATGTCGTGTCAACCGAGCTCATAAAGGTACTTCCAGTATCTATCCATATGCTTCATATTTTTTTGATGTGTTTGCCAGTTTGCTTCACTTCTTCCTTCGAACAAGAAACGGTCCTTGGTCGTCCATGGGCTCGTTAAATCACTGGGACTTTTGAACCCCGATCCGGCTTTTGAACGCGTTATTCGGACATGTTCTCCACGAAAAGCCACGCGTCAAGATCTTGCTGTGTATCATTCAAAGGCTTATTTGGATTTCATCCTTGATTCTGCTCAATGCGGCGAACAACGTGACTCGGAATATGAGACTTTGAAGGCAGAATTTGGTATGGAAGATGTGAAGCTCGAATTTTTTTTTGACACTGCAAGTGGGGTTTTTTCTTTTTGTTGATGACGTCTTGAGTAGGATTGTCCCCTGTTTGTGGGTCTGCTTGACTACGTGCGATGGGTAGCGGGTGCAACCCTCACAGCTGTAGATGCACTGAGGTACAATATTAGTGACGTTGCCATAAACTGGGACGGTGGGAGGTCTCCAGCCAGATCTTTTTTACTCTGCATGACCACTGAGGTATCACTTAGACATCACGCTTCGAGGGCCCGTGCTGCGGGATTCTGTTATGTTGCGGATTGTGTTCTCGCCATACTTGCCCTGAAAACGGTTCCTCGTTCCCCGCCGTCGTTGAAGTTGCAAAATCAGGCCGATCAGCGTCTTCCTCGGGTTTTCTATCTGGATCTTGATTTACATTTTTCGGATGTAGTGTCGTCTGCGTTTACGTCCTTCACAGCGCCAGGGGCTCCTCGTCTAATGGTATATATCAAAATTGTCGAGTTGATCCAGAGAGTTTCCACTCATGATTTTTTATGTCTTTTTTTTTTCGTCCCCCCCTTTTCTCATTGTCCATCCAGACACTCAGCATCCACCACACGTCCCCAGGTTTCTTCCCTGCCTCTCCTCGTGCAGGTCTCCCAGATCCGTCTATTCCCCGCTTTGACCCTTTTAGTCTCAGTATCCCGCTTCTTGAAGGCGCATCAAACAAAACTTATGCTTCGATATGGCCTGTTGTGGAAGAATTGAAGGATATCATGCAGCCCGACTATGTCATTGTCCAGTGTGGCACAGATGCTCTTGCTGGAGATCCCTGTGCAACCTTCAACTGGTCGTTAGGTGGAGGCGAGGGATCATTAGGTTGGTGCATGTCCCGAATACTTGACAAGTGGCAAGGCAAGAAGTTGCTTTTGGGAGGAGGAGGTTACAACTCGCCCAATGCTGCTCGTGCTTGGGCGTATGTTACATCTATTGCGGTAAGGGTACTTGCCTTGATACACTGTCGTTGCTTCATGAGTTGTGTAGCTGGGACGACCGCTAGACCTGGATACTGATATTCCTGATCACTCTGGTTTTCCGCTCTATGCACCCTCTTTCACGGTAAGCGTAGTTCAGGGACAGCTGAGATCGTGATTTCAATATATATTTCTTGTAGTTGGACGTTCCCCCTGGCAATATGCAAGACCGCAATACACCAGAATACTTGGACATCATCGGGACTCGGTTTACAGAAATTATTTCGATTGTACGTCAGAGAATGGCTGTAGTTTAGCGAGGTCAGCCACAAAGTATCCGACAGCCTACCCTATACAATAAGAAACCATGAGTCTACGACCAGGGAGCTGCTGAATATCCAAGTTTTTTCCAGAGACTGGTAGCTATGTTACTCATCACACTCCGGACCTCCTTCAAAGCAGGCTTCGAGTTGATGAGTGTTTCACCGAGGAAGATCTCCCCTAGTTTTCCTTGGTCCCCAAGACTGCTCACCTCGGAGATCATGGGTATTTCACCTAATAGTCCCGAGGTAGTTTCAGAATTGAGTCCAAGTTCATCGACCGCACGGCGTGCAGAATCGAGCGACCCGAAGATGTGGTGTTTGTTGGAGCAAGATGGGCAGCGGTAATATGCCGAGTTGACAATTAATCCAAATATCTTGTCAACGTTTAGAGGGGAGTTTGACGACAAGAGTTTCTGGGCATACCGGAACGTCAACTTTCCTGAACATGTGGACACCCTTTCTGGCATCTAGCAGAGCAACATCCTGGGGTGTTGAGATGATGACGGTGCCTAGAACTAGGATTCATACACATGAGCTATGGATTGTGAGAATTGACGTACCGTCTACTTTGACGAGTTGACCGAGGGTCAGCTGTACGTCACCAGTCCCAGGGGGCATGTCCAGCACTAGAATATCCAGTCTGCCATCTTGATCTACGTTGGAAGTTCGTCTTCGCCAGTCTACATCGAACAAAAGTTGGTGGACAGCTTTTTGGACCATGAGACCTCGCCACACGACAGGCTTGTCATTTGCAGGGGATTTGGGTAGAAGGTATCCCATGGACATTGTTGGAATGCCATTGTTTGTCATGGGAATTAGAGCACCGGCTACGAGCTTGTTAGCTCTGGAAGGTAAGAAGTAAGAAAAAAAAAGATACCGTTTGTGAGGTCCGGTTCTCCGATGTTCTCCAAGCCCATGAGTTTTGGAATGGATGGACCAAAGACGTCGAGGTCAAGGATACCGACTTTTGAACGTGGTCGAGTAGTGGCGAGTGCATAGGCCAAGTTTACTTTCTCTCGAGGTCAGACGATGAGCCCAGGGAGTTGAAGGGTTGGGAGGTACCAGAGACAGTGCTTTTGCCGACACCTCCTTTAGCGGAGGCTACAGCAATGACATGGTTGACATGGGGGATGTTGCGTTTGAGAATGGGGGCATTGCGGCGTGGAATTGAGGGTGGTGGTGACGGGAGGCGCTAGAGTAGGGCTGGGTGAGGAGATTGACTAAAAAGCAGGAAATGCAAGCACCAGTGGGATTTCATGAAAGAATTTGGGCGAAGTGTGAAGCTGGCGAATTAAAAGTCGAGCAAGAAATAAACAGGACATTGTCATCACCAAACAAGT
>Ga0153995_1000308_pt1 | contig 10554 bp, 8 predicted proteins | sample TSNC079MetaG_FD_104678 | JGI IMG/M metagenome (GOLD analysis project Ga0153995, IMG submission 104678) | Attine ant fungus gardens microbial communities from North Carolina, USA - TSNC079 MetaG | ecosystem: Host-associated > Fungi > Mycelium > Unclassified | place: USA: North Carolina, Lumber... | reverse complement strand
ATGTCACCGTTGTCAGATTGAGTTCTCTGCACAAGCTCATTTTTCTTCTTGCTACCAAATTCTCTCGAGGTTTGATAGAGCGGGGTGATAACTTGAACAATTTGAACCTCAAGAAAAGCTGAATTATAAGAGACAGCATCCTTACCGACTAGAAAGTATTTGAGGAATGAATGATCAGAACTGTGAGACTAGATCGTACCGTCATAATGATGGACATATTCTCTGGGGAAGCTAATATTGAACATATTGGTCTTGACATCGAGGTCATTTATCACTCCCCCCTTAATTAGATGATCGAGACGTTGGTCACGCGATATAAACGCCATCTTGAAGCAATATAGAAAACGAAGTCCGGAATAAAACGAGGAATTGGTTGACTGACGATGTCCAGGTATTTATACTTATCTCAGGGCGGACAAAGGAATCAGTTAGGGTACACATCGTGGTAAAGTAGTAAACGAAGTCATTATCTGACTATCGTGGAAAATCAGATGGCTGTCAACAAAGCAATGACAAAGCAATGATAGCTTTGTCCTTCTAGACACGGGTAAAATCTTACCAGACTTCCGCTTCTTCAGAATTCGCCTTGGCAATCAGACAGAAACGTTATCTTCTAGAAAAAGAAGACTGAAGTATTTTCGCGAAGAACCGAGCGGCATAGACGTAGAAAACATAGACAATTACTTAATGCGGAAACATAAGAGGGAATATAATCATGACGGCATATCTCAACGGCTCAGAGAACGGACGCTTTCCGCCTCAAAACATCCTGAGTATCTGATATGATTTTGATGCTGTCCATCGTGGAAGGTCCCGGGATAATACCAAGTCGTTGCTTGGTAGTAATAAGAAGTTGCTGGACATTCGGGATTACACGAGGAATGAAATCAGTGATTAGTTTATCCTGTCAAACTCGATCAATCTCCTATAGATTTTCTATTCAGTGAGGCACGTACGTCTGGGCGCAAAACAGCTACGGCACGTTGCAACCACCACAGAGAGTTCTTGAACGTCTCATCACTAGGCTGTGTTTCGCCGACAACGGCAGATAACTAAGTTCAAAGTCAGAAGACATCTATGATTCAGAAGAACAGCTTACTCGATGGACGAGGGTCAATATCACAGCCTGCGAAACGAGACAAAGTCCATTTAATGGCATGATCGAGTCTGGATTGGTGTGTGTCAAAAGGTCTTGGAGTTTGGCAGCGTCTTGAGTCTGGAGCACCCCAAGATAGATCTCGTCCCATTCATCTGGCTTGGTCTTGGGAGTGGATCGTTCTTGCGAAGGTGGAGGAGGCGGAGGTTGAGGAATAGTCGCAGGATGGGATGCTTGGGGCGCAACTATAGTTGGAGGGAGCCATGGAGCACGAATCACAGTTGGCGGTAGTGGTTGATGTTGAGATACAGGTTGAGGATACGACAGATGAGACGCATAAGTCTGCTGTTGTTGAGGATTAACCACAGGCTGGATGTTTTGTTGCTGGCGTAAATGAGGTTGGCCATGAGTTGTTTGAACGGACGGCAAGGGACCTGGTGAATTGTGTGACTGAGAGGATTGGTGCACGTGATGCATTGTGTTCAAGCTTAAAAACTTGACTTGATCGGAAAGCGTCTTGACGGAATGCTCAAGCTCACGAATGGCAGCCTTCGACAATGATTAGAAATTGAAAAGGGGAAATGGTTGGGACTTACATCATGGCTACGAAACGCCTCATTTTGCCAAGCTGTTAACTCTGATTTGACACCATGTATCTCACCACGCATTTCACGTAGTAACTCTTGATGCATCGATGAGGCCTGCTGAGAGTACACAGGAATAAACGTCTTGGCAATAGCATCCTTGACCTGTCGTTCAATGAGTGAGGAGAGATTGGTTACGAGAACATGGGCAATGTGATTGGGTATGTCAGGCCTGGAAAAAAGCTTCTCCATTTCGACGGGAAAGGCCTAGATCAGACGTCAGTTCACAGCGCATTGATCGGGCACAATCCATACCTGAGTGATGTTGTCAACAAGACCTCTTCCAATCTGATCGTTCAGGGCCGCCTTGACTTCATTTTTGGTGATACTCTCTAGGGAAGGAAGAACCGAGTTCTGAACTTCATTTTTGACCGCCATCTCGACGACACGGGTGGTATTTCGCGTGAGTTCGGTTGATATCAACTTCAAAATCTGCTCTTGACGCCTAAAGTCCTCAGCTTGTTCGTGCGCACGAGCTTCCTCAAATCGCTGATCTGGAGCATTATTTCAGCATCGTTCAAGTGAAGTAATGACGAAATACTCTTACTTTGTTTATCCATTTCTTTAGTAATCAACCGACTAAAACGATTTTGCAAATTGTCCTCTGTCCTTTTTATTTCTCGACTTAGCATCTGAGCAATCGACGATTCGATGTCGGTATTTGTCCTGGCCTTCTCCTTCTCCTTCCCACTATCCCCGCCAAGCCCTTTTCCTTTCAGGTTCTTGCCTTTTACATCAAGCTGGCGACTGTCATGACTAAATTCATTTTCATTGTCAGAAGTCGGGGTACGAGGTCGCGGCCCAGAATTGACGGCGGTGGCCATGGTGATCTGAGACTGTATCTGGGAAGATGAAGGGATGGGTTGAGGCTGTCTGATCTTCTCAGGTAGAATTGGTTGGGGCAATTGTTGTGGCAAAGGTACCGACTGATTGTACGGGAACCGAACAGGAGACATGGCAAGAGCAGAATCGAACCACTCACGACGAATTAGGACCTGGTCGACACCACCTGAATGAACAGAGAAGGCGACCAGAGCTAACTCGCCAGGAGGTATCTTCGCAGCAATACACGCAGCATTGGCCTCAGCACCATGAGGATCTGAATCTGCAGTGAGGATGACAAAATGGATCGTAGGCTTGGGACCGTAGAACTCGACGACCTGCTCAAAGTATCCTCTGACACTTTCTTCACCTCCATGAGGTGTCTCCAGTGCTAATTTGAAAGCGACCATGCTCTCACGACGGCTGTTAGCAATCCAAACTGTTTGTATGCGAGAGTCGTAGTTCATATGACCAAACATGTCGGGATCCTCGACTGTTCCGTTAACGAATTTGATCGTAGAGACGACTGCCTTGTTATTGATCGATAGCAGTTGGAAGATAGTACCATTTTTACGCCCGACCATAAGACCTCCATCAACAAAGGTAAGAGACGAAGGGACATCCTCTCCTCGGATCTTATGGGTTGCGTGAGGCAGCTTATCGTGCATGTTCCAAATCGTCAAAGTAGAATCCTCAGAAATCGCAGCAAGAGCACCTCTCAAGACGTCGAAGTCAAAGGCAGTGATCCTCTATCACATTAATGTCAGCAGAAGTTCAGATCAAGATAACGATTAACATACCGAGGGAACAGTGAAGACCTGACCCAGATGATGAAGATCAGCATGAGCCAGGGGCAGTCTACTTAGAGCATGAGTGTTGGTGAGATCGATGACATAAATTTTGTTATCCGAAGCAACCGCCAAAGTATCAGGATCCTTGGTGTGCCATTTCACTGACCGAAGCGCTTCAGGCATACTGATGGGAGGGACACAGAGAATCAATGTTCCACTGAAAAAGAGCTCATGAGCAGAGGTCTCAAGATTACAATATGGAACATACGGTACGTCGTCTTCGATCGTGACTGGCAACTCCCAAATGACAAATCCACCATCTGCTGTCACTCCAGCAAGCCGATTCCCGAAAACCGCCATGTCGGTAACACTTGAATTCACGGGGAAAATCATTGGCAACTGCAGAAGCGTACGATCTCCGCTGGCCCTTGAGATAACACGGACACGACCCCTCGTCATGGCATAGGCAACCCAATGCGTCGCTCCAATAGTCGTACCGGGTAAGAAAACTGAATCTTGTTTAACAAGTGCAATCGCAGTCGACTTGACAAAATCTTGAGGTGCTTGCATCTCCTCTAGTTGCTGGGACACGTCGATGACAATGGTCTGAGGTTGAGGACTCGGGCTCATATGAACCTTATTACCTGCCTTGGCCTGGCTAACAAGGCCTTTGCGATTACCTCCACGACTACTGGGGCCTGGAGAACTCTCTTTATCGCGCCGGATACCACCCAGCGCAGCATTAGAGGGCGGAGTAGTGAAGCTATCTGATTGACGGGGTTGAGGTCGCTGAGGTTGAGGTTGAGGTTGAACCTGAGCCTGGAGCTGAGGGGGTTGTTGGATAGAAGATTTGGGCGGGGACTCCCTCGGTGACGAGGTACGATTGGGAGTAGGTTTATTGCCCGCAGGCATGAGTGGCAATGAAACTCGACTTGCGATTGGCTCTTCCTGAGAGTAGTCATTTCCACCAAGATAAGATTCATAAGCAGAGACGGGTGCCGGCCCCGTAGATTGAACAGGAGGTTGAGGGAGTTGCCCTCGGGAAATATTCTCAAGAAGATTTTCGACAGACTGGCGTTTAGAGTCAGGTACAGTGGTCCATGAAGAGTCATCGGTACCACCTGAATTGACACCGGAAGGCTGGGGGGGAGGTTTCTTCTTTGTTTGATTTGCCAAGTTGCTCGTGTTGGAAAGTTGGTCAAATGGGGAGATGTAATTGAAGATGGATTGACGAGGAGAAGGCGCTCGTTGTGGTTGAGGTTGGGAAACAGGAAGGGAAGGATGTTGTTGGTGCTGCTGCTGCTGGGCAGGCAGAGAACCAACAGTATCTTGAGCAGATGTATCCGGTCCGTACATCCGATATTCACTTTCGCGAATCAAAGGACCGTGAGGTGGAGATGGCGCTTGAGGTGCACCTCTGATTGATTCCGTATAGTTATTGCGGGGCGGATTTCTAGACATTGCGGTGAGAAGATTTGGGAGAGGCAAAAAGAACGGAAGAGACACGACAACCGATAGAATCACAGGAAAATAAGGTTGGGTACGTACCCTGCCATAAGTTGCTCCAACAAAATCTTGCCCTGTGTTTCGTTATGTCCGGGTGACGCGTTCGAGCGTTGTGAAGACCCTGGTGGTGTCGGCACCTGGGTGGGCAGAGGCACATTGGCTGCCTGCGGGGCAGGTCGGCTGGAAGACGTAGGCCCACCAAGGAGAGATAGCAACGCACTTTGACGGTCTGAGGCGGTCGTCACTGTTGGAGGAACACTAGATGCCGGAGAGACATCTGTCATAGCCATGATAGGACTGGCTGCGGCTGAAGTCACAGTGTGAGTGTTATCGGTACTCTGAACAGTGGACTGGACCGGGTGTTGTGGAGACAACTGCTGCTGCTGCTGCTGCTGAGGTTGTGGTGGAGATTGATGTGATACGGGGGCAGCGATATTTTGAAAAAGAGCATCGATTGGATTAGAAGTCGAGTCGCTTGCGAGTTGCGTGGGAGGCTGGAATTGCTGGTGCAGATTCTGCTGGCCTGGTGGGGTAGAATCCCTTGAAAAAAGTTCGTGGACATTTGTTCGGTTGGCATCCATATGCGATAAAAATTGAGGAGTGTGGAAAATCAAGAAGTAGACGGACGCAGCCTATGAAGAATGGGGAGCGATAGAGACGAATGAGATCCAGTTCTTCCAGGCTGAACGTATACCATGCCCTTGCCACGAGGCTGTTGTATCTCGGCAACTACCGATATCCCAATTCGGTAATAGCGTCAAATACCGCGATCGTGCCAGACGAATGCATAATGGAAATGATTCATGCCATCCTGACATATGCTTCCGGTAGATTACGAAGCACGATATCGGTTTGACACAGGCTTAAGAGAAGGGACGGACATTCGAAACAATTGTCGAAATCGTCATCATTTTAGTATCACCATTTCTATTTCATTTTTATCCATACACCTGCTCTACTACACATGCATGGTTACATTAGCAGTACTTAACCTGTGACTGAGCTACTCCTAGGACCAGACTTCTATTTTCGGTCCTAATGATCGTTATATATCTTTTCCCTCGCCATCGCGTACCTTTTTCCCTTGAGAAGCTGACAGGCGCTACACTGTGCACACCACATACAGTCTGGCATTCTGACTCCATGCCCTAAGTTATAGAGAACCGAGATAAACTAGCTGAAAAATAAACTTTTTTGTGTACAAATGTTGTCAAGGAACCCAGAAATATGCAATAGATCTTGAATCCATGCTGTAGTTTGCCAAAAGTTGAACAGCCAGCGCCGCAGGTTCAGGCAGAGTGAAGCTGATTCTCCCATTGAGAGCATCACCAATGTTATGTGCACTGTGTCGCGAGAGGTATATAGCAAGGATAAGGCATGATCATGTCTCTGGGAGTATTGTGGTCACAGGGAGATGCGGTGCAGGGCGTAACCTGGACGATCAAGTTCACGACATGAGAAACACCAGTGATCACACTCGCGCATGTAATATGAAGATGATATCTTGAAAGCACTTGGTTCTTTACCCATATGACAAAAAGAGTGCCAAGCAGATCGATTAGGGGCCATAAGGGGAGAGAAGGGGCAACAGACTTGAGCTCTACAGATGAGTACGCAAAAAGCACAGCGAGTTGGCAGATCAAGCGACCAATGGGCAATGTACAAATCCCTAATTTTGACAGTTGAGGTTTCCAAACATCAGGAGGAGCATTATGAATCTGTCTTGTCCTCATCGATCATATGGGTGTGTCATCCAATCGGCCGACCATTTCAGCATGGGGAAAAGTATAGCATCACGAGCAAAGATGACACGCTGATGATGGTGGGGTGAGAGTTATTTGAATGTTATATGGAATGGGAATACAGCTTCTCAACAAATATCAGTAAATAGATTTGAATTTCTATATAACCTGTCAGTCCCTGATCAAGCATCAGAAGCCTTTCACCACTGAACCAACAATCGCTACCACCCTTCTTACCTCAATTATCATGATCGTTGTTTGTTGACACCATGCTTTATGCACAATTCCTTCTGTCTAACGGCAGCGGTCTATGTTCACAGGTCACCTCCATCGTCGACCAGCACGGCGCCTGCGGCAATAGCAGTTGCAGTTGCGGAGATAGGTATGCCCATACGTCAGATATATCAGACCAGCTCTGAGCCTTCACAGCTGCCAGTGCAAAGCCGATGAATGCAAATGTTAAGTGCTGTGTTGAGCTGTAACTATCAATCACGATGTATTTTGCCTATATTGTTGCTCGAGTTGTTGTACAACTTAACTAGTCAAAGACTGGAGTTCTCGGGACAGGTCACTAGCTTGATTTTCCGTGAGCCAAACGGGAGGACCGTGGTAGGAACGTGGATACCAACCAATTTGCTCATATCGTTGTGATCGCATAGGATCTAGCATCTTCAGCTGATCTAAGAACATGCGACATTCTGATACCAGTGTCTGAATGTCAACATCCCCTTTATGGTTCCGCAGCATCAGAGCCTTATAATACACCAATGATTCTAAGCACCCTACATTCCCAATCCGTCAGTAACTGCTCAAGTCTTCATGCATATCTACCTACATTTACTGTCAGGCTGCTCAACCAGCAGCTCATGGATTGATTCAATCTCCCGTTCTAGTATCCCACGTGTGCTATCTGTTGAAATTAGATAATATCAAACACTGAAAGGAATTGCGGCGCACCATTACCAATAAGCCAACGGTGATATATCCAGACACTCTGATCATGAGGATCAGTGTACATTGCATCTCGGATGAGCTCGAATTCTGATTCAGTCTTACAAGAGATGGCAAAGACCCATGATTAGATGTGCACCTACCCTTTTGCTTGGACTTTGATTCATTGAGCTTTCCACTTGCCCACAGAGATGACAATACTTTGGATCGCTGGTGCCAAGCACTGAAGTTGGAAAAATTGGAGACAATTTTCTGTTTAGTGTATACCAACTCGGATTTCGGTGTTCGCGCATTGGGTGTATTAGTCAAAATATATCTTCTGTAATTCCAAGCGTGAACTTATAGAAAATGTGAGACAATTCCTCGGAGTCGAAGCAGAAGCTCACAATTTCTTGCATCCACATCAAGCATCTGTTCGACAACAAATAGGTCTTTCTCCCAAGCAGACTTTTGCCATTCGTTGGTGTTCTCTTTGCCAACAGCACCTGGACCAGCCGGAATATTCTCGAGGCACCACTTACGATGGTTCCATATCCAGTAGATCTTTGGATGGGTCTTGAGAGCAGCCATCGTCATTGATAAGTCGTTCAAGAGAAGCTGATTGACTTCCTCCGGTCTCCTGAGAAGCCAATCAGCCGTATACCTGATGGTTTTCAAGGAACTCGCCTCTGAGGAAACAGGCCGTTGATGAAGATATTGCGCCTGTAATTCCACACGGTGTAGAATTCCGGGTTTACCTGAAGGAGCTTACTGGTCATATGGAGAGCATCTTCAGACCAATCCCTCTGTTTCTTCTACTTCAGATCTGCATGAGATGAGAAAACCAGATATATAGTTGGCTCAAACACACTCGAGATAGAACTTGGCCAGTCAGCGCGAGATACTCAGCAATTTTTGCTTGTTCCTTCTGTTTTCGCGCCTCAGAATCTACTTGAGTATGACGGACTCGTTTCACGCCATGCTACAATTGATCAATAGGGAAGAGGGACAGATAGCTATCCTACTGACCATGGCTGCGGTAAGAAGGCGGCGCGTGGGAAAGCTTGGCCTTGGTTGTGAAATCTCTGGCAAGGTAAGACAAGGCACATCAGGATGCCTTCAGTTGCTACAAAAACCATCTCCTACCCCGAAATTTCTTCTACATTTCCCCTGACTTATCCGGTCCCTTCTCCACTTACCCATCCAGATTTACTCAGCCCGAAGGATATCCATCGCGAGGAGGATCTTCTACGAAATCCCAATTCTTTCCGTGCATGGTGGACTGCTCTTCAGGCCACCCGAGAAAACTATGTTGCGCAACAGAAAGCAGAACGTGGTGCCGACATTCCAGACGAGATTCGCAGTCTTCTTGGACCCCTTGCTACCCCGTCTGCCCGCCTGAGCCTGCAACGACTAACATATCTCTATGAATCAGCCCTCGTCCACTTCGCGGGTTCTTTCAAGCTGTGGAAATCATACTTATTGATGCGCATGTCGTTTGTCTGTGGGCGCCCCATCGTCAAGAAAAGGTCCGGTGGAAAGAAAAAGCTACCTGAAATGAAAGATGCCCTCGAGGATGAAGTTGAAGATCTAGAAGAATGGGAAGGACCTTTGAGCCCCATTGTTGGTTGGGAAGAGTGGAAATACCTGATTGCGACTTTCGAAAGGGCTTTAATGTATTTACCCAAGGTGCGTGATTCAAGTGCTCCGAGAATACGAGTAATGTGTTTAATGTACAGTCTAGTTACCAAGACTATGGTTGATGTATACCTCAATATTTTTTCACCCTGCCTGTCCTTCCAACCTGAGTCGCACTCACGCACGTCGGACCTTTGATCGTGCGCTGCGTACGCTCCCACCCTCCCTACACGCAAGGATATGGACGCGATATCTGTTGTGGGCAGAGCAAAAAGGCGGCTCCACTACTTTTGCCGTGTACCGGCGTTATTTGGATGTAGATCCCTCGTTATCGGAGCGATATGCTACTCTACTGCTCAATCCTATCAGCTCGGATCCTCGTCCTTTGGAAGCAGCCAAAATTTTCCTGTTGTTGGCAAGAAAAGCTTCAAGGGGTGAATATACGAGCCCGGAGGATAGAAGTCCCTATCAGCTCTTGGAACTGTTCATTGATGTAGTAGAGAAGTTTTCGGACCAGGTTGGGCTTGATGTGGACGAAACTCTGGATTCCAACAAGGTCATTGCAGATGCGGAGGCAGTAGCTAATGAGGTATCAAAGCCTGTATCCACCGACGGGAGACTCGCTCGAGTCGATGATCCCATTTTGTCGGCATCGGCTCCCAACGACATCGCAAGGCCGTATGATTCCGACGAGGACCCTGTCAATCCTGAGAAATTGAACATTGAGAACATCATCAAGAAAGACGGTTTGCATGTTTACAAGGATCAGGCAGGACGGCTATGGACAGGTATGGCAACATACTGGATTAAGCGAGCTGAGTTTGACCGAGCCAAACATACGTTTGAGGCCGGCCTCAGAAATGTCCTTACTGTTCGTGATTTCAACCAGATCTTCGACTCGTATGGTGAATTCGGACAATCTCTCATGGATGCACTGATGGAAAGTCTCCGTAATGAAGAGGATGAAGAAGAAATCGCTGAAACTGAGAAAGAATTGGACCAACAAATGAAAGATTTTGAAGAGCTGGCTGATAGGCGCCCTTTTCTTCTGAACGACGTGATGATACGGCGGAATCCCAACGATGTGCAAGAGTGGGAGAAACGCATTGCTTTGTGGGGAGATGGGGATGAGAAAGTCGCTGAAACATACAGTCGAGCTCTTGAAACCATCAATCCTCGCAAGTCGATTCCGAACTTGCATCGGCTCTATATTTCGTTCGCCAGGTTTTATGAAGAAGGGGGTGTATCAGGACAAGCTGAACCTGATATCAACTCTGCCCGAAAAATATTGGAGAAAGCAACAAAGGTTAATTTCAAAAGTGTGGATGATCTTGCCGAGATATGGTGCGAGTGGGCAGAAATGGAACTTCGTCATGAGCAAGTTT
>Ga0153995_1000307_pt1 | contig 10563 bp, 11 predicted proteins | sample TSNC079MetaG_FD_104678 | JGI IMG/M metagenome (GOLD analysis project Ga0153995, IMG submission 104678) | Attine ant fungus gardens microbial communities from North Carolina, USA - TSNC079 MetaG | ecosystem: Host-associated > Fungi > Mycelium > Unclassified | place: USA: North Carolina, Lumber... | reverse complement strand
TTGCCGCCAACTCCACCTAGTGTTCGGCGAGCTCTTGCTATCACCCACAAGAAGTCATTTTCTTCTGGATTCAGTTTCAACCGACCTGACGATGTAACCGAGGTTGAGGCAATGACTGCTGGAATCTTCCCTCTCTTTGTTCGTAGGTTGAAGGTTGGAGACGATGCCAAAACCGATGAATATTCCATCTGCAGTAGTCATAGCGGGAATAATGGGACGAAAGGATTGAAAAAAGTGAATGGGCTCTGGCTCGACTCTTTTTCACCTCATATTGCATCGACTCCGGCTCGAGGACTCCGCAACAAGAGGTCAGGACAGCACCAGAAACATTACAGTCTACCCAGGTATCTTTCACACACACTTCTGCTGAGCCTATTCATGCTAATGAATGCAATGTAGCCTTAGTCTTGGTAAGGGTGGCATCCACTCTCCCTCAGTATGGAGTGCGCACACTCGCGGCGCTATTGAGGACAAAGTTGCCCGTTACAAGTATCCCACTATCCCGAGTAATGTTGAAGTTGGGAGGAGGAACACGATTTTGGGGGCAGAGTCTGTTCCCAATACAAACCCTCTCATTCAGATCCAAGAGCATTTGGAAGATCAAGATGATGTCAACTTTTTGAACCCTTTTGGCGAGGCTGACTTTAGTCGTGCAACATCCAGCTGCACGCTTCGTGTCGACATTTGTGGCGAATTAGAACATGCTCGTAACTCTCTGATCGGATCTGCTGCTTCCACTGTGACGCTCTTTGAGAACGATGACACAGATTTCTCGGGCCCAGTTGCCGAGAGTACCCCCCACAATAGCTTTACTGAGAAGGAAGCTCACAGACAACCTTTGTCGCCGCGAAAGCATACTCACAAGCGCTCGGGCATTGTTTATATCAAATCAGAAAAATCTATGGACGATGATGTGACACCTCCTGATGCTGGATTTGCCACTGCACCCACGATGACTCGGTGGCCTAGTCTTGCTATTAAACCACTAGCACCTAAAGTCAATAAACTTCAACGCAAAGTTTCGAACGTGTCTTCCATTCTCACTGGCGCCAAGTCCGACTTGCATAAAGCTAGCTTACGTCCTCTTACGCTGCTTCAAAATCGAGGCGCCAATGCTGCCATAAGTTCCACTACGATGAACGAAACCCAACCCTTGAGTTTCGGGAAGAAGCAAAAGCAGCCTAAAGCAGTGCGAGAAAATGCGGATGAAAACTCAGATCCCAATATTGGTTCTGGCTCTCATCGCAGGAAGCTGAAGCCGTTGAAATTGGCAAGGTCTGAGACCTCGAAAATACGGGGCATCTTGCGCCAGACTGAAGTCTTACCCCAAGTCATTGTTCGTCCTCCCTCTGAGACTGAACACGGGGGATTTGAGTACAACTTACATTGCCATTGATTTGTTTTCTGACATTATACCCAACAATGCTTCCATGATCTTCTGTCCAAGATCTGGATTCGCCCGTCAATATTACCATCCCCGACCTCTTTGCGCCACCTTGATTCCTTGTCTATCATGATGAACTCCCCCCCTTTATTTTATCAGTCATCTATATTCTTCACGTTCATGTCTCATTCATGACCGCTCATGACCCATTATGACTCGTAATCGCCATCGGTACAGATTTCCGTCTAATTTTCTGCTGCGCTCTTTTGGTAGCGCTCGGAACGTGCCCTCATACACATCAAGCTATTTACTCATCTATTCGTTTTCTTGTCATGCTCAATAGAGATACTCATATTCGTATACATCTTTCTTGCGTTCAAACATAGCATTTGAACTTTGGAAATCCTTTTTTGATATCTATCATGCTTGCTTTCGTATTCGTATAGACTACATATCGCCTTTTTTGTTGTTCTGCAGCTTGCATCGACTGCTCTAATTCATGTTATGTTATGATTAGGAAATCACTTGATCATGAGCAGCTAGAATTGTTGTTTCTCGTGACTCGTCTCAAGTGATAGAGCGGGAATTTTCAAATTATCGTGTCTCAAAATACAAACGATGAAGCAATTCACACAAAACTTGGCTAATCACTCTACGGAACCAAAAATACTGAGGATAGCAACGGGTGGTGGGCCGCCTTCTCGTGCCTTTATTTGACCACAATACGCAGCGACATGTTTCGAAGGATGCCAAGACACGGTAGGAGATGGCGTTAGAGCAGAGATACGATGTACAGGAGCACCTGTCTCTGTAGCACACTGAGATTGATTAGCCTGAAAATTTCTCGACGGAGTACGTTGAGGACTTACGATATCGATGTAGGGTCCCGTGCTCGCGATCGCGAGGAACTCGCCATCATAGGAAAAGCTTAAATCATTGACACTGTATCTATTGATGAGAAAATCAATAAGTGAGAAATTAGAATGAAAGCGAGAATGTGAATGTCGTACTCGCAAGCTGTCAGAGTCCTAGCGACTATCCAGTCTCTCAGATCGAAAAGGTTGACTATGGAATCCAAACCACCCGAAGCCAGATATCTGCAGGAGGAGAAAAAAAATCAACAATAAAGTTCACATGGGGAGGCTTTCTCTTGATTTACCTTCCCCTTGGATCCAAAGCCAAAGCCATACACCCACCAACGTGAGCTGCTGGGGAATCCCTGACTTCCAAACTGGGGTAATCGATCACTCGAAGAGTGTGTTCAGAGTGAAAAGCGACAACGAGACCATCTCCTGTGTGGTTGAAGATCGCTTTAGAGCCAACCTGAAGATTGTATCAAACTAGAACGCTGCATCGCGCATAAAACATGACGAACTGAATCTTTCTGATTTGGCAAAACCTTGGTTTGCCATTGTTCTTTCGCTTCTTCAGATTCCTTACCATAAGACATGAACATCAGTTGATGAGCGGCCGTGACGAATAAAAGCGACCGTCCATCTGGAGCGTACTGGGTGTATGTAGGCGTGACTTTCAGAGAGCATTGTTGGATGAAACGACTTTCTAAGCGAGATGGGAGTGGACTGAGTAAAGAAAAAATGTATGACAGTCGGTAAAGTAACCCACGGCGCGCATCCCAGAACACAATTCTCCTGTCCTTTTGACTCGATGTGCAGAATAACTCGGGGTGTGTTGGGTTCCATGAAATGTAATCAACATCATCTGAATGTCCACCAGAGTAGACTTGAGCAGATCTAAACTCGAGCTGTCGCAGTCAACCAACCATTCAGCATGACAGTCAAAACTGAAGACAGAGACAGTCATTTTGTACGGCAGAAGACCTACATTTTTCTCCGGGTTCCAGACTTTTGCTGTCTTGTCAACTCCAACGCCTGCAAGTTTTTTTCCATTGCAATTCCACGCGACATGGGTGATGCCTTGAGAAGTCGGATGACGATAGTCTTTCTGCTTGAATGTAGAAAAGTCTGGGGGCTAGCGAGTGACAAAACAAGACATGATCATGGTGGGATGATATATGGACAATGAGTTTTTTTGTCGAGTGGCCGAAGGACGTGACCATACGTGAATACCACGAACCGCGAACGTCGTATGAGGGGGCGACGGAGGTCTCTGAGGTTGTGTGGATTCTTCGTCTGTCGGCGTTGAAGTCATGATTGGTCGAGGATCAAAGAGTTTCCATATTGATAAAACTTATCCATTCACAGAGTACCAGAAAATATATTATCTTTGCCAGGGATTTTTCAAAGGGGCGCATCAGCTTTTTGGATTGCCCCAGCAATGTGAGATGGTCCATTTACGCCAAAGCACATGGAGACGCCACAGCGAGGTGAGGAGAGAGAACGTCATTTCCTCATGATAATGAACAGCAACCATAAAATTCTCCAACTATCTTACATCTTGGATGCTTCACACAGGCAATCCAGTCTTCCTATGTGCTAGAGCCACCAAGATTTATCTTTGTTTAACCATTCTCCTAACAGGTAGCAAACTGTATAGAAGCGGTTGTCCCTCCCTTTTCCCTTAGTATCCCGTATGAGAAAAAGTCTCTTCAGAGCTTTCCCTTGCTGTATTCTCCTATGCTCGTTAACCAATAAGAGATCCGTTCGGTCACCTGATCTTTAGCTTCCACCATGATCCAGTGGCCCCTGTCCTCCAGAGCGACATCTTGATGTCTTGAAATGAACTTTCCGGAGTTTTGGATGGCTGTAGGTATAGCCGTAAAATCCTGAGTTCCCCACATAAAAAGGACGGGTAAGTCTGGACGAAGGTTGGAGTGAAGGTCTGCAGCTCGATGGGATCAGCACTAGATATGGGAGATTGACTACATGTCACTCACCAAGCTCTTCCTCGTGCCTATGTTTTGTCGTTCGGTAGTAGTTGAGAGGTCCATTCATACCTTTACTCAACACTTGAACGTAATAGTCAAGTTCCTGATCAAGGGAATTGAAATGGCTGCAAAGGTACGTCAACTTGGACGAACTTGGGGTAGTAAGACTGAATTTTCTGCTTCAGGTGTGTAGTCGGATAGTGGCTTGCTGAAGAGTTCACCAAACGAGTCGCCTGAAATTAGTCCTGGTGGATGATAACAAATCGACAAGAATGCTCGGAGCTGGCAAATCGCTGAAATTAGTCAACCTCTGGAAACAAAGATGGACATACGTTAGTTTCAATGTTAGTTGTCGACTCTTGGCTGGCGAAATATACTTGATATTTGAGGTTCGGTATCTTCCTTGCAATCTCTTGAATAGGTGTGTATACAGGCGAGGGAGGGGTGTAGGGGACACTCAGCCTGACGAAAGTATGTGAGGGTATCATCCTTGGGCAGGGAGAGATTTGCACTCACATGATGAGAGCAGTCAAGCGATCAGGATACCAGAGGGCAAACCTGCCTGCAATAAAAGAGCCCCAATCATGCCCAATGATGACCTTTTGGAGATCAGTCAGCACTGTCGATTAAATATTTGATCCTTACGATATTTTGTAGACCAAGCAAGTCTAATAAAGCGGCCAGATCAGCACACAAACGTTTGGTCGTGTATTCGCCGACATCCTGGGGTTTATCTGTCTCTCCATAACCAAGCATGTCGGGCACCACGACACGGAAGCCTTCTTGCACCCACGGTCCGATCTGGTAGCGCCATCCATACCTGACATCATGAGCACCAGGATTTAACGGCCTTGTTGCAGAAATCGTTACCAGAAGTCAGGGAAACCATGGACACAGAGGAGTGTCGTATTCAACTGAGGATTGTAACGGACTGGTTGCTGGTCAACCTGGTATACCCGATAAGCGACTGCTGAGGCCTCGAAGAGGATAGCGAGTTACAAAATGGTATATTCGACCTGTTGAAAGGAGTTCAGAACGGTGATTAAAGGTTTGAGGGTGGGCAGGATCCATGGTTGAGAGGAGGGAGCCAGGAGGGAGCATGGCCTGACTCATTGCGGAGTTCCAATTTTCTGTTGATGCTGTACGATACAGGAACTCCTGTTTCTTTCTCACTTCATTCTCAAAGGCAAGTCCAAATCAATTTTATGTATCCTTTTTGCTCAGCTCCTCGCGCTGTTAGTTGCAACTATGCCAGCTGCATCGCAGAAAGCACGCATGAACAAGTCGAGACTTGTGAGACGCAGACGGCCTGCAAGAGGTGACATCGAGAGTGACGACGAAATCGAGCGAACAGTCCCCACAGACTCAGAGTTCGATTCAGATGAGTCCTTGTCGCCTGACTCGGCCACAGACTCAGAGCATTCTGCATCTGAAGACGATATTCCTGACCGTCAGATTGATGCTCACACCCCTAATACAAGCCATAGTTCCGGTGCATTGGAAAAAGACAACACTATAAATGATGATTCATCGAGAACTTTGTTTTCGACCAGTGGGGATTGGTCAGAAATGGTTACAAATCCTATTAATGGTGCTTCAGAGCTACCTGTCATCGAGTTCTCCGACTTCAAGGTGGATGCCACACCTGATCCTCGACCTTCCCAGAAGAGAACAAGGAAGCCAAACAAGAAAAAAAACAACCCAGCCACTTTCTCTCCAGTTCTCCCTGCTTCACCGTCTCAATCTGTGAATGGCAACGCCACAGAAGAGATTACTCAACCAGAAAAGGATTTATCTAAACCCTCTATCTCTCAGCCTAAACGTTTTTTAGGGCAAAGCGCTCGTCAGGCTTATCAACAAAGACTTGAAAGTGATCCTTCTTTTGTTCCTAAAGTCGGCGGCTTTTGGGGCCATGATGACCGCTTGATGGATAAAGATTTGCGTAGCCTTAGTGGCTGGTGGCGAGGTAAGTGGCAGGGTCGTGGCAGAGACAGGGGCGGTCTTGTATCCGGACCAGTTCGACGCGGGTCACATATTGATGAGAATAAAGAGGAAGAAGTCAATCTTCCCCCCATTGAACAACCGTGGACCCATGATGGTTTTGAAGAGATGAAGCGAAAGGAAGAACAGCGTTCAGAAACCCAGGCTCAACGCCAAGCTGGTTCATCAGTTCGTAGTTCAGCTCGTGGTCGAGGTAGTACAGCTGCCCCCCGTGGATCTCGTAGCGGACTGCCCCGTAGCGAATTTGTCAACCCAGGGCGTCGTGCCTCTGCTATGATCAAACCTGATCGTGTCTGGTATGTTATGAGACCTGAGCACATGTGGACGAAGCAAAGTGAGAATTTCCTTTATTCTCAACCCAAGCACCGTGGTTCTGGTCCATCCTACCGAGTCCACCTTCCAGGATCACAAATTCAACCTATCAGTTCCTTGTCTTCAGATCATCTTTCAGAAGCGGCCAACCACATCTCGGTCGCAACAGCCAGTGTAGCTGGCTCTGATGTTGGTGACAGAGCTCTTGTTGTGAAACTTCCAGTCAGGCACGAAGAAGAGGAATTGCTGAATACAGCAGATGAGACTTCTCTAGATGACGTCTTTCAAGTCAGGCCTCGTCTTGTCAACACAGAGCCTATCCCCCTCCCAGCTCCATCAAATATCAAATCTTCCTCTCTTACCGATAGGCAAAGCGACTGTCCTCAGCCATCGCCTTCTGCTGGAGACCCTAATCCTGTCATTAGGTCACAGCTCGAGCAGCTAAGCATGAGTACTCCTTCAACAGACCCAACGAGGCGGGCACAAACTGAAAAAGCTGTATTACGTGATCCTGCATCTGAAACGCCCAATGGCGAAGTCACTAAATCACCTGTTTCTCAGGCCGCTCACCAGCAACCGTCTCTCCCCCAAACCCAGCCGGTTTACAGTCCATCATCTACACATCCTTCTTCTGCATATCCTTCTCCCTATTATGCTCCCCTCCCTCCTGGTGTTGCTTTCGATCAGCCTGGTGTCCCTTACGAAATGGCGACTGGTCGCCCTGTTTATATCCCTATGGCTGCCCCACCCCATAACTACAACCTCCGACCGAACGTGCATCCACATCTTCCTCCATCCTATATTTCCCCTCACATGCATAGTCCACCCATCATGTCTCCTGATTTCGTCCAACAATCCCCTTCGCATTCTCATGCACCATCAGCCAGTGGTTTTATTGATCCGGCGACCGGCATTCCGATATTCTCTTTTCCAAGAGCTTCTCGTATAGAAATTCGGGCTCCTGATGAAGCGACTGTCAAGTTGAATCTGAATGACAACACTAAACGAACATCAGCTGCTTCTCTCAATGGTAATGATCCATCACATCTCAATATGCCGTCTGTCTCGTACTCTCCCCCTTCTCATCCCGGAGTGAAATATGGATATAATCCATACAGCTCACCCCCCGGAGTGAACACCTTCCCCTCGTATGTATCTCCCCCAGAGGCAAGTGCATCTGCTGAAGCGAGCACAAACACGATTCAACCGATGATCCCTTACCCTACGTACCAACAATACTATTATCCAGATCCGATATATGGATACCCACAATACATGGATGTATCACAAGCTGGGCAATACGAAGCGTATCCACCCATGGAAACTCACGGAACTACCTATTATTAAGTGAAATTGTATCTCTTCTTCTCAGGCTTTCTTATCTCGCACTGTCAAGAGTTGCAATTCGGTTTCAATTCTTACGATGATAATGATTGGTATGGCTTTCACTATCCCTCATTCTTGGGCTTTCCCTCCTCAGAGACAACTTTTACACCATTAATTTGCTTTCCTTTGTCATTACTCACTTTATTACACGCACCTGCATCCATCTCTCAATTCTCTCAGTAACCAGTACATTCAATTCTCATCGTTATCTTCCACCTGCTCTGTCTGGTTGTTTGATTGCAATAACATTCATACATACTCGTAGTTCTATAGGTGAAAATTCATCTTTGTAGTATACTCCGCTTTCCCCTCTTCAATTCTTGAAGCTTTTGACAGTCTTCGAAGTTTGTGATATCCAATTCTTGGTTTGCATTGCCAAGTTTTTCGTGCAGCTAGCTTGTCATCTTTTTTTGACTCTGAATATACTTTTTTTCATCACAGCTCGATTAATATTTTTCTCAATGTCCATGCACCAGGATCAGCGTCTATACATTACTCTGACTTGCATCCGCTTGAAGTTACATGGGCTAGGAATTTTCCAAAGTTGGGAGTACCGACGCCAGTCACTGATCATTGTTTCATAACTCAACGTCAATCAGCCTGCCTTGAAGACCAAGACACTTACCAGGATCCCAACCTTCTGTGGCCTGGAGATAGCTCCAATTAACAGTGATTTTAAAACATCAACATCAGCCGAATACTCACATTGAAACCGGTGGTGCCACATCCAGAATTGTGGCCCATGGTGATGTCATTGAATAATTCCGGGGCAGAGTAGATTAAGGGATTCAAAAATCCGAGAGGGCGAAGACCTTGAGATAGAGGAGCATCATTCAAGAGGGCAATGAAACCTGCGAAAGCGGGAGCAGAGGCAGAAGATCCGCTGACCAGAATAGGCTTTCCACCCAGCCAGATACGGTATCTGTTGGATTGTGCTGAGACATCAGGGTATCCCTATAAAAGGAGGTGCTGGTAAGTATCAGTGAGTATTGTCAAAGAAAAAATTACATACGGGTTGAATAAGCCCGCATATATTCCATTAGGTAAAGCGCTGAGATATTGGGAAACGGCCTTATCTTGATATTTTGGCCGTGAAAACTGACGAGATAGGTCAAATATAAAGTCATCTGAGATAATCCCCAACCTACGATACCACTCAATCCACCTCCCGAAAAAAAAGCAGACACTGCAACCTCAGGAATGGAGTCAGTACCCCCGACAGCAGTGACGCTAGGACGAATATGAAACAGTCGAAAATCTGGTCTGTCGAGATCCTCACAAAGGACAACTGTCATCATGAAGGTAGATCATCTTGCTGAACAACGTCACAGTTCATACAAAATACTCACGAAGGGGGGGAAATTGGGCATGAACCTAGTGGCATTCCGACCATCATTAGTGAAGCACCGTTGAGTCGCAGGGTTGGGATCACCGTCACCAACACCATCATCGCCAGAACTGAAAATCAATGAAACACCCCGTACACCTTGAGAAGACGCGCATGAGTCCTTCCAGAACAACCAATAAACAGTATGGAACAAGGGATCACCAAGCTGTGCGAAGGCTCTGCAGGCCCTTATAGCGAAGCTCTCTGGGACTGCAGCAACTTTGTCAGACATTTCAATCCAATAATTGGATACGACGTACTAGTCTGCTCAACGTCACTGTAACTAGTCGAAATGACGAGAGGTGGATTGGGATGTGCGAGCACGTAGTCGAGCCAATCCAGATAAGGCCTGATGTGGTTCAGATATTGAAGTATGGCAAACCTCACTCGTTGGTATCAGGCGAGTCTATTCCACCTGGTTTGTACGGCGCTCGGCCTGCAGTTGAATAGAATGTCGCCTTGGGATAGTAAAGACTCGAGATGAAATCGATACGAACTGGAATAGGATAAGAGATTCCAAACCCAAATTGTGTATCACTATCAGCAGCGGCTAACGATTGATTGTTCAATCCGCCTGTCATGAATTTCATTGAGTCAGGAGCTTAGGCATGACAAATCTGTACTGACCAGCAACAGAGACGAATGTAAAGTTCGACCCCACTGCATCAGGACGCTGTTCAGCGAAGAAGGACTGTAGGTCCCGCGTATTGGCCTACATGAGATCTATCAGTTAGTGGAATTCTCGTGATGGCCTTGACAGGACACCGTACAAACTCTTCGAGGTAACCAGTGATACCAATAGATCCGTTTCCTTGAGCCTCAAGTTGTACAGCTGCATGAGGCAACTAAGCGTGATAGTACTATTACAAGAAGGATCAACCATGATTCCGTTGCCGATGTCAATAGAAGTAGTGGATGCATTGAACGTAGGAGCATCTTCCAGTGATCATCGACTTGGATTCTTTAAATCTACTAAACAAGATCGTGGGTTGTACAAAGTCGACGTGGTCATGGAGAGCGACAGGCAAGCTATAATGTGTCGTCCGGACAAGGTATTCTTCGCTCTCGATATGTTTCCAAACGGAGTAATTCTATTTGTTTGCATGTGGGCTCAGTTGACCGGGAAACCTATAAACCATGAAGACACACCGTGTTGAGCATCTCTTCTGCCTTCCGGACTGAGACAGAAATTTTCAACGAGTCCCTTGCAGCCGAGTATCGAATATCACTGATCCCTTGGGAGGTTAT
>Ga0153995_1000306_pt1 | contig 10566 bp, 12 predicted proteins | sample TSNC079MetaG_FD_104678 | JGI IMG/M metagenome (GOLD analysis project Ga0153995, IMG submission 104678) | Attine ant fungus gardens microbial communities from North Carolina, USA - TSNC079 MetaG | ecosystem: Host-associated > Fungi > Mycelium > Unclassified | place: USA: North Carolina, Lumber... | reverse complement strand
TGATCGTTTGCATACTTAGTCAAGCAGCAACACAATGTTTCTTTACTTTCTTCTTCACTCCATTCACCTCTTTTGTCTCTAGTTCGAGCTTTATGTAGTGAATTGGATTCATCCCAGATTTCCTCAGGTCAGAATTTGATACGTGCACTACATCCTCAGAACTCCTACGAGATGTTTCATGTATGTAGTACTGTTTAAGAACGTATTAAAGAAGGGTAGTGCATACTAATTAACCATTTTGGTCACTTTGTACTGCTGACGCCGGTTCCATGCCAGAAACTGCCCGATGAGATGCTCAGGTATATAGAAACACGTCCCGACCTGATACGTCGCCTCGAGTGAACATTGATTCCATACTACCAAACTGAGCTGATAAGCATGGATTGTCCTTAACTTCGCGAAGATTCGATCAAATATTTTGCATAAAAAAATGGGAAGTCTGAAGAGTTCTGTGGCATGTATGAAATTCGTTGGAATCTAGAACTGTCTACTTTTTCACATCAAAGTATCTGAGACACAGGTTTGATCCGTGTTGTTCACAACAATTGCTCAACTCATGAGTTATATTCCTATGCAATTTCCTGTGCGGGAGCAGAAGGAAGATGACTTCATCCGTCTGGGAGAAGAGAATGATAGTAGTATTGTCATGGGAGGGCCTTATAAAGTATACTGTTGTCGCAGCAAAATAAATTGCGCGCAGGCGAAGAGAGGGAACAAGAAGACTTGAAATTGTAGTTATAGTTACAGTCCCATCTATATACGTAAATATCCGAAAATGCTCCGGCAAATGGTATTTCCAAGACATCTCATTCCATGACAATGACGTCATTCCGCAACAACTGTTCGAAGTGCTACAACAACGCTGTGCGATATTAATGGCTTACTTCAGCTGCCTTTGTGTCTCAAATAAACAGAAAAAGTACGAGGGTATATCAATGATAAGAGCATCGCACCGTAGCACATGCGGGGTATGGGGTGACGTCAAGTGGCGTCAAGTGGCGTCAAGTCCGTCATGAGAATTTCGTGCGTGCAGTACATTCCCCGAATTAGGCCTCCAATAAGATTTCAGGCTGGAATTTTGCACGACATTCGCATAATTCATACAGGTGTCCATTTACCTGTCAAGTGATCTGCTATATTGTTTTATCTTCATCCCCCAGATACTCTTTGCCGTTTAATTTACTATAGTTGGTTCTACGTGACGTATCCTACGTGATCGTCGCACATCTGTTCCCCATGTAGAATATACTTTGTCACTGAACCCCATCCTGTTGACTCCACCCATTTGTTCACACGTTGAGATGACACGCCGGGACGATATATATGCAGCCTGACAATCTTGAGGAAAGCACATGCCTGTGATCAGGCACAGAAAGCCATAGAAGGACTCTGGAGTGTTTGCTAGTGAACAGGTAAAGAAGCCAATTCATGTTAGACGTCAATATTGGCAAGTTTGTGTACAAGAGGTCTGTCATGCTCTTTTTCTGCCTAGTAAATGTATGACCAACCATACTGAAGTTGACAAGTCACTTTGACGAGCCTCCTGTGGCTATGGATATCACATCTTCCTGCGAATGAGCAACGGGACGAGTTCTCCTCGTGCATTTCGCTTACCTTTTGGCCTCTATGCTAAATACTATGACAAGGCCACTGTTTCAGAAGCACTCTCCACACACACTATGTCTCCCTCAACACGACAATTTAGCCAGCCTTGAAAACCAGCGATCAACGCTTACTTCACGGTACTACCAAAGATATCAATAGAGTCGATTCTGGGTTTGTCTTGATTAATTTCAATGAGAATCTACATATGCCCGATAAAATAGGGATTGATTCTAAACGCTCGAGGGGGATTTTTGAACCTGACAAAACGAAGTATTATCTTTCTGGCCTTCTTCTACTTGTTCCATACAAGGATTTGACTTTCACAGGCAGGCAGGCAGGCATCGAATAAACACTATCCCCAACGGTCGTTTGTGATCGCATTTTTTCATGTATCATCTTTGATTTAATCTGAGTGAAGCTTACAATCCACGCTCATCAGCTCGGTTTGGCAGTTAGAATTAACGAGTCACGCCCAGGCGACGTGCCGGGTCGAGATATGTGAATTTTGCTGGCCTTGAGGAAGATTACAGGCTCTGGGCCATAACCATCAGGTAAAGGAAGACAGAAGGACTCCAGAATGTTAGATTGCCAATATTTTCCTGACCGTGTTTCTATGAGAGAAGAAGTCCTGAACATCGGCAGGCAGCTACTAGCATGATCCTGACGTCTATATTTCCTACTTGGTACGTGTACATAACTGCCTGATCATTTGAGGATTACGGGAGTGGCCAAAAACAATTGTAGGGGATAATATGCAGGTCTACCTTAGTGCATGAGATTTCAGTCTAGGTAGAACATTCTTAAATCTACATCACAGTGCTGCGACGTGATACAGTGTCTATTTTTCTGACGATCCAATGGTATAAATAGCAAGACATCGATAGCGGCGTTTATGTACAGGAGGTCTGTCATGCTTCGTTCTGTCTGATAAATGTATGACCAACCAAGGCGACGACTCACTTTGATAAGCCTCCTGTGGAAGGCGTGGTTATGGTACCTCCTCTAGATACGAACGAGTATAGCCATATAAAGAATCTGCAAAACGGCCTCAAAAAATAGGAACGTGATTCTTCGTCTTCGTTGAGCAGGATTGACTGTCACTGTCGTTGTAGGGTTAGGATTTGTAGAGATAGATATTGAGGGATCTGGGAGAACAACGGAGCGTAGAGATCGGAGCTGAGGAGATACGCAGATCAGCGGGGGTGAGAAATGACCAAGGGAAGATTGACGTACGAGGAAAAAGGCATTTGCAAGGAATGAATATATGAAAACTAACATCCACATTGGACGTGACTTCAAGAAACCCGAAATGATGGTGAAGATGACACTAATAACGAATCATGACAATGAGTCCAAAAATGTCAGAGAAAAACACACCCAATAAATTTGTAACCTCCGTATGCGAACAGGTCGACGACCTGACCTGACCCGTGGATATTAAGAAAGTAACAACCGAGTTTGACAAAAACAAAGTCCAGAACAAGGACAGCAATTGCGCGGGAGGCGGATTCGCCGAGGATCTGGTGACGGGTGAATAGGCTTACTACATTGATTGAGACTGGACGTACCTTGGGGTTGAAGTTCTTTTCCAAACCTTTGTGAATGGCAGTGAGAAGGATGTAAGTAACGATAGCCATGACTGTCAAGGAATGAGAGAGAGATGATAAAAGAGGGAAGGGAGAGTAGCAGACCTGGAATATATAAGTCTGGACTGTTGATGTCGTCCCTGGGAGGTTGCCATTCGCTCTGACCATTGTCTGTGCGTCTGATTCTGCGGACCCAAGGTTTGTGCGTCCAAGGGAACAGAATGAGCTTGAGTTTGAGGATGACATAGGAGTTGGAAACGTTGAAATGGTGCTTGAGGTTTGTCGACGGAAAGAGAGTGGCAAACTGCAAAGACAAAAAAAGAAGTTCGGAAAGACAGGGAAAAGAGACAAAGAGGCTTACGTTTCGTTGCATGTATTCTTGGCCTGCTGCAACGGCGCTGTGGCCGAGTCGCATGCCTAGTTGCGCGGTGGTGGCATCGATTTCCCAGGCAGGGAGATTTGTCGTTGTCGAGTGGAAAGGAGGGGTGTAGGGTTGTAGATTTGGAGGAGCAGGAGAGGAGGAGAAGCGCTGGTAGCCGTGAGGAGAGGCGGGTGGTTCTGGGATGTAGGAAGGATGTTTTGGAACTGGATGGCGAAGAAGGGGAGAGGACATGGGAGTTGGAATTGGAGTTGTGTAATCGAAGCTGTATTGAAGTTGTATTGAAGTTGTATTGAAGTTGTATTGAAGTTGTATTGAAGTTGTATTGAAGCTGTATTGAAGCTGTATTGAAGTTGTATTGAAATTGTATCGAAGTTATATCAAAGTTATAAATTGGTGCTGAACAAGCACACGCCAACAATGAATCTTTCTCAGCTCCTCTCCTTTGGCAGGCCCGTCACACAAGACTCGGTCCTCGCCTCAGTCTCATACACTCTCACAGAACTGCCCCGTCGACTTGCCTCCCGCATCCGCAGCCTCGAAGCCCTCCCCTTCATCGTCGGCACAAATCCCTATATCTCAAAATCTCTCAATGCCTACAGGGACAGCCTCACCTGCCTCGCAACTCATCCACCAGTCACCAGTCTCTCTCAAAATACCCACTTTGTCGAAACCCTTTCATCCCTCGTCCAAAAGCACTCAGATGATATTCCAACAATGGCCAAAGGGTATGCGCCTCCATAGCCACCATCTCTTCCCACACATTCAGGTCGTTGCAGGTTCCAAGAATGCTCCCGCTACATGTCTGTTCCCCAAATCACGTCCTTCCTCGACTCTGCGATTCGCAGTCGCATATCTATCCGGCTAATTGCTGAGCATCATATCACGCTTTCAACTGCTTTGTCAGAAGCTCTAGATCTCAACCGCTATGTCGGGATCGTCGATCCACATTGTTCTCCCCATCACATGATCAAGATGTGTGCTTCTTTTGTCTCTCAGTTATGTGACGCCACCCTAGGCGTCAGTCCTCAGGTAGTATGCGATGGAGATGTCAATGCTACCTTCCCGTGCGTCCCATATCTCCTCTCCACTTCTCATCTTTTTTATCTCTCTAGCTATGTAACAGTTCACCTTGAATACATCCTCACTGAACTTCTTAAAAACGCCTTCCGTGCTACAGTCGAGCACCATCACACAATTCACGGTAGTAATACTACAAAGCAGCTCCCACCCGTCAACATCACTCTATCCCCTCCAGTATCCCTGTCTCCCACTAATGAGCACTACTTCTGTATCAGAATTCGTGACCAAGGAGGCGGAGTATCACCCGCCAACAGGGCTCGCATATTTTCTTATGCATTCACAACAGCTGGTCGTGGTGCCGAGATCGATGATCAACCAGGGCCCTATGCTGCACAACACATTGGCGGTATCGCTGCTATTGGCGATACAGGTAATGCAGATACTGGTCTATTTGCTGAAATTTCTGGAAAGGGCCTCCAAACTGGGCTCGGAACAATTGCTGGATTAGGATACGGTCTTCCGATGAGTAGATTGTACGCCAAGTAAGTCTCACACCCTGTCACGTTGATTGTAGGTAATCCCGCTAGATACTTTGGGGGCTCTCTCGAGCTATTTCCCCTTCATGGCTGGGGTAGTGACGTTGTCTTGAAGCTACGCTGCTTAGATGAAGCCGGGGACTCTGCCATTTAACTCTCTCTCAGATTGACACCCATAAACTAGTTGTTATCCATGGTCAAGTATGCGATGCTTGTTGGTAAATTAACAAAGGCAAAGGGATGAAATACAGCAGAAATGGAAAAGCAGTGCGAAAACAGTTCAGAATGCGAAACATCTATTTTGTGCTTCCCTGGCTTCAAGTTGAGAAAAAGGGTTAGCCCAAGTGTATAATCGCGTACTCACAACATATCCACTCAATGTTCTACTCGAATGGTATGAAGATGATATGCTCGGGTTCTGCGCAGTTCTGTATGACCGCGAAGTAGATCCTAAAGTCGAAGCATGACTGGTACTAGGTGTACTGGGTACACCGTTCGTCACAATTCGACTCGCCCGTGCCGTCAGTGGTGTAGGTGCGCTAATGAGAGACTTCTTTGGTGTCTCCATTACTTGCTTAGTTCTACTACCACTCAAGCCGGATGATGAGGGGGCTGTTCGAGTACTTGTCGTCGCATTCGCGTACCTACGTCTTCCCGCCAATATGAAAGGATGTCGCATGGCCGTCTGTGGTTTTATCCGTCGCTCTGGATCCCAAACGAGACATTTGGCAATGAAGTCAACAAACTCCTCATCATTGCATCTGAGAGCCTGTGCAAGGGTCCTTGATCCAGGTCTACGTCTCCGACCCTTTGAGTTCGTGACAGGCCTTGGCATACCACTCGTATCTGTCAAGAGTCATTGTAAGCCATTCTGAAAAATGCTATATCTAAAGCTCAAAGCATACCAAAAAAAAGCTTCTTCCGAGAACTACGGCTGACGAATTCCTTATCTGGTATGCCAAGAACCTCCATAATGCAAGACAATTGCTCTTGCTCATTTTCACCGGGAAATATCGGATAACCGGTGTACAGTTCGGCCAAGATACATCCCAAGCTCCACATATCAATGGCCATATGATAATTCATTCCAAGGATGACTTCAGGCGAACGATAGAATCGACTCTGTATATAGGTGTAGACTCCATAACAAATCCCCCCTCAGCAAGTCAAATTCAATGCCGGGAGGACTCGAAACTCACTTTTTTCGTGCTCGAAGCAACTGCTACCAAAATCGATGACCTTGATGGCACTTTTCATCGGGTGTTTTAAAAGCACATTCTGGAGAAATCCAGCCGTGTTTAATGCACAAACCAATCGAAAGCTCAGAACATTTACCTCTGGTTTCAAATCACAGTGGACAATTCGGTGATGACGCATGAGAACGAGAGACATAAGCATTTGAGTGGTGAACCTCCTGATGAGAGAAGTGGTAAATCCGACGAATCCGTTTGCTTTAATAAGCTCGTAAAGGTTAATGTTCATCAGCTCCATAGCAATGCAAAGATGGTTTCGAAAGTAAAAATGGTCATTCATTTTGACGACATGATGTTTCTCGTCAGCATCCTGCAAACTTAAATGAGTACATTTAAATTAGAGCAACAACGAAACAACGTACCCATTTACGCAAATTGGCCAAAATCTTGATCTCAACCAGCGCTTGGTGATGAAAACGTTTTTTGTTCCGAATAATTTTGATTGCCACAGACTCGCCTGTGCAGTGGTCTCGACACTGAAGAACCTGGCCAAAAGATCCTTTACCAAGAGTATCGATCACCTCGTATCTGTACGCTAGGTGGTCATGATTGACAGGAAGGTAATCACCCCGTTCATCATCAAAGCCATAATTATTTGTGGAGTGATCCAATGTTGCCATCTTCTTTTTACTCTTGCCACCAATGAAATATACTTCAGTATATTCCTGAATTTCCTTTCTCTCGTATTCCGAAAGGTACTGGGTTTCATTCGACCTCAGGATAGCTGAGGCATGGACATGATTATGTGTAGGACAAATACAAAAGGCGCGACTTACTGTCAGGAGATACAGGAGAAGTAGGAGCGATGGATTCCGGGAACTTAAGCATCTCGTCCAATTCTTCTTGAGTAGCACCCGCAGCCAATCTCTTGGCTTGTTGTCGCTTGATATAATTCCGCATCTCCTCATCCCCTAGCATCTCTTCTTCATCTACAGTACTTGGAACAGGTGAAGGTGTAGACAACGACTGTCGACTTGACGAAGGTGACGATCTCGAGGGATTGGGAGCCTGAGAAATGGACGAATTTGAAGACCGCAAACTGGGTTTGGGCCCCAGCAATTTCAAGCCCTTGGATGGTGATAAGGCAGAGAATCGGTGAGAGCTCGATGATGCCTCAGCATTGCTTGCCGGGGTAGAAAATGAGGCAACCGATCCAGTAGACGGTTTACGGATACCGATGAAAGACATAGAATCTCGATTTGACTTACGGGGTAGGATACTCCCACTGCCTGTATTGCCTGTGCTCCCAATTGGTTGTCGAGGAAGCCGAGAAGTCGAAATTGATGGTGAGCAACGCATAGACTGATGCAGGATTGACTTTGGTGTCGTACTATCATCATCAATGACTCCAAACTCAGATATTGGTAAACCAGAAGGAGAATGATTGGCAGATGTCGAGGCCAGCCCACTACCTCGGCAAGATGCCAATGTAGAAACAGAATTTTTGAGGAGAGGTGATTGTCTTGCAGAAGCTGAACTAGAAATACGGGGTATCTTGGTCGGTGTCTCCTTGAGAAAACCGGAGATAGTATTGAGCGAAGAGCTAGAAAGCTCCCGGCTTTCCTTGGTAAAATGAGTACTGACTGAAGGAGAACCTGCGATCGTCGGAAGTTGGGTACGACTACGAAGTGATGCATCGGATATCTTCTGCATAGAACTTGCGGTGTGAGCAGTAACCCGAGAAGATATTGAAGGGGCGCGTGAGGCAGCAGGGTTGACTGACGTTGCACTCGAAGTCGAAGATTTGAGTTTTGCAACTCGTTGAGCAGTCGCTGGTTCCAAAGCTGACATTTGGATAGGCGGCATGGCCACAGGGGACTTGGGTTTCCTGGGATCGGTTGATGACAATGTCTGAAAAAAAGTAAGAAATCGAGTGTCAGCCACCCGAAAATCCGAGAAAACTTACCTTGCCACGCTTCCGAATCATTAACGATATGCGACTCTCACTTCTCTCCTCCTTCTTCTTCTCCTTCTCAGCTTTGGCTTTGGCTTTCTCGGCTTCTCTTTCTGACTTGGCATTCTCTTTAGTACTGTCTTTAGCATCTGAATGCAGGCTACGACGAGATGAGGACTTGAGTAAAGAAGGGAGCCCAAGGCTGAGGACAGAAGATTTCTTCGAGGTAGAAGTAGGTACCGAAGTGGACAAGGCTGCAAAGTCGCGCGGAGGGGAAGCACCATTCTTCAACCGCGGGGTCGCTAGATGACTGGGTGGAGAAGCAGATGACGGAAGAACAGGAGGGGCTTGCATAGATTGAGAAGAAGAACGTCTAAAGAAGGGTATGGAAGAAGGCGTGAGACGCTTGGATTGAGTCCGACGAATGGAGGCTGAAGGACTTAGGGGATCAATGGGAGGCACAGGCAATATCGACGTATTGTGATTGATACTTGCACTTGAACCGGTTCCAGGGCGGCTGGCACCGCGGTCAGGTGTCTTTGTGCTATTGGCAGTAGCCACAGCACTGGGTGCTTGCCCAGCTCCAATTGATGACAATGATGCCAGTGATCCTGCCGAAGTCATGGCATCGGGCTGCTTAGGAGACCACAGTGATTTCAAGGAGCCCTTGTCTTTTGAAGTTGACTTCCTAAGTTGCTGACCGAAGCTGACAGCACGAGGACTCAGGGGGAAACTCGGCTTGGAACCCGATGAAGGAGAACTTGAAAGACGTAAGTTGAGAGCATTCGAGAAACTCCACTTTTTCGAGGGTGTCTTGGGAACAACGGGGACTGAATCAATACTAGCATAGCTAGACGTAAATTGATTGCCCTGGCGCAGTGGTGATTGGTGATGGTGGACAGAAACCTCTAGTGATCCAAATTGCTCCAGATTGTCATCATGACTAGGGCGCTTGGCCTGTTCCTCTCCACCCGAAAAGGAGGGAAAGGAGAGGCTAGATGACGCGGGCGGTGGTGAGCGATATGATGAGAGATCCTTGGGTAGTGGTGGAACAGGAGGAACAATCGCGCTCTCAGATGCATCAGCAATGGCGGCAATTGAAGACACTCGATCCTTCAGTAAATTTGCTTCACTAGGCGAAATATCACTGCCAGCACTGTTCCTCGGTTTTCCAGCGGGATGACGGCCTGGAGTGCTAGACATTGAAGTAAGGCTAGTGCCGGTTGACTCTCGAGAGCTGGTGGTAGGCGTATTGGTGTGTGTGGAAGAAGCGGAACCACGTTTGGGAGTAAAGCTCATTCGCGCACTGACTTTCTTAGGTGTCTTCTCCTGCGGGAGCAAATTCTGGACTTGAATATTAGTATATCCTTCAAAATTCGTGCCAACCTCAGCAAAACCAGAAACTGAATGATGCCTGATTAGCGACTCTTTGCCTTCCTTCTCGCTGCCCGTGCCTATACCGCTTCCCCTCTTATGAGACTTGGCGTGTTCAGTCCCAATACCTTCCCATTGGTTGTTGTTCTTGGCTGGAGTGACCGACCGACTCGAGCCAGAGGCACGACCAAAGCTCCCGACACTAGCACGGGCCCGGGCAGTTTTCCCCGTAAGGCCATCCAATTTGTTGAGTGCCTCCAAAGCTGCTTCGTCATCGAGGGCGGACCAACCTTCCTGCGTACCACGAAGCAAAGAGTGGGCCACATTCGGAGAGGTGACTTGCGACAAGCTCTCTTTGTGGCTAGAAGGAGGGGGGGTGTGAGACCTGAGATTGACAGATTGCTTGAGGAGGTGCTGAATGGAGGACGAAGCAGGGGAGGGAGGGAGATGGGAGAAGTCCGCGGCCTGAACTCGACGAGCGTCAATGAAAGGTGAAGTCACGGTACTTGTTGAAAGTTGCCTCGAATGGTGTTCCGGCGTTTTAGACACCAGTCTGGGGTTACTGCTTATTGAGAGACGCAGGCTCTCGCGACGACGATCCCTGGTTTTCCCATCCTTGGGAGACAGAGATGACGAAGCATTAATATTGATGCTACGGTGCCTTCGTGCGGATGAGATCTTGTCTTCCTTGGTCTTGTCGGTTATGACCGGGATAGTTTCAGCGCGCTGAGAAACAAGCAAACTGTGATTATCCACCTCGAACTCTTCCGAAGTCCGCCTTTTTGCCCGTCGGGCGGGAGCGGAGGAGCTTGAAGGTGATGACAGAAGGGGAACTCTTGGAGTATCGTCTTCGATGACACGTGAGAAAAGAGACGATCGATGGACACTGACGGATCTGGCAGACTCTGGCGCACCG
>Ga0153995_1000305_pt1 | contig 10577 bp, 8 predicted proteins | sample TSNC079MetaG_FD_104678 | JGI IMG/M metagenome (GOLD analysis project Ga0153995, IMG submission 104678) | Attine ant fungus gardens microbial communities from North Carolina, USA - TSNC079 MetaG | ecosystem: Host-associated > Fungi > Mycelium > Unclassified | place: USA: North Carolina, Lumber... | reverse complement strand
TCCATGCGCAAGCGCTTGTCGTATGGCTTCATCGCGTACAAGTAGATCGGCAGCGACCGAGGCCGCAATAGCCGCGGGAAGCTTCGATTTGATGCCCGGGACGCCGATCGGCGAAACCAGCCGAGCCACGTCGTCCTTCGCCAGCCCGGCGCGGTCGAGCTGATGGGTGAACCGGGCGCGCTTGGTCTCGCTACCGATCAGTCCGACATAGGCAAAGTGCTGCCCCTTCAACGCTCTGGCGACAATGGCGAGGTCGAGCGCGTGGCTGTGCGACATCACCAGCACAAAACTGTCGGCGGGCGCGCCATCGAGCGCGGTCGGCGTATCCTGCGTCTGTTCGCAGCGCACATTGGCCGGAACATATTGTGGAAAGGCGTCCGGTCGGGGGTCGACCCAGACGACCCGGAACGGCAGCGGCGCCAGCGCCATCACCAGAGCGCGGCCGACATGCCCTGCCCCGAACAGATAGAGAAGCCGGCTATCGTCGCCGAAGCCTTCCTCGATGACACCATGATCGGCCCGCGCCGAACCGATCGGCAACTGGCTTGCCGTCTCGATGGTCCGGTGCAGCTTGCCATCGGACTGCTGCGTTGCTCGCGTCCGGAACACGCCGTGCGCTTCCGCCTCCGCAAGCTCGGCGATCTCGGCCCTGCGCGAGCGATCGAATACCTCGAGAGCCAGATCAACACGTCCGCCGCAGCACTGGCCGAGTTCCGGCCCGAGCGCCACGCGCTGGCTGGTGTAGAAATGCGGGCTCGGTCGGGCCAGCGCCGCCTGCAGGTCGGCGATGACGCGCCATTCCAGCGTGCCGCCACCGATCGTGCCGAAGAAGCTGGCGTCCGGCAGCACGACGATCCGCGCGCCCGCCTCCCTTGGCGATGACCCGCGCGTCTCCACGATCGTCGCCATGGCAGCCTTGCCGTGCCGGTCGATCGCTTGGAGGAGACGCTGCCAGACCAACATGATGTTACCCTGCCATCCCTATGCCGCCGTCATGCCGCGCACCGCCCGCATGATCGCTTCCGGCGTCGCCGGAGCGTCGAGGGCGGGCATCACGCCCGGCTTCAGGCTGGCGATCGCGTTGTTGATCGCGCAGAACACCGAGATGCCGAGCATGAGCGGCGGTTCACCGACGGCCTTCGACTTGAATATGGTGTCTTCGCGCGGTCCTTCCGACTGGAATAGTTCAACGCGGAAGTGCTCGGGAATATCCGAGGCGGCGGGGATCTTGTAGGTCGACGGCGCGTGCGTGCGCAGGCGGCCCTGCTTGTCCCAGACCAGTTCCTCCGTCGTCAGCCAGCCCATGCCCTGGACGAAGCCGCCCTCGATCTGGCCGATGTCGATCGCCGGATTGAGCGACTTGCCGACATCGTGCAGCACGTCGACCCGGTCCACCTTCATCTCGCCGGTCATCGTGTCGATGGTGACTTCCGAACAGGACGCGCCATAAGCGAAATAGAAGAACGGCCGGCCCTCGGCCTTGTCGCGGTTCCAGGCGATCTTCGGCGTCTTGTAGAAGCCGGCGGCCGAGAGCTGGACGCGCTCGACATAAGCGGCGTTGGCAAGCTCGGCGAGGCTCATCACGTGGTTGCCGATGATGACCTGGTTGTCGCGGAAGGCGACTTGATGGCGCCGGACCTGCCACTTCTCCTCGATGAAGGCGTAGAGCCGATCCTTGATGATGTTGCAGGCATTGAGCGCCGCCATGGCGTTCAGGTCGGTGCCGGACGAGGCGGCGGTCGGCGAGGTGTTGGGCACCTTGTCGGTCCGGGTCGCGGTGATCGCCACCTTGCCCATGTCGACGCCGAATTCCTCCGCCACGACCTGCGCCACCTTGAGGAACAGGCCCTGCCCCATCTCGGTGCCGCCATGGTTCAGGTTGAGCGAGCCGTCGCGATAGAGATGCAGCAGCGCGCCTGCCTGGTTCAGCATCATCAGTGTGAAGGAAATGCCGAACTTGACCGGCGTCAGTGCCAGTCCGCGCTTCAGGATGCGGCTGGTCGCGTTGAAGGCAGTAATCTCCTCGCGCCGCGCCCAATAGTCGGAACTGGCTTCGAGCTGCGCCACCAGCGGCTGCAGCAGATTGTCCTCGACCTTCATGCCGTACGGCGTGTGGTCGCGGTCGCCCTGGTAGAAGTTCAGCTTGCGGATCTCGAGCGGATCCTTGCCGAGCGTGTAGGCGACATGATCCATCATCCGCTCGGCGAAGGTCATGCCCTGCGGGCCGCCGAAGCCCCGGAAGGCCGTGTTCGAGACGGTGTTGGTGCGCAGCCGGCGCGTCAGCACGCGGCAGGTCGGGTAGAAATAGGAATTGTCGGAGTGGAACATCGTCCGGTCCACGACGCCCATCGACAGGTCCTCCGAATGGCCGCAACGCGCATTGAGCGCGACGTCGACGGTTTCCAGCAGGCCCTCGGCGCTGGCGCCGACGCGGTAATCGACGCGGAAATCATGCCGCTTGCCGGTCATGATCATGTCGTCGTCGCGGTCGAGCCGCATCTTGCAGGGACGACCGGTCTTGTAAGCCGCCAGCGCTGCCAGAACCGCCCATTGCGACGCCTGGCTCTCCTTGCCGCCGAACCCGCCGCCCATCCGGCGGATCTCGACCGTCACGGCGCTCGAGGGCACATGCAGCGCATGGGCGACGAGATGCTGGACCTCGCTTGGATGCTGGGTGGAGGAATAGACGAACATCTCGCCCGCCTCGCCCGGCACCGCCATGGCGATCTGGCCTTCGAGATAGAAGTGCTCCTGCCCGCCGATGCGGAAGCTCGCCTCCAGCTTCAAGGGGGCTGCGGCAAGGCCGGCCTCGATATCGCCGCGACCGAAGGAATATTCCGGCAACACCGTGTCAGTCGTGTCTTCGAGATCGATCGCCGGCGTCTCGGCCACGGTGGTGAACTTCGCCTTGGCGGCGGCGCGGCGCGCGATGTCGCGCGTCTCGGCAACGACGACGAACACCACCTGGCCATAGAAGCGCACTTCGTCGACGGCGAGCGTCGGATCGTCGCCAATCAGCTTCGGGCTGACATCATTGGCGCCGGGAATATCGGATGCCGTCAGGACGGCGACAACGCCCGGATAGGCGCGCACCGCATCGAGATCGAGGGAGGTGATCTTGCCCTTGGCGATTTTCGCATAGCCGGGCGCGACATGCAGCGTGCCGGCCGGCTCGCGAATATCGTCGATATAGGCGGCGGAGCCGGTCACATGGCGCGGCGCGCTGTCATGTGGCAGCGGTTTGCGAATGACGGCGAGGTCGGCATCGGAAGTAGCGATTGCGGCATTCTCCTTATTCAGCAGCATCGACAAAGCCCTCCCGCCGTCCAACCAGACGCGTGCGCGAGGTCGGCGTTCCCGCCGCTTCGATCAGCGCCTTGCCGAGCAGCGCATGAGCCGTCTCGGCCCGGTAGGTGGCGCTCGCCCGATGGTCATCGAGCGGCTGGAAATCATCGCGCAGCGCGGCAAAGGCCTTGGCCCAGGCTGCGGTGTCGCGGATGCCGGCGCCATGCAGCGCTGATTCCGCGCCCTTGGCCCGCTTCGGCGTGCCGGCCATGCCGCCATAGGCGATGCGCGCTTCCTGGATCAGCCCTTCGGCGTCGATGGTGAAGCGGAAGGCGCCCATGACCGAGGAGATGTCCTGGTCGAAGCGCTTCGTCACCTTGTAGCAGCGGAACACCTGATCGGGCCGCAGCTTCGGCACCAGCAATCCCGTGACGAACTCGCCCGAAGCACGGTTCTGCTTGCCGTATTCGATATAGAAATCCTCGACCGCCATGACGCGCGAGCGATCGCCCCGACGCAGTTCCATCGTCGCGCCGAGCACGATCAGCGCCGGGGGCGTATCGCCGATCGGCGAACCGTTCGCGACATTGCCGCCGACAGTGCCACGGGCGCGCACCTGCTTCGAGCCGATACGGCGGAACAACTCGCCCAGATCCGGGTCGAGGGCGCGGGCATAGGGCTCGACATTGGCATAGGTCGCCGCGGCGCCGATCAGAATCTCGCGGCCGGTATCTTCGACGCCGTCGAGTCCCTTGACCCGGCCGAGATGGATGATCTTCGGCAGGTCGCGCAACTGCTTGGTGATCCAGAGGCCGACATCGGTCGCCCCTGCCACCAGCGTCGCGTCGGGATGGCGCGCATAGAGCGCCGCCAGGCCATCGATGGAAGCCGGGGCCGCGAAGAACCGCTTTTCATCGCCGATGAAGATGTCGCTGTCGTCGGCGATGAAGTTGAGGATGCCGGCGGTGTCCTCCGTCGCCTTGCGGAATTTGTCGTCGCGCGGTTCGGCGCAGACGGCGACGGCAGCCTCGACGATCGGCCGGTAGCCAGTGCAGCGGCAGAGATTGCCGGCAATCGTATCGTTGATCTGATCGCGCCCGACGGCACCGTCGGTTCCCTGATAGAGCGAGAAGATGCTCATCACGAAGCCCGGCGTGCAGAAGCCGCACTGCGATCCGTGCTTCTCGACCATGGCCGCCTGAACAGGATGCAGTTCCGTTCCCTCGGCCAAATCCTCGACTGCAACCACTTCGGCGCCGTCGACCATGCCGAGAAGCTGGATGCAGGCATTGACCGGCTCATACACGACCTTGCCATGGCGGGCGCGGCCGATCGCGACGGTACAGGCCCCGCAGTCACCCTCGCCGCAGCCTTCCTTGGTGCCGGTCGCCCCTTCGGAAAGGCGCAGATGGTCGAGCAGCGTCATCATCGGATCGACATTGGCGACCTCGACGATCTTTCCGCGGCGAAGAAAACGAATGGTCTCGCGCATGATGCTGCTCAGCTGCCTCGATAGGTCGAATAGCCATACGGCGAGATCAGGAGCGGCACGTGATAATGCTCCGCCGCCGAGGCAACGCCGAAGCGGATCGGGATGACATCGAGAAACAAGGTTGCGGGGAGCACATCGCTGACGCGGCGCAGATAGTCGCCGGCATGGAAGACGAGCTCATATTGGCCCTCTTCCAGCGCTGCGCCTTCCAGCAGCGGTCCATCGACCCGGCCGTCCGAATTGGTGACGACCGATTTCACCAGCTTCGGCCCTGAGCCGAGCCGGAAGAGATCGATCGTCAGGCCGGCTGCCGGCTTGCCCGCAGCGGTATCGAGGACGTGTGTGGTGAGGCGACCCATTTGCGGTCCATTTCCAATGCTTCTCAGACGTCCACCCTTGGACGAAACATAGAGAGATGCCTAAGGTTTGATCAAATGGAATGTTTGATCATTTGGTGCATCTTAATGTGGCAGGCGCCAGCTGCAACGCAATCCTGCAGCCATCCCCTGCCTTCATGCTAGAACGGCTACAAGGTGCATGATACTGCCTGTTCAAGCGCAAAGCGCTGCCAAAAAGGCAGCAATCGGCAGTAAATTCGGAGCGGAAGAAGCGTCATGGAGACAAAGACGAGCCTGTCGCCCGTCCATCTGGCGCGGCTGTTCCATACGCCGTCGCTGATCTATTTCGTCATGGTGGCGGAGACGTTGTCCATGCGCGAAACCGCGCGCCGGATGAACATTGCCTCCTCCGCCGTTGCCCGCCAGATCGGCCATCTCGAGCAGACCCTGGAGATGGCGCTTTTCATCCGCGAGGCGCGCCGCCTGCGCCTGACGCCTGCCGGCGAAATCCTGCTCCGCCATACCAAACAGCTCATGGGCCCGCTCGAGGCAGCAGTCTCGGAACTGAGCCTCCTCGCCGGGCTGAAGACGGGTACCGTGCGCATCGCCACCGTCGAAAGCGTCGGGCTAACCATCCTGCCCAGCATCATCGCCGATTTCGGCACGCATTATCCGAGCCTGCATGTCGATATCCGCATGGCATCGGCGCAGGAAGTGATCGAGATGGTCGTCGGGTCCGACGTCGACATCGGTTTCACCTTCCTGGCGTCGCAGCGTCGCGAGATCGAGATCGCGATCCGTCGCGACCTGCCGATCGGCGCGGTGATGCGGGCGGATCATCCGCTCGCCAACGAGGCGAGGCTGAGCTTCGCCACCTGTTTCGGCCACCCCTTCGCCGTGCCCCGGCATGGCCTGTCGATCCGTGACGTGATGGAACCGTTTCTGGGCCAGGGCGGGTCGCGCGGACGCTCCTTCGTCGAGGTGAACTCGATCCGGATGCTGTTCGAACTCGCCAAGACGGGCCGTTACCTGTCGTTTATGACGCCGCTCGGAATCGAGCGCGAACTGGCATCCGGCGAAGTCGTTTTCCGGCCGATTGCGGACAAGGGCCTTGCGCTTAACCGCTTCGGCATGGTGATCCGCAAGGGCGGCGACCTGCGCTTCGCACCCGCCGCCTTCTTCAACCTCGCCAGCAGCCATTTTCACGCCCGCGACGGGCTGTATTGAGGGGCAGCTGCACTCCCATCTCATCGGGAGAGAACAATCCAGCGAGATGAGAGCCCCTCACCTCTCCCTCAGGGAGAGGTGAATGGCGACGGCACGCTCCTTTGCTACGCGCCCTCCCTTACGGGATCAGCACGACCGAGCCCGTCGTCTGCCGGCCTTCCAGCGCGCGCTGCGCCTCGGCGGCATCGGCCAGCTTGTAAGTCTGCGGCTCGGCAACCACGACCTTGCCCGAGAGAATGACGTCGAACAGGTCCTTCGCCGTCTCGACCAGCTCGTGCCGTTCGGCGACATAGCCACCCAACGACGGGCGCGTCGCATAGAGCGAGCCCTTCTGGTTCAGGATACCGATGCTGAAGGGCGGCACGGCGCCCGAGGCGTTGCCGAACGATACCCAGGTTCCGCGACGCTTCAGGCAGTCGAGCGAGGCCGGGAAGGTATCCTTGCCGACCGAATCATAGACGACGTCGAGCTTGGCGCCGCCGGTGATCTCGCGAACACGCTCGACGAAATCCTCGGTGCGGTAATTGATGACGTGATCGCAGCCGAGACGGCGGGCAATCGCAGCCTTCTCTTCCGATCCGACGGTGCCGATCACCGTGGCGCCGAGCGACTTGGCCCATTGCGTCGCGATCTGTCCGACGCCGCCGGCCGCGGCATGGAACAGAATCGAATGGCCGGGCCCAACCTTGAAGGTCTCGCGCAGCAGATAGCGCGCCGTCATGCCCTTCAGCATCGACGAGGCGGCGATCGTGTCGCTGATCCCGTCCGGGATATGGATCAGCCGCGCAGCCGGGGCGAGCCGCACCTCGGAATAGGAACCCATCGGGTCGGCATAGCCGACGCGATCGCCGACCTTGAAGTCGGAAACGCCCTCGCCGATCGCCTCGATCACGCCGACGCCCTCGCTGCCGGGAACGAAGGGAAACGGACCCGGCGCCGGGTAAAGTCCCGTGCGGAAATAGGTGTCGACGAAGTTGAGGCCGATGGCGGTATGGCGGACACGGACCTGACCGGCGCCGGGTGCGCCGACCTCGATTTCATCGAAGGATAGAACCTCGGGACCGCCATGCGACTGAACCCGGATGGCTCGCGCCTTGATCGCCTGCACCATGAGAACCGCTCCTGCTGAGGCGCCCGCCGGCGCCATATGTCGAGGGTCCGGCCTGACGCCGGACCCCTTTTGGCAAATGCTATACCGACTCGCTGACGGCGTCCTTGACTGCCACCTTGGGCGGCACCGGCGTGCTGCCCGGCTTGCGCGGCCGCACTTCGCCGGAAAGCCAGAGGCTCATGATCACGGCGAGCAACAAGGTCGCCATGCCCATGCGGTAGCCGCCGATCTGGGCGACGAAGCCGACCATCGGCGGCCCAAGCAGGAAGCCGGAGAACGACAGCAGCGCCAGCGCCGCGACATTGACGGCGGCGGGCCCCTCGCGCGAGGCGGCGGCGGTCACGGCCAGCGGGAACACGATCGAGACACCGAAGCCGGTGGCCGCCGCGCCGGCGATGACCATGAACGGGTTCACGGCGAAGACCATGACGACGAGCCCTGCCAGGGCGACCGTGCAACAGACCCGCGCCATCTGCACCGCTCCGTAGCGCATCGACAGCCAATCGCCGGCGAGGCGGCCAAATGCCATGACGAGACTGAAGGCGGTCAGGGCGTAGCCGGTCGTTGGCGGCCTGGCGCCGAAAACATCGCGCAGGTAGATGGCGCTCCAGTCGATGATGCCGCCCTCGACCAGCAGCATGCCGAAGGCGAACAGGCAGAGCAGTACGATCTTCGGCGAAGGCAGGACGAAGGCGGGCGTCTTGACCTTCGGACCGGGCTCCTCGGGCGCTTCGAGCGACGGCAGGCGCGTGGCGAGCGCCTCGCCGACCAGCAGCACGACGATCACCACGGCAATCATATGGATGCCCGTAGACACGCCATAGGTGGCGGCAAGCGAACCGGTGATGCTGCCGCCCATCAGGCCGAAGCTCCAGAAGGCGTGGCAGCGCGACATGATGGTGCGGCCGAGCGAGCGGCCGATCCGGTCGGCGGCGACGTTGAGCGCCACTTCGAGCGGCCCCATGCCGAGGCCGACGAGAACGAGCGCGATGAAGAGCATCGTCGGCGAAGTGGCGAAGCCAGGCAGCAGCAGCGGGGCGAGCAGCAGCGGGAAGCCGATCTTGATCGCGCGTCGCGCGCCAAGCCATTCGACCACGGCGCCGGAGAACGCCATCGACGATACGAGGCCGATCGGCACGCCGAGCAGGCAGATGGCAAGGGTCGCGGGCTCCATGCCGAGCTTGTGCTGCACATCCGGAATGCGGATCAGCCAGTTCGACATCGAGCTCGAATAGAAGAAGAACAGCGCCATGATGAGGCGCGCGGACGCGAAGGAAAGGCCCATTTCGGACTCTGTCGTTTTTGGGGGTTGAGGACGCGGTCCCAGACCGCGTGGATGGAAGGCGCCATCCGGGCGAAACGCCCGCCAAAAGGCAGTTTTCCCTTGTACAGGGGCCCCAATCCCCCTGCAACCGATTCTAGAACCGATTCAATCAGGCAGATCCGGCCTGAATTGTCTCGACTCAGGCCTTCTTGCGATTGCGGTGGGCGACCACGTTGAGCACCTCGACCAGCGTCGAGAAGGCCATCGCCGCGTAGAGATAGCTGCGCGGGATATGGAAGCCGATGCCATCGGCGATCAGCGCCGCGCCGATCATCAGCAGGAAGGCCAGCGCCAGCATCTTGGTCGTCGGGTGATGCTCGATGAAGTGTGAGATCGGTCCGGAGGCGAGGTACATGACGATCATCGCGACGACGACGGCGGCGATCATGATCTCGAGATGCTCGGCCATGCCGATCGCCGTGACGATCGAATCGACGGAGAACACGATGTCGATGATGATGATCTGCGCGACGATCGCAGCGAAGCCGGCCTGGACGACACCGGGGCCGCCCTCGTCATTTCCCTCGACGCCTTTGTGGATCTCGTGCGTCGCCTTGTAGACGAGGAACAGGCCACCCGCGAGAAGGATGAGGTCGCGCCACGAGAAGGCGTGTTCGAACAGGCTGAAAACCGGCGCGGTCAGGCCGATCAGGAACGACAGCACCATCAGCAGCAGGATGCGGAAGATCAGCGCCAGCGACAGGCCGATCTGGCGGGCGCGCTTGGCCTTCTCGGCCGGCAGTCGTGCCACGAGCACGGAGATGAAAACGACATTGTCGATGCCGAGCACGATCTCCATGACGGAGAGCGTCAGGAAGCTTGCCCACGCGGCCGGCTGAAAGAGGAGATCGACGTTCATCGGTGCGCGGAGCCTCGGCTAGATCTTCTGGGGCAATCGGAAGCGCGTGGCCTGAAGGACCGCGCCAATGAACGTCAGATAGATTGTCGTCAGTCCAAGGCCGGCCAGAACGATCTGATTCGGCCTGAGCTCGGCGAAGACGGCGAGCAGCGAGAAGATCGACCAGGCCAGCGTCACGGCGAGCGTCAGGGGACGCAGCCGCTTCACCCGGACCGGATGCACGAACTCGACCGGCGAGAAGGTCAGCGCGGCGAGTGCGATGATGACAATGGCCGAGAACACCGGCGGCGGTGCGAACACCATCAGCACGAAGACGACCATGTTCCAGACGGCGGGAAAACCGCGGAAGCCATATTCGCGCGTCTTCATCCGCGTGTCGGCGAAGTAAAGCGCGCCTATGACGGCGACCAGAATGCCCGCGGGAGTTGCCAGAACGGGCGGCATCAGGTCGGAACGCGACAGGATCAGGGCCGGAATGAAGACATAGGTCGTGTAGTCGATGACCATGTCGAGGATCGAGCCGTCGAACCAGGGAATGCGCTCGCCGACGCGGAAGCCGCGTGCCAGCGGGCCGTCGACGCCGTCGACGAACAGCGCCGCGCCGAGCCAAATGAAGGTCTCCACCCACGCGCCGCGCATCACGGCAAGCGCCGCGAGCATCGCGAAGCCGGCACCGCTCGCCGTAAGGAGATGAACGGCCCAGGTCTTCGTCGTCGGCATGAGGCTCCCCTGCTGCACCGGCCGCCTGCACAGGATGTGCGGCCGCGCCCAGCACCGATGGCTGCATGTCCTGTCGATACGTGCTCGACGGCTGACTGGCAATAGCCTCTGCGGCGTCATGACCTGCGACATCTGTAAGGATTGCCCGTCCCGGACGCCTCGCCCACCATGCAGCGGTTGCAGGAGTACCGCATGATCGGCTTTTCGCCAGTGTCCGCGAT
>Ga0153995_1000304_pt1 | contig 10596 bp, 14 predicted proteins | sample TSNC079MetaG_FD_104678 | JGI IMG/M metagenome (GOLD analysis project Ga0153995, IMG submission 104678) | Attine ant fungus gardens microbial communities from North Carolina, USA - TSNC079 MetaG | ecosystem: Host-associated > Fungi > Mycelium > Unclassified | place: USA: North Carolina, Lumber... | reverse complement strand
GGGGTAATACTTGCATGACCTTGAAATTCAGCAAATAGTTCTCTGCGTATGCGGTCGAATTCACCCGACTTCTTGAACCTGGAGAGCCATGTTACCCGCTGTCCTTGGGTATGAAAACCTGCATTTACTCTTCAACGAGCTTGTTTGGGTCGTTCATATAGCACTGTTGAGGCTTCAGGCTATACGCTATCCGTGAGAAGATCCTAGCTTACATACATATAGATGTAATTGATCCCTATTCCTACATCTAGTTCTACTTCATAACGAAATTCACCTCTTGGTGTATTATCCTGTTCGTATTGGTTTCCATATTGATGCCTTGGCGAGTAACAATGAATTGATTATCAAGTGAGATTTCTACAATGGCAACAACTTTCCCGCCTCTCAAGAATGATCTTTTACTTCGTGCCGCTCGAGGTATCGTAAGTTTACCATACTACTTCATGAAAAGCTGACATTGTTATAGGAGAGGCAGTTGAACGAGCACCCGTTTGGGTGATGCGGCAAGCAGGACGATATTTACCAGGTATCGCCCTCGAAATCCCTTATTTGTCTCCAGAACTCTGATGCCTTTCTTGCATCGGTTCTCGCTGGAAAAGAATTCAGGAAAGTTCGTGAATCCCATGAGTTCTTCGAAGTGTGTCGAACGCCAGAACTTGCGACATTGGTAACCCTTCAACCGATCGAACGCTACGCAGGCCTTCTGGATGCTGCAATTATCTTCAGTGATATCCTTGTCATCCCACAAGCAATGGGGATGGAGGTTCAGATGAATCCGGGCCCGCATTTTCCTGAACCACTCATCACACCTGAAGATGTCAAGAAATTATCACCTGTGGTTGACGTCAACAAGGAGTTAAATTATGTCTTCGAAGCTATCACCCTAACAAGGAAGGAACTCAAAGGTCAAGTTCCTTTGATCGGTTTTTGTGGTGCTCCATGGACACTTTTTGCGTACATGATTGAAGGGGGAGGCAGTAAAGGGTTCCAAAAGGCCAAATCGTGGCTTTTCAGATACCCAGAGGAATCCAAGGCATTGCTTTTGAGAATTGCCGATGTCTGTGTTGATTTCCTTGTCGGTCAAGTTAAAGCTGGAGCTCAGGTACTTTCTATGACAGTCGTCATTGAACAATTACTGAGTCATTATAGTTCTTGCAAGTTTTCGACTCTTGGGCAGGGGAGCTATCCCCAAATGACTTCAGATTGTTTTCCTTTCCAACACTTCAACACATAGCTCGAAGCGTTCGCAATTGTTTGGTTACCCAAAAACTTCCCATTGTGCCAATGACATGTTTCGCCAGAGGTGCCAATCATTCCCTCGGACTTCTAGTGGAACACGGAGGATACGAGGTTCTCGGTCTTGACTGGTGCATTGAACCTACAGAGGCTCGACGGATTGTTGGAAATAAAATTACTCTCCAAGGAAATCTGGACCCTAGTGCCTTGTTTGGCGGCAGGGATGCCATCGAAGGTGCCGTCAAGCGTATGGCTGACAGTTTTGAGTCAAGTCAAGGGAGGTGGATTGCGAATCTAGGTCATGGCATTACACCAGGCGTTGATCCAGAGGACCTTCGCTGGTTCTTGGAATGCATTCACAAGTATTCAGCTCAGTCATAATCCAATAAGGCCAAGGATTCGAATTTCGGCAACCAGTGGACTCCACGTATGAGTATCCCATCTGGAATCGCCCAAATACACAATTCCACTTCATTTCTGTATTATAGATAGACGTCAGATATATGGGAAATGATGCTCAGATGATTGGATGGCAAGTAGGGGAGGGGAATTGTTCGCAAAAAAAAACATAAGAGGGAACTCGGTAATGACAATGGCTCAAACGACGACATCGGCATTACTGAAACTACTGCGTCGACGTCTAACGCATCTCAGGTTTGGTCGGTCGGATTTGGATGTCTTACCGACCACAGCTGTGTTGTTCACCCAACCGTCAGCGCCAGATTTCTCTTGGGCCCTCGGAGGGGTATTCCCCGTTACTTCGCTCAATGATGAAGTATGGTGAGGACGTTTTGAGGACATAAGTGTCGGGAGTCGAGAAGGTGTGGTGGTTGACGTGAGGGCACGTGTGGTGGTTTGTCTCGACGTAACACTTGCTACAGCACGTGCAGCGGCAGTTGTCCTCGTGGTGGCAAGTCGAGGGATTTTATGAGGCCCCTGTTTCGTGCTGATCACCTTCACGGGTGACTCAGGTATAGATGTTGCATTTGATGTTGCAGCTGCGGTTCCTGCCCGCCGGATATTGACAGCACCAGCTGTAGATCGCGTCACACGAATTGGCCGCTGTTCTGTTGCCGCAGCATCTTTAATACTAGGTACCTTCGACAGAGTCTTTGATCTATTGCGGGTGGTTGGCGGAGGCGGAATCACTGGAAGGACATCATTATCTTCTTCTTCGGTCTCCTCAGCCATTCGTTTGGTCTTGGGAGTTTTACGTGGTTGACCAGGAGGCACGATCGCTTTTGCCCGAGCTGTTGCTGAGGCTATATGACGACTCGGGGTGACTGGAGGTAGGGAAACGGTATTTATTGGTGGTGTAATCGATCTAATATCCATTTCATCGTCTGTTTCTGCCGGTGGTGTTGCCGGTGCGACGATGCTGGACTTGGTGGCTGAGGCTGCTTGTCGTTTAGCTTCATCCATGGCAGACCATTTGACCCATTCTAGTTGTTTAAGGTACATATACTGTTGCTGTGGTCCAACAACACTGCCCGGCCGAATGATACGCATGAATGCAATGGCTTCGTTAGCCGTAAACCCATACTTCCATATGAGATATGCACCAATCAGTGTCCCCGTTCTGCCAAGACCAGCTTTGCACTATCGCATAATTTAGCTTTTCTCCTATACGCGACCAGATTGACATACGTGAACAGCAATAACACCTCCTGATTCTACAATTTTGTCCGCAACATCTATGAACGTCCGAACAATTTCATCAGTTGGATTTGTCCCATCGTCGAAATAGAGTTCCATGTGGTCGATTCCGCGATCCAAGAAGGTATTTCTGTCGTAAAGTTCAGTATTGAGACGTACAACAAGTTTGATGTTCCGTTTCTCAAAATAATCCAAGCAGTTGAGAAAAGGAGTGGGCAATTTGCGTTGGAAGGCAAGGTCTCGGGAAGCGGTGATAAGTGATGAGTCTGCTTTGTCTTCCTTTTGGCGCTTAATCCAATTGGTGTCAACGGGAGAGGCGAAAGCAATGAAGTTGGGTGTTATCCAATTCCAATCTCCATTCTCGACCTTCTCATAATATTCATAGTCTTCAATACTAAATTCATTCATGTCGCATAGTCCGTGTTGCATTGCTTTCCAGACACCCCACAGACAATCTTGAATGTTGAGGTTGAAATCCGAGGGTCCCCGTCCCGCATCCCTGAATGGCATAAGCTCTAACTCAGCAACAGGGTGAAATGCCTCCCATGGTGCTCGCCGCTGAACGATCATCTACAGAATAATACTCGAGTCTTGAAATTTTAACCGAAAATAGGGGTTTACCTACAACGTATAGCGCCACGAGTAGAGCGGCGTTGGCTTTCTTGCGCGGATCATCTGATGAATAAAGAATTAGCCGATGCTGAGCCAATTCTTTATCCTGAGGGTGATACACGTGAGGAACATGAGGTAACGACGCTGCGACAATGCACCTACCTCCAGAAGCTCGTGGATGTAGATGCATGCCTTGTAGACCATAGCAATATTGAGTGGCCCCCAATCTTGAAAGAAGGAGAGATAAAGGAGTTGGTCATCGATCGTGAAGTAGTAATATAAGGCATTGTCGTCTGGAGAAACAGAGGGGCCACCTCTAGGGCATGAGCGGACTTGTGGCTGATTACCTGGCTCCGCGGCGAGCTTGTTGAGGATATCAGGCTTCGGAAGTGGATGAGAGAAGGAAGTAAAATAGAGTCTGGAACAGGATAAGTGGATGCTGTCGTAGCGGTAATAAGTGCACCTGTACCTAGAGCCAAAACAACATAGTGGCTCGCATTTGAGCGGCATCGAAAAGGACGGGGACGAAGACGTAGGGGGATGAAGTTGGTGGCAAGAGACAAAAGACGTGTCTACCGGGCGTACAGCAGTCGAGTTGCAATGAGAAACGCGTGCCCACGTGAGTCCTTTGTTTATTTCCCGATCACTCTTGTTCCGAACCCGATCTATTCTGGAAGTAGATAAACTAATATCAAACGTCTACCAGTACTCCTCTACCATGCAGTACACATCATTGGGCCCACACGGCCAATCGTGCGGGAGCTTGCCTCCAATCCTTGAGGCTGCATTGGTGGTAAGACTCGAGCTTGTCGAACTCTCACCTCGGAAACCTCGCCATGCAACCAAAGCCGCTGCTCTTGCGATCAACAGAGCTTTATTCGGACTCGGAACTCGAGCTCACCAATCCAGAACAGAGCTACCCCACCAATCAGAATCGCTTCTTGTTCCGTTTGGGAAAGAAATTCTGCCTCTCTCCTCTTGTGCAACGTCACCCTATAGTCATTTGAGCATCCTCTTTTATCTCTTGAAGAATTGCACTCACAGGACAATCAAAGAGGCGATAGCCAAGATAGCAACCGATGTTTGTGTCAAATGCAACGCTATCGGTTTTTCGGGATAGCACAAGTACCGATTTCTAATCAGTTGTCTTACTCCGTAGCTTACCTGCCCACGACGACTCACATACGGAAGACATTAGTTTGGTAGCATAATGACCTGCGAACAGCGTCATGGCAACTAGACAAATTATTAAGTTATTCAACGCCTTCCCGACTACTCACCAATTGCGCCTGCACGCATGGGGTTATCACGAAAGAGAGGCATACGGAATAATATACGGATTGAGTATTGGTGATAGGTGAAAGCAACTAGACACAGGTTTATTGAGTACACAACACGTACATACACGAGGCCTGGCACGTTGTCTATCTAAATGCGGTATACTACGCGAAAGCACACATAAGTTCGTCACCGCTTTGTTTGTTCAAACATTCGAAGCAATAGGAATTTGAGTTATAGTCGGCAATTGCCCATTAACACCTGGTTGCACGACAAGAGCAGAACCAGGTTGAATTTGAGGATGTACCCCACCGGGGTACTGACCCATGACCGGATAAACCGGGTTTACTCCGGTGGCAGTTGTGTTATAGTAACCAGGTGCCTCACCAAACCAGGGCAATTCTAAATATCAAGTCAGATTAAATCTGAATAAGAACAAAGCGGAAGCGGCACCTCGAATGGGCTCTCTCCAGATATTGTATCGTCCAAAGGCTTGAGCACGGGAAACAAGAACGATAAGAGTAATCAGTGCAAAAACATAGAGAACAAAATCCATCCAGGAGAAAGCTTGAATGACTTTCATTTCCCGACACCATTGTCTCTCTAACACTGCTACTGTGGTCAGCATACTGAGTTTAAAATTTTGGGTCGAATGCACTTTGACCAGTGTGGGTTTGAATCGTTTCACTACCCAAGCTATCGCACTGTAGATTGCCAATCACATCGCTATAAATTACAGTTTAGTAATTTGTTCCCAAGACCTATATCATTACTCACGTCGCCCAGGCTCCCATCGCTGTCAAGATTTATTGAGCCATTCACGTCTCAATTGACAGGAAAACAACTTTACCAAGCCAAAGAACTCCCAAGATGAAGAGTGCCACGGCTTCAAGACGGGGTTGAGCCCATTGCAAGCTACGACACAGATGTTTTCAGTCAGGCCCCAACAGTATACGAGATCAAAACGCACAGTAGAAGGAACACAAATATAGTTAATGCAGGGACCACAAGGGAGAAGATTGTGAAATCCTCTATTGCCCGGAGGTCAGGTCGTTATCATATAACTAGTGAAAGAATATTACGGTGGAGACTCGGCAAAAATTGGCTAGCGAGATGAGCAGCGAGACCTAAAACCGTTCCTAGACAACGAAGATAAATATCATACGGCAGAAACGTCCATTCAAAAGAAGTGCTCAACGATCGTGGGATACCAACCCGACAGCAGGAAAACGGCAACTGGTTATCAAATTCAGATCCCGGCCTGCGAAATGGTTAATTACTCACCGTAGAAAACGAGCCTATGGTTTCCGAATCGTACAGTCATAAAAAATCGTTAGGGTTAGCACGTCGTTAGTTTGAGCGATAAAATGAACTTGAGTTTGTGTTGTATTTCACCTATCAGCTCCACGTGATGCCTTCTTCAGGGTTGTTATTTTTGCCTTTTCATGAGCTGTAACGTTGTCATTTTCACTGAGGAAGCCATTGAACCAGGATATTATGGCTATTTCACGATATTCATATTCAAAATTGTATGTCAGTGTGTGAGATATACTGACTCTGGCCATCTGATAGCAGGGTGCTGATGAATCTATCATCACATAGCGTTCATATGCGACAATCCTCACTGATCGTAAACTAGTAATACACTCATCATGCGCCGTCCATATTTTTCATTGCCGGGATCGCTTGAGATCATTCGGGTGAAGCATCAAGCCATTGTCAATTTCACTCTTCAATGACCTCGGGACTGTGCTCGACTTCGACGTGCCTGACCGTCCCGAATCGTGACGGGTCGGTGATTTCTTTGACGGAGGAGGAGGAACGTTCAGTCGAGAGCGTTTCTCGGAGGCATATTCCTTCCTTGAATGCGAACTTTGTTTTCTATGTGGAGATTCCGGGCCTGACTTATCCTTCATCGGGGGTGTGGGAGCTTCCACCTTGGTCGCAGCGACAGGTAAAATACTTGAATTGCTCGTCTTGGCCTGCTTATTCTTCTTCAAATTGCCGTACGTATTAAACCAAGCGCAAGAGGTGACAGGACCATGCCACATGTGATCCTCGCCATTGCGATGTCGTCGAAGGGCCAAAAATAAGAGTGTGAGACAGGCGAAAATTACTGGGGTCCAAGTCAGCATTCCGTGGAGGAGACAACGTATCCAATACTCACTCAGGACAGCATTCATCAAAGCGAAGGCGTTGAGGACACGATACATCGCCTGATACTGCTCCGTTCGGACTGGCCAGTATCAATTTAGGGTGCATGAAGAATCAATCAATAGAAGCACTCACAACTGGTGACCTCGGCATCCAGCACAATTTGAGGATCATCTGAAGAAAAACACTCGACGTCTGCATCCTGAGATTCTGAGGTTGTAAGGTAAATTCCGAGGACTAATCGTGCCTGTCAAATTATGAATCAAGGAAGCCCTATCAGGTGAACTCACCCAGCCAAAAGACTGCTGCAAGTCCCAGACTCGAGAGCTCAATTCTTGTTGAAATCGGATTGCGTTCTTTGAGAAGATAACTAAAGACCAAGCTAAGAGAAAAGTTCGAATTAGTATCCGTCGGTGGTGATGCGATTCTGGTCAAGATCGAACGCACAGAGTCATAAAAATCAACATGCTAGCAACACAGACAAAGATTGCAAAAGGAACGAAACGCGCTAAGATCCGGAAGGTGGTAAGTACTTCTAAAAAGATCAAAACTCAAGAAGAACGAACTGAGGTCGGAGACTACCAGAACTTGTTGAAAGTGTCCTGCCATCGCCAAACAAATGGCAGTGAATACTAACACAACCCCTACATACGAATAGTTCATTCAGGTGCCAAGTGCTTCGCGATGTGTTCAGATATCTACGTACCATACAGGATAGCACGGATCGTATTGAACAGAGACGGCATGCGGGATCTTGTACGCTCACTGGTAGATTGTTGGTTGCGGCCGGGGAAAGATGTAGTTTGGCGAGCCATGATAAAGCTATAGCTGGATGAAAACAACGAGGCAATGGAACGTGAAGCCCAGCAAGCGGTTGGCGTGGTAGGAAGTCGGTCACCAGGAGGTAACTGGCCCGGATCAGTCTAGTAGACTATTGGAAGACCCTCGAACACGCAGAAGATAAGGCTGATAATTCAGGTTGCCACAATGGGGCCCTAGCAGGAAAAATTCTAGGTGCTCTGCCCCTTTGAGTCCTCGTGTCACGGAACAATCCTCGAGGCCCATGGCACAGCCACATTCAAAACTGACCGAACCCACATTTATAGGATTTCAAATTCACCACGTACAAGTTGCTGTTTACATCTCTGTTGGAATTTCTAAAGAAAATGTGAAATGAATGATCATTATCCATCAATTTCCTTGCGAAGGATTTCCCCGATGTCCTGATAAAACTTCAAACACTCCGGGTTGGACAGCGTAGCTAAGTTGACACTCGAGAGCGGTGCACCGTTAATAATCTGAGCAAAAAAAATACAGATGAAGTGACTAAGAATATATCGATGGATAGTTAGACCCACCTTCTTGACTAAGACTTCCACACGTTTACCATTGAGAGTATGAGGAACGTCAGGGGCCTGAATCACCTGAAAAGGAGTTAGAAGACTGTGATGATAGATCTCCTCTGCTGTTGTATGACCAAACACTTACCCGTGCTGGGACGTGTCGTGGACTTCTCCTTTTCCGGATCTCTAATCTAATCTTTTGTTCAAGGTCATTGGACAAAGTTTGGCCTGGTGGAAGCTTAACAAATAGCACAACACGTTCATCCGCACCACCATCAATCTTCTGCCCGACGACTACAGCATCCACGGGGGAATCTGCAGATACAAAACATGTATCAAGAACATCGTATATTTCCGATGATCCAAAGCGGACACCTCCAGGATTCCTAGAAGTCGATCAGCACCCACGAGTATCATGCCATGTATGAGAGAATGTTCACAGTATGCCATCTGAGCGCCCAAACATAATAATTCCTCCACCATTTCCGGACTTTGACCGTGTGATGGTGATGTGATCCCCGTGGACTTAAGAACGATGGATCAGATAAACGAGGAAAACAACGAAAAACTCACACCAAACACCCTCATATTCAGAAAAATAAGCTTGCTGGAACCTTGCCTGCGCCGCAGCCACATCTTCATCGTTGCCGAGACCAGAAAGAGGCCAGAAGCCAATTGGCATACAAGGGAATGGCTTCACACAGACTAGCTCGCCTTCTTCATCTGGGGGATTTAATTTTCCCATTGGTGAGAAGCCTTCGATAGCCATGCCAAGCATTCGACATTGTATCTCTCCTCGGTACACGGGCAGCGCTGTGTTCATACCAGCAAACAGAGAACAGATATCAGTGCCACCTGAGCGGGAATCTCAGTCACCATTACACCATATAGTAGGATGGACAGTTCACCAGTAATAGAACCCAGTAATACATTGGGGTGGATATGTTGATACACGAAGTCGAAAAGGAACGGGGGCAAGGGGGAGCCAGTAGAATAGATTTGACGGAGAGTACTGAGATTGTGATGTTCTCGTGGCCGATAAACTTTCTACTTGTTCCAAGAAGCAGCACACGTTTGTAAGTTTTGGGGGCACTATGAAGAATGAAATTAAGACGCCAAGGAAACACCCACCGAAAGCTGATGAAGGTATTTGGCACTAGTTCCAAAAATAGATATGCCAAGGTCATCGACGAGGTTCCACAGCAGGCTTGGATCACGCAAGGGATTGCCATCGTACAGGACAAGAGTGCTTCCTGTACATAACCCGCTGACAAGAAAGTTCCACATCATCCAACCCCTGTAGGAAATGAGAGATAACCCTTCTAGGAATCAGGATAAGAAACAACGAACGTGGTAGTATAGTAGAAGAAAACATCTTCCGATCGTAAATCACCACATATAATGAATTCTTTCTTGGCCTGAATCAGCATGCCTCCTGCTCGATGAACAATAGGCCTAGAAGAGTTACATTAATATCTTGGAGATTTGTATTTCTTTGAAGGATAACGCACTTTGGCTTCCCGGTGGTCCCGCTACTGAAGAGGATCCAAAGGGGTGCATCAAAAGGAAGACGCTTCCATTCTACCTCTCCTTCAGAAGTAAGACCCAATTTGCATTTCCGACCCTCTTCCAGGAATGTTTCCCACCCTAGCCAGCCAGCCAACCAATGTGAGCGATCCTCAGGGTGAGGAATAGCGTGGATGATGATAACTTTTGGCGAGTATCCCCCATTAGTTGTGGAGAGACGAGCAAGGAGTGGATATAATTTGGACAGATGGTCGTGAACCTTCTGATTATAGCTGTGAAAGTGGATGAATCAGCGTGTACACGCAAGTTCAAAGAAGACCTGATATCAACCGAACAGGACACAGGATCACCACTTACACCACAGCATCAACCGCAAAAATGATTTTGGGCTGTACCTGTTCGAAGCTGACCGAAGGCACATAACAGTAAAAATTACCGTGACATCATGTTTGCCATTTCTTACCGTTCCAAAACGCCTTCTGATCCGAAGTCGGCGGCGGCACTGACCCAGATACCACCAATAGCCGCTGTAGCAAGGCAAGCTGCCACATTTTCCTAAAAAAATGTAGATCATAAAGTGATGTTGAGAATCATAACCAGGTGTGAACGTTCGAAGACTCACGATGCAGTTGGATGAATATGACGCAACACGGTCCCCAGGTTGTATTCCGTGCTGTAACAGGGCGGAGACCAGGGCTGTGACAAGTTGATACAGCTCGGCGTACGAGCATAGCCGCGTGTGCACGACAGGGAATTCCGAACTCGGCTCAGCTGTCACGACAGTGTCAAT
>Ga0153995_1000302_pt1 | contig 10609 bp, 11 predicted proteins | sample TSNC079MetaG_FD_104678 | JGI IMG/M metagenome (GOLD analysis project Ga0153995, IMG submission 104678) | Attine ant fungus gardens microbial communities from North Carolina, USA - TSNC079 MetaG | ecosystem: Host-associated > Fungi > Mycelium > Unclassified | place: USA: North Carolina, Lumber... | reverse complement strand
GCCTCTAATGTGATGTCACTTGGGGGTTCAAGGACAACAACCGATTGTTTGCTATGGACTATCGGGGTTGCCAATACTGTGCGAAGCTGAGCGCGAAGTGGGTGTGAATTGGGTTGTAATGACATAACGATGCTTATTTATATCACCTACAAAACATGAGAGGAATAATTTGTCAATGCATTGAGGAGAAATATCACACCAATAACGCTGATCAAGCAGTCATCTCCAGGAATTGCTTCCTTGTGGTTACATTTCCTTCTTTCAAACGTTTTAGCGAGGTCTGTTGCGGATTGTTGAGATTTTCCTTGGAGATAGAGCTCATGGATGCAGCATTAGGTGATCCCTAGATACACAGTTAGTCGCAAGTACCCTATAGCAAGCCATTTGTCACACACTAGGTTTGACTTCACCTTGAAGCACAGTACGTAGTTGTTTGACGATGTTGATTTTGTGTGAATCGGCTATTCTACAGGTCTCGGCATCCACTGGAGAAGCTTGCATGAGGCAGATTACTGAAAGGCTATGTGAACTGACCAAGAACCTGATAAGGCTGACGAAAACCGAAGAGTTGGCAGTACAGGTGCATCAATTTGCGATATACCTTCGCTCGCTTTTGACGCATTTTTCGAAAGAGGGGAATGTGATAAGTAACAAGTGATATACGCTATCAGACTTCTCGAGCACATGTGATCACACACAATATTCTTAGGCTCCGACCATGACGAGACTGGGACTTCAGACACTTTTACTTTCCACGTGGCAAGTCGAACTTATTTTCTGCGTATCTAATAGACTCAAAAGGAACAGGCTCTTCGGTGTGATTGCACTTGACTTAACCGGTCAAGTGGTATGGAATGACGTGTGTCCAGGTCTGCGTGTTTACTACAGTTAATTTCTGGTATATTGACATCTACAACTTGCAGACAGTGCCTCTCTCGGACGTGCAAAAGTTGTGCTTGATAGTGGGCAACTGGCCAGTGGAATTGTGGCTAACGGTAGTTTTACTATGTGTGTGTTGAAACTTCTACATTTTACCCTTCGAGATGTTGACACTGATCCCTGATGTCCTTAATAGCCCGGACGTGCCAGCAGGTCCGCATTTGCTCTCTGTGGTATCTCATGATTATTCATTCGATTTTGTATGTAATATTCCCACATTGCTATCCATATTTCATTCGAAACTTCCAACAGCTGCGAGTCGACATCGCCGATAAAATTGTCCAGGTCTACCCTTACTCACTCGGAACACCTTTTAATCCCCCTTCTACCGTCTCCCTCCCGTACCCCGTGAAACTAGTACCCAAGGAGAAATTTGACTTCTATACAGCCCGGCAGTCCTTCAATCTGTATAGTCTACTGACGAATCCAATGGTCTTGTTCGCAATCGGCGGCCTTGGGCTACTTGCAGTCAGCTCATTCGTGGATGTTAAGGCGTTACAGGAAGCAGCAAAGCAGATGGATGAACCGTAAGTCTGGACGTGGTAGCCTTCCTATAAAGTTGACATTTGCTCGTCTAGTACTCCGGTTCGCCCCGCGTCCGACGGTCAGGATCAAGGCAAGGTTGGACCAACAAAACGAGGAGGAAGGAAGGTTCGGCGGTGATCCGATGTCAGCATTGTTCATTTCTTAAGAGTGTGAGGGATCAGGTAGCTGGATGTCATTCGGTGGCGCAGTGGTAGGGTCAGAGGCGGGCTCATCAACTTCTGATTCATGTGAGCTTTCTGGATAAGCCAATACACGGCGAAGAATATGATTTCTACAAGAAAAATGTTGAAGGGCTTTCATTATGATATAAATAAGAATGAGGATTTCGTCTCTTACCTATGTTTAAATTGTGCCAAGACACTTTGGGGAGATCTTGCCGTTACAGATGAACTCTGAACACTCCGCAAGAATCATAGATTCAGGAGACTTAGTCGTGAGGGAAAGTTGGCAACGTACTGGTCATCACTAGTTGTTTCTATCACAAACATGTGGTTGTTTTTGCCGTCCGCAACAGCAGCGCCTGGAGCTTCGTCTACTTCCAAATTCGTAACAACCACTTTACCGGATATATTCTTAACGGTCGAAAATCTTGGGGAGGGGTCATAGTCCAATACAAGAACATGCTCATCTGGATGTTGGGGTAGAAGCGGAATTGTTGAATTATCCCGATATTGATATTGAATGACAGGATGGCTGAAATTGCTCGATGGAGCACCCGGAACTGCATCATCGACCGAGGAATGGGACACTAGAATATAATATGGCGGCAGAGATTGTTTGCTTGTTTCCATTGCTTGACAATTGAGGTGCTAAGGAAACTATGAAATTACGAAATTGCTTTTCTGAGTAAGTATGTGGGATTAATGTGGGCAATGGCATTCAACGTGACTACCATCATAAGAAACCTTGGTTTCGCCCATCCAACGCCTATTTGATGTAACGCGCTGACATCATCATATTCAAACTGCAGTTGGATCCAACCGACCGCAACCACAAGAACCACAAGAGTCTACTTTCGAGCCTAATTTCAATTTCAGAACGCGCAATAAATGATCTACTTGTGCCATGGATTCGCCCTGGTTTCATCATACTCATTTCATGCGAGTGTTCGCAGTTCGCAATGGACGACCAAGTTCAAAAGTTACTTGGGCAGATCAGCAAGAATACTGCAGACAATCTTAATATTTTCAGGTGTAGGTAGAGCGAATTACTGCAGGAAGGTAGAGTCAGGGGTGGATTCTGAACCCACTCTTGCCCTTGCTATTACCCTGAGGATAAACCCTGCCTCTGATGCCCTACCCAGAATGCTGGGCCTGAATCTCAAATTGGATGACCTCCCTATACATGATTTGGGAAAGCCTAACCCCTTGCCAGATGTTCTCTAGCCTTTTATGGGATTTATCTTGACTATCACGGAATGGAGATGGATATAGGCTCTCCTCTGTCATGAGCTACTGAAGCCCATACAATCTTTCATATGAATGTCATCAATCAATCATATTTATCTCAGACTAAAATTTTTTGAAGGTTTGCACTACACTCTCCTGATCACAGTTTCCGCATGAAACCATCCATTATGAATGCAACAAGTGGAATGCTATAAAAACTTCCCTAAAACTCGCATACTTGTTCAAGGTATCATCATGCTTCGTTCTGCTGTTTTCTATCTTATACTCTTGGGATTGTCTGTTGCTCCAAGTGGGCTCGCCCATCGGACCCACAGACGTCGACATAGTGGTCACACTGGGGACCGTGGCGAAAAATGTACACCAACATGGGACTCGGTGGGCAATGCCACTAAAATTTGTGGTTCGTTGTAAGTGTTCTCTTACCTCCAATCATGGACCTGCTGATAGACAGGGCTTTATGATTAGTACCACGTCTACCATTCCCAGTTCACCTTATTTCACTCCTATCTCTGCGACTGATAATGCGAAATCTGCATCTACATCGTCGTCTTCTCCTGCCGTTTTTAAGACGCTTGTCGCCTCGCGGTCACCTGCGTCGTCCACGACACTCCCTGCCGCCAGTTCATCTCCTGATATTGGTTCTGAAATTGATAGCATAATTCCCCTTAACGATGAACAGGCATATCTGGACGACCATAACGAATACCGTGCAAAGCATGAAGCCCTCCCCCTGAGCTGGAATTCTACATTAGCTATGTCAGCTCAGCAATGGGCTGATCGCTGCCAATTCATTCATTCTGGAGGGCCGTACGGGGGTCAGTTCTCATTGTTTCGGGTTGGTAGCAAAATGAGTTTCTTACCCCCTCTATTTTGATGAATAGAAAACCTGGCAGCAGGTACTGGGCCGACCTATGATATTGCTCAAGCGATCACGTCGTGGACCGACGAATCGAGTGAGTATCGGTGGCTTCAAAATCCTTGCCATGCCTTCCCGAAATGATTTGAGGCATGCTGACGTGCATGAAAACAGGCGAATACGATCCCATTAATCCACAAGGATCCCATTTCACGCAAATCGTGTGGAAGAGCACTCTGGAACTCGGTTGTGCTTTTCAAGTGTGTGGAGACATCTTCCCAGCTGAATATGGAGTGCGTAAATTTTGAGTGGAATTTCAAAAGAGAAATTTGATTTTGATCGACGACTATACAATTTCACAGCCCGCCAAGTTTTTTGTGTGCGAGTATCAGCCCCGAGGAAACGTTATTGGTGAATTCAGGTGAGTCCCTCTATTCGTGCCTTTTTTGCCCCTGCGTTGTCATTCATTGATTTCTTCTCAGCGAAAATGTCCAGCCCTGATGGAATTGAGGAGGGTATTGCATGCTTCTTCTAATGAGGCCTCATGCGTGTCTGTTGAATCGTGATAATTTACGTTATGTAATATGACTGTTCTTTATGTAGAGCAGTCCGATTTCATAAATTTCATGGCAACAATTTCTTTTGTCCGATATAGAAGCCCACTAAAATGATGTATGCTGACGTAAACACGTTAATACTCTGTTGAGTTGTAACATCGATTCTGATGTTTTCATCGAAACTTAGGACATTGTCTGAAGCCATCTATGTTCTCCTTGTGTTGCTAATTACAGTGGCGGTTGTCTTGTCCTGTTCTGCTGTCCTCTCACAAGCAGTGAGAACGTCCCCGAGTCGAGATTGGACGAAGAACTCTAAAGCTTTGGTTATTGGTGCTTCTTACCTTCTCGTGGTACGTTTAGTTCTCCTAATCTCTTTCTTTTCAACTGTATGCTTTCGTTAGATTGTGGTTTCTGCGTTACTATGTGTTAAACGACGGTTTGCTGTTCGGCTCAAATTACAACGAATCTCGAAAAGTCGAAAGATGCTACTTGGACAAGGTGATCTTCCCAAGGTCTGCTTTGTTGATTGTTTGATTGTTGTTTGTGTATTCAATGATTTATTCATTGATAAAATAGACTGTTTATCGGTATATTGCTCAGGAATACTACAGAGCATGTCTCATTTCCTATGAATCGTTACCGAAAGATGTCGTACACGAGGGATGGGGCCAACCAGGCGAGTCGCAAAGTCTTTAAATTCAAGATCTGGTATCTCAAGCTCTGGGTTGACTTACAGGAACACCATTTGCCGGACAACGTTTCCGTCGCGTTCTTCTTGATACTATACCCCAAATCGGTATGTAGCATTGATCATAACGCAATCAACACATTTGAAATGAAAACTTCTAATGGACAGATGCTCTTGCACGTATCGTGATACCCCTTCAACCTCGAATGAAGCCACATGCCCGAATGCTTCACCATTTCCGTTTTATAGCCCCATTACTGCCGGTAGACGAGGATAAGATCTCACCATTACACTATTATGATGCAACGATACAGATTGCGAGGATCTCGGAGCGAGAACTAACAGAAGAAGAGTTTACCACCGGGATGCAGGCTGCTCATGAAATGATGAAAAGGTATGAACTTGCGATTTTTCATTTAAAGTCATCCATGATTTCCCTAGTCTCGATATGTGTCGACCAGATAGATCGGACACATCGTCCACTCAACTTGACAATTTCTCTCATGAATTGTAGCAGCATTGTATTCAATCATATACCATTATTATATATACCCAAGATCTAAAATTAGAAAACAAAGACCTTGAAAAAGGTGTGAGGCCATCAGAGGGGCGGGCAGACAGTGTACTGACCTTGTCAGGGAGTTTGCTGATGGTGTGGGGAAGGGGATATGAAAGATCAGCAAGATTTTTCTTCATAGCAGTAATCATGGGAGGAGGGCCACACATAAGCAGCTTGCTATTAGAGGAACTAGGATTTTGAAGGTGATCGTTGATATGATCCTTGGTGACAAAGCCAACACCGCCATCCCAGCCCGGAGGGGGGTTGTTGAGGACGTAGAAGAGTTTGAACTGGGAGGAGTGGTTGTTGACAAGCTGATCAAGATCGTCCTTGAGAAGAATATCTTGGGAGTTGACGTTGGCATAGATGAGGGTGATGGTTGTTTTGTCGGCGGTGTTGCGAAGGATGGCACGGATGATTTGGATCATGGGAGTGAGGCCGGTACCACCAGCGATCATGCTGATATGGTCGCACATGCCAGGAGTGTAAACAAAGTTGCCCTTGGGGCCCTTGACACGGATGGTGTCGCCAATGTTGAGGGCTGCAAAGACTCGAGAAATATTGCCTTGTTCATATGTCTAAAAATAGGACGTGAGAGCAATGGAAAGATACGGATTGAGCGCCTTACCTTTACAAGCAGGTCGAATCTTCCTTGATCCTCGTCGCTGCTGACGGGGGTGTAATTACGTGCAACAAGCTTGCCACTGATGACTGCGGAGACTGAGATGTGCTGGCCGATGGGAAGGCCAAGAACATCGTGTTTCCTGGGAAGCTTGAAACGATAGCTACGAAATGAATCAGAAGCGAGGTAGCAGCAGGGGGGTGGAACTCACATGGCAGTGTTAGGAGAGATCTTGATCTTCTCTTGGAGGGGGAATTGCTGCCACTCGTGGGGGTTGAGGGCCTTGGGCTTGGCTGCAGAGGCTGTGCGTGAGATTCGGGTGTGTGTATGAAGGAGACGCGACACATCACGCACTGGACTGAGACATGTAATAGAGGGTTCCTACGATGACTACGGCGAGTGCAGCAAGGAGAGGCGAGGTAAGTACATGGCTGAGGTCGGGGAAGGCCATTGTTGGTTGTGTGGGGGTGGAGGGAAGGCCGATGAGGATGATATTGGCGGGGTCGTATCCTGCGCGCGCGAGGAGGGACAATGCAGCGCAGGAGAGGAAGAGGAGGGTGAAGAAGGTAAGGAGGGTGGAAGCGACAAAGGCGAGCTGGTAGCGATTGGGCATCGACACGGCAATGAGTGCGTCAACAAACACAAGCACAGTACAACAGAGACAGCACGCCACAACAGAGACAAGCACGCCACAACAGAGGCAAGCACACTGCTCGTTGCCAGCCTGACCTTATCCTGCACGCTGGCCGTGCCCGCAGTAACAGCAATCCGTTTTATAAAACAAAAACCAAAAAAACAGGAAGAAATGGACCTCCAACCCAGGCAGCGCCTCGCACAGCCGCCGTCGTCCATGGCTTCCCGCAAAAACACAAAAAAATTGACACTCGCACTGCCATCCTCTCCTCCTCCGACTGTCTCCCTTTTCCTCCGCAGAGACGAGGACGGTCCAGAACTCTCTGTGCCCTATGCAGACGGTCCCATCCAGGTCATCCCCGGCCTTTGGATCGGTTCAGAGGACAACGCCCGTGACTGGAATGCCCTCCTCGCCCGCGGCATACGATCTATTCTCAACGTCGCCAAGGAGGTGTCCTCCCCCTTTGACGCCTTTCCCTCCACCACCTCCTCTCAAAATTCTAATCCAGCTGTCCATGACGCCCAATCCACCTACTATCCACCCCATCTCCCAACAGGAAGGCCCCCTATGCATTATCTCAAGCTTCAGTGGTCCCATGGCCAGAAGGATCTCGTCAACGATGGCTTCCAGGCAGGTATGGCCTTTGCAGACGCTGCAAAAGCTCGTGGCGATGGCGTTATCGTCCAGTCAGTTTCTTTCTCACTCACTTCTCCCGCTCTCATCTTCGTCATAGCTGTCAGTGCGGCATCTCTCGTTCCGCTACCATGGTGATTGCCCTTGTTATGCGTGCAGCTGCCCACCGCTCCCCCTCTGTCTCCCAAGAGGTTTGGGACTTGAAGGGCATGCAAGGCGCTTATTCCTATGTCAAGGCTAAAAGCAAGTGGATTGGTCCCAACATGTCGTGCGTACATTCCCCTTTTATCGCATCTCACCCTCACCATTGACGTCATTCATAGGCTTATCTATGAGCTCCTTGATTACGAGAAGAAACTCAAATATTCCTCCCGTCCGCTTGCCTCTTCTGCCCTAATCTCGGATGCAGAATGGTCTCCAAAGCGTCAATCGTTGCATCGCATTCTTCCACATTCTGAACAAGACGCTGTAGTCATGCAGGAAGCCCGTGCTCTCGACAAGGCCATGGAGGACCGTGTCGTTGCCCGCAAGGCCTCTGCTTCTTCCTTCGCTTCCACTGCTTCAATGGATCCCTCTTGCCGTGATCGATTACATCCCCGTAAGCGAGCGGGCTCAATCGCAAGTGACATGACCAACAACAGCATCATCAGTGAAAACCTGGTCGAAGAAGACGAAGAACCCGAACTCCTAGGCATCGGCGGAGGTTTCGACAGTGAGCGCGAGCGCAAACAGAGTGCTGATACCCTCGAGTCTTCCACCACAAGCTCACCAGATGATGACATCGAAACAGCCCCTCCTATTTCTCATGCATTCACACCAACACCCTTTTCTCATATCCATGTGCCTCCATCCGCTCCAGCATGGAAAAATTCTTTTGATCTTGTTCCTCCTCCTCCTCGAACTGCTGTACGATCAACCTTTGACCTTCCTTCCAGTCTCGTACTTAAATCAAAGCGTCGTCCTTCCCCCAGTGGGCTTCCTCCTGTGCCCTCCTCTCCAGTCACCGTCTTGGTTACCTCGCATGAGATCGACAGACTCTCCACGCAGCCTACCCCCTGTCGTCCGCCTCCTGTTCCCGTCTCCAATCACCAATCAGGGCTATTATATTCCTCCCAGTCTCTACCCACTACTGGCAAGATGCCTCTCAGGTCACTATTTTCAACATCGTTGCCTAAATCCAATTTGCGACAATACACAGGGTCATCAAGGCTGGTTCCATCTCCCATCCGCTTCCAGAAAGCAAGCATTCCCACGTCCTTGCTTTCAGTGACACCTCATCAGACGCTCTTTGTGTTCCCGCCTTCGCCGACCCTTACCACGCGAACGCCGTCGGCTGCAACGCTTACCATGACTACGCCTCCAGCAAGCGTTGCAATAAGTGGGATGGTGCCATTCCCCTCCGTATCATTACCCAGGATCTCCACATCCAGACAAGAGGGCCGAACAAAGTCGTTTATCGGTATCGGAACCTCTATGGCACCGACAACAGCGTTCACCAAGGTAGAGGCGAGAGGTTATGTCGGACTGGAATAGGGCTGTCTTGTGGGCACCCTGTTTTCGAAGGTGAAATGATGTTTACCTTTGCTTTGCAATCTCATTGCACGTCTTCCGCATCGAATATTGCTTTCTTTTTTCCTTGCATGGTCATCATTGGTTTTTCTTGTGAATTGGCAGGTTTTGTGAACTTGATTCTCTGTTTATTTGCTCTCGTGCAGTCATAGTAGTCGATTTGTGGCCTTTGAACTATCAAGCACGCCTTGGTCGTGTTTTACATAGTTCTCTCTATTTAATATTTCACTTGCCGTGTTTTATATAGCCTTTTGTATCAGTGGCACTTGGTCACTTGTTATTTCGCTCTTCTGTGTGCAAGTGACAATTCCCCTTGTATTATGCAATCAAACATTGTGCTGTTTTTGCTGGTACCATTCTTTGGCTAGTTATCTGGTGTGAAGTATACTTTTTTTTTTAAAATCATCAATTATAAAGCCAACTACTCTAAATACAAATGAGCAGGAGGCAATTGGGGGCACAGTGGCAGACCCTGCAGCATGTGTTGTAAGCATGCCTCCCAAGTACCAATGTGTAGTTAGTAGCCTAGGCAGTGAAGAATGAGAAAACTACATTAAATGACATACTCTTTACCACCGCCTTCCAAAAACATTTATCCACCTAAAGACTTCCCCACCCCTTCCATTCACAATATCCACTGCCCCACCCTAGCCTTTAGCCCCTGCCATAGAACTTGATCGTCATGGAACAATCCCATTGGGATCAGGTGACAGACACCAAGATGAGTACTCTGGTTAACCCCTTTTCAAGGGTACCAGTGACTCCCTCAGGGATATTTCACCCTGAGAGAGCTTGAATCAGTTCATCTTTGTACCTACCATGCCCTAATATACTTCCCAAAGGTGATACCTGGATTTTGTAGAGGAACATGTGTATTTGTGGTGAGCTATAGGGAGCTCTTCCATATGGGTGTTGTTCAGTGACAGAGTGTTTGTAGGATTCTTTTTGAGAGTGGATTCCCTCTGGCCATTAGTTCAGTCCTCAGATGGTGCCTTCTTCCAGCCTCAGCAAAGAGCAGGTGCAAAGGGAACATACTGTGGTAGTCATGCCCCCAATGCATAAATGCACAAATGTGCTGTCCCAAAGGGCAATGAGAAATAAAGTGGATAGGTGACGTTGTGACAATATTAGTGAGAGGTGTTGGGTAGAGTATGACCCCCGGGGGTCATCTTGCCCCAGGGGATGGTGATGGTAAAAGGAATGATAGATGTCTGGTGTGAAGTATACTCTGACAGTGTATTGTACTACCAATTACACGTGTCAAAACGAACCTTGAGAACAAAAGTATGGAGAAGTCAGGTCACAAGGCTTTGGCTCCGAAAAACATCCAGCCGAAGGATCTCTGAAACTTGGGCACAAACGACCAAATCGAGTAAGAGCAAGGCGCATATATGTTTATCTGACACGTCTACAAAGCGCTCTCCTGTTATTGGTTATTCCATGAAACACGATATGTTTGTTCGAGGATTGGACTATCCCAAGATCATGATGGCAGCAATACGGAAGAAACAGTGGGAAGAAGAATGTGCTTTAATAACAAAGTAGAATATATATATGTCCAAAACTATCTTGTCCACTCTTTGTCCCCTTGGTTACT
>Ga0153995_1000301_pt1 | contig 10613 bp, 11 predicted proteins | sample TSNC079MetaG_FD_104678 | JGI IMG/M metagenome (GOLD analysis project Ga0153995, IMG submission 104678) | Attine ant fungus gardens microbial communities from North Carolina, USA - TSNC079 MetaG | ecosystem: Host-associated > Fungi > Mycelium > Unclassified | place: USA: North Carolina, Lumber... | reverse complement strand
GTTTACTCACTCTGTGACCACTAGGGCTCTGCCGCTCTCGTAACTTTCGTCACTGCCGGTTACCCTACCAAAAATGACACTCCGTCTATTCTTCTGGCAATGCAGGCCGGAGGGGTCGATATTATTGAGCTTGGCATGCCTTTCTCGGACCCCATTGCAGATGGACCTACAATCCAGAAGGCAAACACAGTGAGTAGGTGCTACTTGCGTTCCAGTTCCATTCACTCCTCCGTTTCTAGATTGCTTTAAAGAATGGCATTGACTATTCAACTGTCCTCAGCCACCTTAGAGAGGCTCGTCGGAAAGGCCTCATTATACCTGTCCTCCTCATGGGTATAGTCTATATCTTATCTTTGTGTGATAAGTTCTGATGTCCATCAAGGCTACTATAATCCCCTTCTGGCCTATGGAGAGGACAAAGCTATTCACGATGCTGTCGCGGCAGGAGCTAACGGTTTCATCATGGTTGACCTTCCCCCTGAAGAGGCCGTTGGATTCCGAAAAAAGTGTACCAATGCACAGTCCGTAATTGCTCGGCTATTGAATATATATCCATACTAATACTATGAAGACTTTCTTATGTGCCATTGATAGCACCATCGACGACCCTTCATCGCATGGAACTTCTGTGCTCGATTGCTGATACTTTCATCTATGTGGTCTCCAGGGTATCATCTCCTTGTATCTTCACGTCAATCTGTTTCAGCTCATATTAGCTCGTATGAACAGATGGGCACTACAGGTTCCTCAGAGAAAGTGGACCTCAATACTGAGCTTCCAGACATTCTCACACGGATTCATAATCTCACACACGTACCACTTGCTGTAGGATTTGGCATTGCAACTCGAGCCCACTTTGAATACGCTGTTAATGCTGGAGCCAATGGTGTTGTCATTGGCAGCAAGCTCATCCATGTCATCGGCGATTCTCCTCCGGACGAAATTCCGCAGAGAGTTGAGGCGTATTGTCAGGATATATCTGGCGGAGGTAAACCGCCTCGTGTTTACTCTCTACTTCCTACTGGGTCTCCCGTCGAAGGCCTGGATCAGGCTAACAGAGCAACGGACGCTTTTGGTGTCGGAGTCTTGCCACAGCGTTTTGGACAATATGGAGGTCAGTATGTCCCAGAGGCACTTGTGGATTGTCTAGTCGAGCTTGAAGCGGCACATAAATCTGCCATGGCTGATCCTGAATTCTGGAGAGAATTTCATAGTCATTTTGGTTACATGAATCGACCATCTAACCTCCATCTCGCTAAGAGTCTGACAGAAGATGTTGGGGGCGCTAATATTTGGCTTAAGCGCGAAGATCTGTGAGAGCATTTCTGACCCGTTTAATACGTGACTGACCTGTTAAATAAGAAATCACACTGGATCGCACAAAATCAACAATGCTATCGGACAGGTTAGTCTCGGATTTTCAATTTAGAATAGAACGAGGAGCGAATTGATTTTGCTTCAGATCCTCTTAGCCCGCCGACTGGGCAAAACTCGTATAATTGCCGAAACCGGTGCTGGACAACACGGTGTTGCGGCCGCAACTGTATGTGCAAAATTTGGTATGGAGTGTATAGTGTATATGGGCGCAGAAGATGTCCGTCGACAAGCCCTGAATGTTTTCCGCATTGAAATGCTCGGCGCAAAGGTTAGTTAGTAATCAAGAGAACCAGACTGATGTCATACCGAAGAATTTAGGTTGTACCCGTCTATTCAGGTTCCCGCACACTGAAAGATGCGGTCAACGAGGCACTTCGCGATTGGGTAACAAATCTTGCTACAACACACTATCTTGTTGGTTCCTGCATTGGACCACATCCGTTCCCGACAATTGTCCGTGATTTTCAGAAAGTCATCGGTCAAGAGATCAAACAGCAACTTCATGAAGCGCGAGGCAAAGCTCCAGATGTCATTGTTGCCTGTGTTGGTGGTGGTAGCAATGCCATCGGTAGTTTTCACGAGTTTATTCCCGACAAAAGTGTCCGCCTCGTCGGCGTAGAAGCAGGTGGAGAGGGTTAGTTCACTCTATTGGATCTACCTTTCTATGGACTGACCTTGATGATAGGTATTGATGGAATTAAGCACAGTGCCACGCTCTCGATGGGCCGGCCCGGTGTTCTACATGGTGTCCGGTCATACATCCTGCAGGATCAGGACGGTCAGATTATCGAGACTCACTCCATCAGTGCGGGTCTTGACTATCCTGGCGTCGGACCTGAGCACGCTTGGTTGAAGGATTCCGGTCGGGCAGAATACGTAGTCGCTACAGACGAACAAGCCCTGCGTGGTTTCAGGATGATGACACAAAAAGAGGGTATTATTCCCGGTGAGCTGGCTTCGTGGGCCAGTTGTGTTCCTTTTCTGATTTTTCTTGAGCCTTGGAATCCTCACACGCGATTTGGGAAGCCGTTCGTATTGCTAAAACACTTCCAAAAGGCCATGACCTTGTCGTTGTGAGTACTCATTAATGTCAAACTTCAGTTGATCGCCAAATTGCTTTTTTGCAGTGTTTGTCTGGCCGTGGCGATAAGGATGTTCAACAACTTTCTGAGCTTCCACAATGGACTGATACTCTCAACTTACATGCTACTAATTAGGATCAGTGCGTTGGCATTTTTATCCGTCTAGTCCTACAATTTTGTTCAGGATCTTGTATAATCATGTACCCTAAGATTCTGGGTTTGTCCAGTTGCAATATACTCGGGGATTAAGGAGTGGCTGTGTTGAGCTGGGAATGACCATCTATACAGAAAACAAGATCCAACAAGATCTGCAACTACTGACGAAAGATACATATATTCTGACAAAATCTGCTGAATATCATGCCCCAGGATCGCCCTGCACCATACAACAAGGCCATTGAAGTCTTGGCTTCAAAACTGAGACGTCGGTGAGCCTATATCGATGGTGGATCTCTGGTTGATTGCGTATTAATGCTGTTCATCACCTTGCTTTATCGATAATGGTGGTGATAAAGACAGATTGTGGGCTCACGTTCGACGGCGCTAGAAACCCTTCTCGTTCTGCGTCAAGTGATATCAAAGGCGAGATTCTCAAATTTTGGACAACTCGTAGAAATCATCAAAGTCGTCGGGCGCCGCTTAGTCGAGGCTCAGCCAAACGGTGCAGTTTTACCATCTGCTGGACCCATTCCATGATCATTGAACATGTGATATTAGAGCACGCCGTTGGAAATACAGTACGCAAAGTGTTACATCACATTCGTGAGGAATACCAGACGGCCACACAAGGCGCAGCAGTAGCTCCACAAAAAGCTCAATTCTCAATTGCGAAATTTGTTCTCCAAGGACAACCCAGGAAGCAAATTACTGGTGTACCAAAGTCGGAAAATCAACGCACACTAAAGGAAGATGATCCAGATGACTTGGACTCATTCGCAAAAGGCCTAAAGCCTGTACTCATGGAAGCATTACAAGATGTTCTTGACGAGTTGGAGACCGTCTACGATAATGTGTCGAAAAACGCCAAGGATCATGTCCATTCAGAGTGCGTGATCGAATTCTTCATGTCTTGAACCGTTTGGTGACTTTAATCAAGCGAAATTATCCTGACGCTGGGTATGTCAAGAACAGTCGAAACCTTTCTCAAAACGGCCGCACACCATCATAACTATACTGTAATCGTTGCCGAAACTGCTCCCTCTTACGGGGGTCGCAAAATGGCGAAATCTCTCTCGTCCGCTGGAGTCTCCACTTTTCTCGTCCCTGATTCATCCATCTTCGCCCTTATGTCACGAGTCAATAAAGTCATACTCGGTGCACACGTCATCCTTGCTAATGGTGGTATGTTCGCGATCGCTGGTTCTCAGATTGCGGCAGCAGCAGCAATGGCACATAGCACGCCAGTTGTGGTATGCACTGGTCAATTTAAATTGACGCCGCTTTGGAATCTCTATCACGCTTATGATGCATTGGACTTTGGTAATCCCAGTGACGTCTTAGGATTTGAGGAAGGGCATTTAGTGGGCAAGGTAGACGTTCTCAATCCCTATTATGATTATGTAGGTCCCGAGCTGATCGCTGCGTACATCACGAATGAGTGAGTTTTTGGATGACTGGTACTGGGATGCAGACTGATGTTCCCTCAAGCGGTGACCATCCACCATCTTCCATACACCGGTAAGTTTATATTTCCTACGGTTCCCCCCCTATGCTGAGCCTTATCTCTCTCCACCCATAGCTTGTTGAAAGAAGCATATGACGACGAAGATTTCGTATTATAGATTATATGCATGTATAAATATGTCAATTCAAGAGCGTCAGATCTCGTATAGTTCACTTTCTAAGGATATCGAAGAAGGCTTCCTGTGGTAATTCCACTTTTCCAAGCTTCTTCATCAGTCGTTTTCCCTCTTTTTGGTTCTCAAGATGTTTGAGTTTGCGCTCATAGTGTCCACCATACAAACCGGCAGTAACATCGGCACGGAGCGCTTTCAGAGTTTCACGGGCTATGACTTTTTTCCCTACTGCAGCTTGGATGGGCACTTCAAAGAGTTGCCGAGGGATGACTTTATCTGGGTCATGCATCAGAAATTCGGACATCTAAACTGTTTGCCTCGGTAACCTACGAAGTTTTTTCACCCACTGCCTCCCAATAGTATCCTGGGCAGATCTGTGAATGATGAGGGCTAGTGCGTCTACTGGCTTTCCGTTCAAAAGGAAGACCATCTTAGCGAGGTCACTTTTTCTGTAGCCCGCATCCTCATAGCTGACAGGATGTAAATAAGGAGTGATCAGGGAAACTTTTGCAGCTTACTCAAAACTTGCAAATCCCGAACTTCGACTTTTCAAGTGGTCAAAGAAGTCTGAAACGATTTCGCTCAAAGGAAGAGTGCATCTAAGCATGATACGAGAAGAGGATGCGGGTCCAGAGTCGAGGTATTTGTGATTCAAATCGTCTCCTCGTCTTGCATAGCAAAGATCCAGCATTTCACCGAAGTATTCTAGTAGATTTGAGATTATAGGTTAGGAAGGACAAGGCTGTCCACGTACCTTCAGGGACGATAATGGTGGCCTTTACGATTGGTTCCTGGATCTCTTTGACTCGCAATGTTGAGTCACTAACATCTGGGAAATCAGTAGGATTGCTGACAAGGAATTCCTTGTCATTGTTCCAGTAAAGAACTGGACATATTGACTCAGCACAAGAAAGAAGTTCTGCCATTTGAGAAGTTTACTTTTGTAGGGTACTGTAGGCGCAGTGATTATGATGTTGGCATCATATTCATCCTCAAGTCGTTGACGGAAGACATCCATATGAAGTGTGCCGAGAAAGCCAAGTCGACAACCCTGCCCAAGAGCAGTCGAAGACTCCCGTTGCACGGTCACACTGCGGTCTGTCAGTATTAACTACAGTCAAATTCTCGTGTGAGTTCGTTGACTGTGTCAAAGGTCGAGCTGAAAACCACCCACTCGATTGATCGACTCTTCAAGTTTCTGGAAATCATTATTATCGATTGGAAAGATACCAGCGTAAACCTGAAACAAATGAACTCGGAACATAGCGTAAAAAGTTGGTGCTGACCATGGCTTTGGAGGGCTTGAACCCAGCCATAGGGTTGACTGGAGAGCCTAGTCGATGAAGAGTATCACCAATATGAGCTGATGACAACCAATTTCAGCAGACATTGTTTGCATATCAGTGTAGAAATACCTTCTGACGATTGCTTCATATTGCATGCGATATATCCAACTTGACCTGGATAAAGCGCCTGAACCTGGGTCTCTTCCGGATGCATGACCCCAACTTCAGTAATTTCATACTTCTTCCGGGTGTGACACGAAGCAATTTTGTCACCTGTTCAAGCTCAGTACTTGAAGCAGACAATCCAAAGCATTCAAGTCTGACCTTTCTTCAAAATGCCGTTTTGTATATTTATCAGAGAAATCACTCCTCGATACTTGTCATACCTAGATACCTGTGTGAAGAGGAAGACAGAATAGGAATATTTCGACTTACAGAGAATCAAACATGAAAGCTTTCAAAGGTTCTTTATCTGATCCAATCGGTGAAGGGATTCTTTCTATTATGGCGTCTAACACTGTTTCTACGCCCAAACCAGTTTTAGCAGATATTTTGATAATTTCAGCAGGATCTATGCCGAAAATCGACTCTATTTGTGCTGCTATTCGCTCTGGTTCAGCTGCGGGAAGGTCTATCTGAAGTCAAGGTGAATCTTGTACAATTGGGAGTAAGAACCAGATACAAACTTTATTGAGTATAGGTATAATTTTCAAGCCTCTTTCCCTTGCACTATGGAACACAGATAAAGATTGAGCTTGAACTCCTTGGCTGGCATCAACCTACCAGCTGAGATAAGTCTCTAGATGAGGGAGATTGAGGAGGTACATACGAGCAATAGAGCACCCTGGCAAGCAGCCAATGACCGCGAAACCTCCCAAGCGAAGTCAACATGGCCCTATGATCGTGATTAAGTAGTATGGTTAGGACGCTTGGAAACCCATCCGTACCGGGGTGTCAATTAGATTCAGGAGATGTCGCCGACCACTATGAGTGTGAAGCATGCTGAAGATATCTTGTTAGATTCCTCGAAACAGGATCCAGTGGCTTGTATACCATACCTCGCAGTCTGTGCCTTGACTTCTTCACGTATCAATATCTTTACTGATGATATATGGACGCCATACCTGTGATACCTCGCTCCCGCTCGACCTTAAGCTTATCCAGGACCTGCTGATTTTTTCCAACTTGTTTCTTCTCAATCGCTCCTGTTAGCTATATCTAGCGTAAGCTCAGAATGTCATTGGGTGATTGAGGAAACCATGAACTTCAAGAAGTCTGAGGAGGAAAATAGATTCAAAATTACGATAGGTAAAGAAAAAAAGCCTACCTATCAGCCAGCGTCGACTTTCCGTGGTCTGAATTCTGTCTTGTTGAGCAAAAAAAGGTCATAGGAAAATGGCACATGTACCAATGTGAGCAATAATTGAGAAATTGCTGTTACAAGATTTATCAGTCTAAACCTTGGAAGAGGCAAAATGAATCTATGCACCGTATCAGTCCGCATGGGTAATTTTCCATCGACATCTGTTTTGGCTCGGCATGGCAGGAGACAGTTGAATGTAAATGCCTACAAGCAGTCGCAAAAGTCCAACTGCAACGAAAAATGTCGATTTGAAAGCAGGCTCGGTGCCATGGACACAACATAATTGGGGCAGCTAAGCGATGATATTTGAGTCCGCACGCGTTGATGAGCTCGTTCCGTGTCTCAATCATTTGCTTAGTCAACTGTACCTCTCAATCTCCTCATCTCATGTCGCTTGTTGAAAACTCTGAGGCGCGTAAAGCACGTTTGATCTCACTCAGAAAACGCAGGGCTGGAGAAGTGACTGATGAGTGAGTGGGTATGTGTTGTGTACCTCCCCAAATGTTCATCATCAATACTTTAGTGTTGCAGAGTCGTTGTTCAAACCGAGAAACTTCGATCCAGAATCACGGACCATTAAGAAACACACGAGGGATGACGATGTTGATATGGAAGACACAGTAGAAAAAAACGTAGCCGGCCTTGCGGAGCAAATTATCCAGGAGGACAAGGCACGGCAAGCACAAGAACTGGTGCGTTGTCCTTGCTGAATGATCAAAACTAACTCATATCATGTGCGCGACCGGTTGTCCACTATAGGATGTATTTAATATTGCTCCTAAACGTCCAAACTGGGACTTGAAGCGCGAGACGCAGGAAAAGCTGGCTAAACTGGAAAGGAAAACTCAGGAGGCTATTCATATCCTCATCCGTGCGTCTCATGCTCAATTACTTGTCCAACATGTTCTGATAACCTTTGCAGGTCAGCGGCTAGTGGCACAAAAAGGGCAATCTGACGATCTTGTTGGCGCGATGAGAGCCGAGGAACAACAGCACCAAGACCTGTCCGACGAAGAGGACTAAGTATCCAGAAGTCCTCTCTGTACGTATATTTCTTATCGTTAATCTGTCTATCTTCCCAGCCTCCCAAGAATATAGTGTTGCTGGGTCAAAATGTTTGCTCGTTAATGAACTTCCTGGACGTTGCATACTCCCTTGATGAATGTGTCAAACTGTATTCATAACTTTCGCACTATACTACGCCAAGGCCTCAGGAATGCAAGTCTATGGATCTCTTGAAGGAAAACGTATCATATGCTGCACTTTTCTTTTTGGCAGACTCAAAGAGTACAAACCCTTAGCAACGCGCCTGCCACATTGTTGGCCTCTTCAGAAACGCATTCTCTAGTCACGATAGGCACTCAAGTTTTTGCCGTCTGATTCCTCTGATCGGTCCCTCGGAGCTAACTTTGCGTCCCTTCAAACACTGTCTGCGGGTAACCAGATACTTAGAAGCTTTTGAGTAGTCATCCTCCAGCTGTCTCATAAGCATGAGGAGGCCCTTGTATCGCCTATCGCATCGCGACATCACTGGAACTCACTGTTAAGCATCGTATTCTCCCTTGAACCCCCCTTTGACAACCATTCTACTGCCAAATAGCCACACCCATAATCAGCACCTTTCATGTCTTATACTAGATTGCAGGACTAATCAACGGACTGTCGTTTGATCGTTATGCACCAAATTTTGGAGGCCATATCCAGCTACCTTTTCCGTGATTCCCGCATAAAGCCGAGCCGCCCTCGGACACCCTTACTACTTATCTAAGGATGGTGGCATGTTACACTACTACTAGGATTTTAGTGTAAGAAGATGGCAAAGTATGGCGTGAAATCCGCTCAAATTTGAATCGAGTCACATGTCAGAATGCACCATTTTTCCGCCAAACTTTATCCGATCAGATTTGACGTCGCTCCGGCGGTTTGGTAGTGGTTTGGCGCGTTCTCGCGACTGATAGCCGAGTTTGTTTTTCGTCCTGAAAGGCCTGCCCACAGCCTTTGAGGAATTCACGAAACTTTTTACACATATTTTCCTGTTAGATAGACATGAAAATCAATTGCGACGACAATCTGGTCACAACGAGGGAGAAGACATTTTTCTTCAAGTGCCACTGCACATAACAACCAGGGACTGAAAATTGATCGTTACCAGCTATTCGAATAACATGGATGGATTGTCAATCCCTTACGATAAGCAATTACTCCAACGACCAGTTGGACGACCAGTTGGACATGTGGACATGTGTCAAGTCAATCACCCAATTGCCTAAAATGGCTAACTCGGCACGCCCGACCGTGGAATATCTTGGAGGTCTGTATTGAAACACAGGCCTTATCCACAGCATCTCATAGCCCCTCATACAGCCCACAGACTCTCTAACACCATATTTATAACTATCCAGGAGCTTCTCTGACCAAAAAATACCATGAGTGACTTCGAGCTGCTAACAAACAACCGGGTGCCAACCCTCGTTCAGCTCTGTCAACGAGGTGAACATCACTCCTCATAAGTGAGCCACTTGGAGCTAACATAACATTTTCAGTGGCCTCCTCATGCATAGACTGTGTGTTATTTATACTCTACAAATTGTGATTCACTGTTGAGACCATTTACAAGCCATCGCAACACTCGGCAACGACCTGAGCTATCCCTTGGTTAAACCCATTCTAGAACGATGCACGGCAGAACAGCTCTTTTTACTAGAAGAATCGTCTCCGGTACGTGACTCATAGCTACGTCGGCTCTTCTCTGATCTCTCTATAGCATTTATTCAATGAAACGCCAGGTAAAAGATCAAAAACGTCATACACGAGGAGTTCCTGTCTCCTGACTTGTCTCTATAGAGATATGGATGCAGATATGTATACGAAAATATCCCACTGCTGTAGAGAAATATCTGGATGACGATCTATTAGAACCAAAGTCATGGAGAGAACGATATCAGGTAAGCCTTTTTCTAGAATTCTAGAACTTAGAGAGCCCAGTCTCTAGATAGGTCCTTACACAAGAAGAGGAGCGTCGCTTTGAAAGACTTGGGCTGAAACTTAAAGCGCAACGAATTGAAGCAGAAGAGCGCAAGAAGGAAAGGGAAGTTAAATTGACCAACCGAGTTCTTCCGCCAAGACGACCCAAGGCTGGTGGATGTAAGTTGCATTTCAGCTCAATTCATCAACGTCTTATTCACGTGTGTCATACATAGGGGGTGCACCCTTGCAACCCAGGACTCTGATTCAGAAAACCCTTTCAGAGGCATCAAAAATCCAGAAGGCTATGTATCAGTCACGCATGTTCCCGCCAACGAACGGTGGCAAAATTCCTAAACCCTCTTGTACACTAACATCGTCAATGTCAGCGAATTGTGATCGAGTATCCGTCAATACTGTCCCAAAACGTGTCATATCTGGTCCCAGTAATCGTACCGTGCCTCCATCTCAAGCTTCCTCTTCCTCTTTAACACCTCGGCGATCCTTCTCACGGACGACTGGTCCTGGGTCTGCACTTGCTTCAACGACTATTGTGTCAACAATTCCGAAGCACTCAGGCAACATATCGCCAAAGAAACTACCAACGGCTTCTAGCATATCGGCTAATGCTGGGCCAATGAAACAGGCACCCTCAATCAAGAAAGATCCTATGGCTTCTCTGTTCGTGCCAAAGCATCGTGCCTACTCTCAACGCCCCGTATAACACCTTTAACCATTTTGCCTC
>Ga0153995_1000299_pt1 | contig 10637 bp, 13 predicted proteins | sample TSNC079MetaG_FD_104678 | JGI IMG/M metagenome (GOLD analysis project Ga0153995, IMG submission 104678) | Attine ant fungus gardens microbial communities from North Carolina, USA - TSNC079 MetaG | ecosystem: Host-associated > Fungi > Mycelium > Unclassified | place: USA: North Carolina, Lumber... | reverse complement strand
GAACCCAGGAGAACCTGCTGCCTTCTATCTGCATCAAAGTATCAAGAATGAATTTCAACGAGAAAATCTGAAGGATCAAATCATCGTACGAAATGAACGTTATCTCAACATTACTTCCGTATGCTGACTTTGAGACAAGAAAAATGGTGGAAAGGTACAGGATACGGATCATGGCGTTGAAACTGTTTTGGTCGATCCGAAACGCCTGACATGTGGTATTAACATTCTACAACTTACCTACTCGACTAGTAGAGACGAGAATATGCAGAAAGTCATAGTTGAACCTTTGCATTTCGTCCAGAAATGTTTGAGCCGCAAGAGATTCGCGCATGACCCCCCTTTGCGTGAGGCCATGGGTGGTTATGCAGGGTATGTTGTTGAGATTTCTAGGTAGTCTCTGGCTTTGACTTTGCAATAGAGAAAAAGAAAGAATTCCATACACGCAAGAAGACGACGATAACCTCTGTTGGTATATGTCCAGGAGAATACCAAACTCCGAAGATGGAGGTCGGTTTTCGCATGGTATTTGGAAGGAGCTCCTGACTGCAGTGCGTTCTTTATCTCTTGCAGCATATATCTGTTTCAATGACTGGTTGATTCAGGCAGAGTTTGACGAAAGCTTGGGATGGGCCAAGAGACATAGTGTTCAGTCTTGGCGTGAGCGTTATAGGAAGAGGGCAGCACGCCTCGACCCCATCATAGCCAGATATGCCATGGAAAATCCACCTGAACCTACAGCATTGTACGGTCGCAGTCGCAGATGCAACAAAAACAATCTAGGCAAAGGTCTCATAGTTATGGAGTCCGAGGAAGGGTCGGATGAAGAGGTTGCTGTTCAGCTTCCTAACCAAACCTTAGAGAAGTCAACCAAGACACTCCAAAGACAACGTGCCGAAAGCCATGACGAATCATCTTCTGGCACTGTGGCTAAGCGCAAGAAAATTGATGCTGGCATCTCAGATCAGGATCATCGAGGTTCATCTGCTTTTTCGCCAGTATTTCAGCCTCTTGAGCTGCCACAGTCTCAGCAATCGATCCGTAATCCTATAGCAGCAGATCAAGCAGATCAAGATTTGACATCAGCGGTACCTTCTCCGACATTGATTCAGCGCACTAGCCAGGCTGTTCGATCTTCACACTCCACAAGAGATGTTACTGGTGCTGCTGATTCATCTCTTCGCCTCTCAACGTCATTTCGCAATGTCGCCCACTCGAGCCCTGCTTTGAGCAACATGGGGCTGTCTAGCACAAGTGGAATCATACGGAGCCACCATACAAGTGTTACTGAGCCTTCCTCGCGATCAATACTTGTCCCCACCCAGCTTTCTCATTCTCCTGGAAACACTACCAACGTACCTGCGGAACCTTCTATCACTCGTGAGAGTTCGCATAAGCCTTCGTCACCTAAGTCTCAACCTTTATCCATGATGAATGCTGGCCGGAAGCTACCTTCTAGTCGACCATCTGGTCATTTTTCCTCCGATGACGAGGAAGATGAACAAGGTACTCAGTGGGCACCATATAAGAATACAAGGTCACGTTCAAGATCCATTGAACCAGTCTTGCGAGGGAAGAGGGGAGGAAAAAAAGTTGCAGGAAGAAACAGAATAGCAAGAAATGAGATGTTGGAACCTGTCCACGAAAGTGAAGTTGAACAGAAGCAGGGGAGTCAAAGTCTTGCCAATATGACTGTGACAGAAACGATGCAGGAGGAGCAGAACGTTGCTGACCAGCTGATGCCGAAATCGGACGCAGATGCGTCAAGAACACGTTTTCATGTTTCAATAGGGCAGACCAGGGGGAATGATGGCAATAACAGTCAAAGCGTTAAGCGCACATACCACCTAGAGAAGAGCCGAAGGGAAGAGTATATTCAAAGAATTCCCTCAAGTGGGAAAATGCAGAACATTGGCAATGATGAGACGGCGCTCCCCGCTGCTACGGAATCTCTGAAATTCGAACTCGAAGATAAGGAAGATGATGCCTCTGAGTCAGAAGGATCACCCGTGAGATCACTTGGGGAAGACAGTGAACTAGCTATGTCATCTGACGACCAGGCGACCGAGCAGCAATTCTTGTCGAACCCATTAAGCCTTTTGGATTCGCCTGCGGACAGAAGATTCCAGAACCAACAACCTCAAACTGATGGTATTCCGTTGCAGAGTCCGACTTTCTATCGATCTCAGAACTGGGGGCATCCAACTGTCCAGAGATCCTCGCAAGTTGCTGACGTACACACCCGAGCTCCAGGTATGTTGGTCGAAACTATACTGGTAAAGCAGACAATAAAGAAAACATCAGATAGTAGCAGGAGTAGAGGCCTTTCATCGACATCCACTTCCATTGAAACACGCCCTTTGATGTCCCACGTATATACCCCTCCGCCGGCTCAGGGACCATCGAGACATGCATCTATTCGGCATCTAATTTCAGTCCCTCGACAAAGCCAGGGGGCGTTAGAGTCTTTTACCCGTCGCCGCGCTTCCGAAGAATCAACGAGTTCAGAATAAACTTGATGCACTTCTTGCTGGGACGAACGCAGCACTTTTGGTTGAACGTAACTTATAACTTTCTGGCCGGATCTGCTCTTTTGCTCTTTGTTAGTATCTACACATCTATAGTTGGGCTTTAGTCCTGGATATGCAATGCAATTCATCATTTTTAGCATATATTAATAAATTAGAATAGCCACGAACTATAAGAGAAGTACAGATGAGTCCATAGGTATTGTTATTATAAGAATAAATGGGTGGATTCGATCGAAAGCGCGCGATGGAAGCTAGAGGCATGGTGATGTACATATGGGTACAAACTAATTAAGGCTGTCAGCTTGGAGGGTCTCGAATTTATTTCGTGCCAAACGGATGTTCAGCCTGACAGCTGCCGTTTCTAGAAGATGGACATCAAGACCCATCTTCATGAGGGCACGATGATGAGAACGAACGCACCGATTGTGGGATCATGAAGAATCACCAACACATAGGTGTTTTTAGTCAGCTCGTCGAGCACAGCACTGAAGTCATGCAAGTCGAGTTCGAGAGCGTGAAACTCCTCACGAACACGAGAACATGTACACTTGAATGATTTGATGAGTTCAGAGGTACGTTCGTAGCGTGTAGGTTCAAGCCTATGATCGGAACCATCTTTAGCGTAGGTTGGTAATGCCGAAGAGGCGACATCAGTGCCAGAGGATGAGGTGGCAATGACGAGGAAAGTTGTGCGCTCGAAGAGGACAACTTCAGTTGCACCGCAGGCCTGAGCGAAAATGGCAAGGTGCTTGGAGAGGATACTGGCATTTGGGATGAGAGTGTGAACTATATTTGACCACGCCTGCAAAACGGAAGCAGTCAGCAAAAGTGAGAGACAAGAATACTGGGAGATGGACTTTGTAGAGGGTCTGATCGAAGATGGTTGTACCAAAAAGCGAAATGGAAACGTCACCACTCGCTTCTTGGAGCTCCTGTCGTTTCTTGTCGAGGGTTTGCTGAGGTTCGCGGACGAGGTCCATTTTATGGAGTAAGATAAAAATGGCAGCTCCAGGACTGTAGTACCGTAGGCCGTCCAGACAATCACGGTAGTATTCCATGTCTTTTGTCGTCTCATGGGACTCGACATCAAATACGTAGATCATGACACCAACTGACTGAAAGATGGTGGACCGCTGAGTTGTTAGATATGAGTCCATGAAGGAGTCTTGGCCACCGCAGTCCCAGAGGTTGAGGATGAGGTCGCCAAGGAAACGGACATGATTTTGCTCGACGTCGATGGTCGCGCCCAAGCGAGAGGTGAGAGAGGCGGGGTTATTTGAGCTGAGGATATGAGCAGGGATGGGAAGGAGCTTGTTGATTGGGCTCACAAGATCAAGGACCGCATGGAGGTTTTCCCACTGCCGGAGGCCCCCATAAGGAGAACCTGGGATGATGTTACTGCTGTGTGCCAAATGACAAAAAACAGGAGAAAAAGACCTTTTTCTTCATGGTTGTGGTAGTTTGAGAGAAGGCGCGGGAGTCATGACTTGCTCTATTTTAATACATGTTCATTTATGCAAATTTGCCCGCCTTCCAGCGCCGAGTCTGCGAAGCCATTTCAACCGCAGCAAGGCCCCAGTCCTCGCCATGGTTGTGGCCCCCAGCCCTCCCCAGCCCAGCCCTCTCCAATGCCTGATCATCGTCCAACACAGTCAGAACTCCAAATATGACTGGGACTCCTGTGTCCAGTTGGACACGCATAAGCGCGTGAGACACGCTCTCGCAGATGTACTCAAAGTGCATCGTAGCGCCTTTGATGAGGACACCAACGGCGATGACGGCATCGAATGGCCCGCTGGGGATGGAAACAGTGGGGGGCGCAGGGGTGCCTGTGCGAGACCCCGGGTTTGGAGAAATGTTACCGAGGAGATCTTTCGTTGTATCACTGGGCTCATACATATGCGAGCCAGCGATCACCCTGAAGCCATCCCCACAGTGTCAGATCACACATGTAGCGATCTCCAACCACCTACTTTGAACATGCAAATGGCAATTCGAAGCTTCCAGGAACAGACTGAATCACGATATTAGACTCTTTGACGCCGCGCTCCTTGAGTTTGGAGACCGCACCGGCAACGAGGGCATCGATTATAACTCTGTTCCACCTGGCATGGACGATGGCAACGCGAAGGTCAGAGCCGTCGTATTCAAAACCAGTTTGCGAGATTCCCTTGATGGTGCTCATTGTCGTCCACAGTAATGTTCTGTCCCGTGGGAATTCATTGCCTGTAATATTCTCCCATCAAAAAAAGTCACCTTGCCTCTTCCCATGGACAGAAACATGGCCGGTCAGCGCTTTATTCTTCCTAGACACATCTTTTGTCACTGATTCCCCAAGTTCAGCAGAAAAATATACCCTAATTTACACATTTCTTGTCCAAAACTCTCTTACTAAAACGGCGCAGGCCCTCAAGAGGGAAGTCAAGGATGTTGTCGTACTCAAGGATGGTGTAAACCCAAAAGGGCCTTCCTTGAACAAGATTTTGCATGATTGGAAAACACACCAAAGAAAACAAACTTTGTGAGTGCTCTTGGCTATTCTAGGATGTTCATACTAATTCCTCCTAGGGATGGCTGTATGTACTCGCTGTTCTGTGGGTTACCCTATGTCTGATGTTGCCTGAAGCTTCGAACGAGTCCACCTCTGACTCTGACTCTGATCCAGACGAAGCGTCAGCGAAAGTGCTGGTTCAAACCAAAGCCAAAAAAGGCTCTAGTACGCTTGACTCTGTAACCCTCAGTTTCGCTTCTTCATCATTTCACCAGACTCATTTGAAGACAAGAATGACCCAGGCTCAGAGTCAGGTCGGCTGACTTACTTCCATCTAACACAAAATGATTTGATTCAAAAGATATAGATGATGAATCTAGCGACCATGATCCTGAAGTTCCCTCAAAACTCGAAACTCCGTCTGATTCAAAGACTACCTTTACATCTGTTCTTAGGCCTTTGTCCACAAAAGATGCTTCGGCGGAACGTGAAGCTGACAGAATCCTTCCTTCTGTTGCTGCAAAAAATGACGACACCGATAGTGACTCCTCGAATCTTTCGTCCTCTTCATCTTCCTCGTCATCGTCATCTTCAGGTTCAAGCTCTGACTCTGACTCAAAACCTACCGCTCCTCCAGGTTCGATAGCTAAAACGAAGAAAAAATCAAAGATCGGGCACAAGCAAACGGACGTCAGGAAGAAGAGCCGTGATTCTTCTTCTTCCGGTCCCAGTGGCAACCCGTTGGAATTTGAAGATGGAGAAAAGGTTGAAATAAATGTCGAAAAGAAGAACGGCAAGAAAAGCAGAGACAGGAAAAGAGAAAAAGACATCAACAAGAACACAGCTGCCCGACCGGGTTCCAAAGCTAATGATTCCTCTCAAAAGACTTCAGTGTTGTCTGAGTCTAAACCTGACGCCGAGAGGATATCAGAGTCCAAGTCTAAATACAAACAGAAATCAAAATCAAAGTCTGGGAATGCACCGAACCCTGCTGAAGAACAGGTTACGACTACGAAGAAACGCAGAATCTCACAAGATGGTACTGCAGTATCAACGGCCACTGTCGACAATTTTGGCCAAGCTCCTCCATCGAGTGCCAATGAGAATATCGTGAATGGGAAGAAAGGAAGATCTAGTAGTGCTCGATTCCAGCGTATTAATCCCGACTCGGTTTCAACAAATTCAATGATCGATTCTCGTTACGAAACAAAAGTCTGTATCTCTGCAAAGACATAGACTCTGTGCACTATTCTTTTGTGCCGAAATGTCCACTGACTATCTGAAAATGACAGACTGGACCGATGAATGATTATGGACGACGTGCTCATCAAGATTTGATTGTTACGCGTGGAGCTGGATTTAGAAAAGAAAAGAATAAAAAGAAGAGGGGAAGTTATAAGGGTGGCGAAATTACCGTGTGTACTTGGCTCATCATGTATGAATTTTCGACTAATGATCGGGTTAGTTGCAGAGTCACAGTTACAAATTTACTGACTGAGGAGATCTCGGTGATGCTTCCACCTGATCTATGACATTTCTTTTGCTTTCTCATCCCAATGGAAGGCTGATGCCATGATATACACTCTCATAGAAATTACAACTCGATGAGAGTTCTGAATGTCTCTGAGCATTCGGGCATATGCCCACGATGATAGGAAAAGCGTCGATTAGGGTGTGATTTACATAGCCAGGGGTCTGTTGCTGTGGTGAATTCGGGACTTTGGTCAAACGCCCATCATGTTATGCGAGAATGGAAGCCTCTTACCTTCCGCCAAATACAAGTCTTCCGCCGCACTCTTAATGTGGAATCGCCCGTATATTCCTCGAGGATCGAACCAATTTATCTATAACTTCGGATTGAATCACCTTCCGTGGAATTTCATCTCTCAGAATTAATTTCATCCGTGTGAAAAAGACATAAGATAGTGTTCACGCCAGCTGCATTTCATGTACGGATGCTATTGATCAGAATCGTCACGCCGAGATCTTGAGACGCGGATGCATTTCCAACATCATTGTACACACGTCTGGTTTTACGAATTCTTACTGTCATGCTCTTGTAAAAACGTCTTATCCCTCCCCTCCGTATCTTTCTGTTTCTCGTATTGGAAGACCGAGTGGAAAATTTTTCTTCATGATTGGCTCCAACAATGAATGCATTGACTTCGGATATTTTACCCTGTGGCACTACACTGGTGTCCTTTATATCATTTTCTCGGGTGCAGATTGCTACACAAATGGAAATACTATTCCAGGGCCGTCTTCATAATCAGCAAGGCACATTCTTTCTAGGTTCCGAAGCAAAGCCTCATGACGATAATGTATATAAGACACAGTCTCATTCCAACCATTGAACACAGGTCACCACGCCGCAGATAGCGACCTTGCCTTATAAGCTAGATTCTACTTAGCCGCTTCTGCACACTTTGATACCTTTGGTCCTTTCTCTGATCAAGGTCTTATCATGCCTTCTGGCGAATATCGATCTCGAAGTTCTGAAAGGTACCTAACTTTCGTCGGAAAATGGGTATCTCAGCTCAACCATTGGTACTTCTCTCTAAAACCATCGGCGAGACTTGTGCCCGTGCCAGGGCCAGCTGTCGTTGAGTTGCCTGATGGAGCCAAGCTTGCATACGACATTCTGGGGTCTCAACATCTGGGCAAGACAACGCCGGTTGTAATGATCTGTGGTATGACGGCGCTGAAGAGTGATAACAAGAAAGTGAGCGAGGCTGTGGCTCAAAGTCATCCCGGTAATTACATCCTTTGCGATTCGATGGCCTGACGTATTTTCCAATGTGCTCATGAAAAAAATTTTCTTTTAGTATTGATATACGACCACCGGTGGGCCTTTCGACGATCTCAAAATTTCCTTTTTTATTGACATTCCAGCATAGAGGAATGGGGGACTCATCGTTGACTCTGGCAGGGGACGAAGAGATTACAATTGAACTCCTCGCTCGAGATTTGCTTTTCTTGCTCGAACATCTTGGATGGGAAGAAATTGCGCTTTGTGGTCATTCCATGGGTGGTATGTCTCCCCAACATAGAAACTTCGTCTTCTCCTGTCAAGTAATGTTGACGAACGCATAGGTGTGATAGGACAACAGCTACTCGTCCTTCCATATCTTCCTGCGAATCCTGCTCCTCTGCCGTTTCGTACTACATACCTTTTCCTTATCGCTACTAGGTGCGAAGTCATTCAAGGACATGGTTTGCCGATCACGGCCGTCCCAGGGAAACCTAGGTCGTTAGAGGAAAGGCGTGAGGGGGCGAAAAGAGTTATCGCCGCCACTCTAGATCCTGTGTGGATCAAGGATAATGGACCTCGGTTTGATGATATTTTGGCGGGAGTGGTGAGCGATAATTTGAGGTGTGTAGATTCCTATATGGATCGTATGCGTCGCATAATATATCTCTCGCTTGTTGATAGCAATCGACCCGCTGAGATCGTTGGTGAGTCATTCTTCCGAAAGTCTTTCGTGAATAGCTAGATTGATTGATTTGCGCTAAAAGCTAAACAATCAGTGGCTGTATGCATCTCTCTCTCAGTCATTTGATTTCGCATCCCTGATTGAATAAAATATTAGCTTAGGAACTTTGATTTTGCACAGCATCTCGAGCATCTATCCAGTGAGATGCCAGTGCTGGTTATTCACGGAAAACTTGATCAAGTCATTCCGTTCAATTGTGCAGAGGTACGCTTTGTTCGCTTTTCTCCCGTCGATGGGCGGTAAACATTGTTACTATTCACAGAACATTATTAATCATATTCCTTGGGCCCAATTAGTTCAGGAAGGTTCTCAGCTCGGACAGGTTCCAACGCTTCAATTTGGTCATCTGTGGTATGAGTACTTCGACTCTCAGGTTTGGCACGATGTGCTGCACGTGTTTATGCAATCGGTGCCACAGTAGGAGCGAGAAAGACACTTTAGATGTCTTCATCACTGACCAGTTTCTGAGGAGGCTTTGTTCAACTTTTCCCCCATCACATAGACCACTTCTGTTGTTGATTGTACTAGTACCTTTTATCGAGGTACTAGGCGGATATCCCGAAATCAGTGGATCTGGGTCTCTCTATCATCCTCAATGTATGCCGCACAGGGGTCACGCACGGACATCATTCTGCCCCCACACAAGAAAATATATGTGTTGTGTGGGTGCTTGAATTGATGCTTCAAGAGCCTGCGAGGATTATTAGATTGGCAAACTCACAACGACACTATCTTTTGTGTATCTTTTGTGCTAAGTCTTTTTCGGACACATCTCTTATTTATTGTTCTCACTAGTGCCACCATTCATGTAGTAGTTTAGGTACTATTCTACATTCTCTATGGACACTATTAGCTACTAGTCTCACATATATAAAGTGCTGTATAGCACGATATATACTTCAGTTCTCGTGTCACTTCGAGTGCTAAGGATTGGTGTACTTCAACGAGGAAATCGTATGATACCTATTTACAATTCTCTCGGTTGGTAACTTGGCAACTTGATATAGCACCGACTCCATTTGTTTATGGCACTGGGATTCACATGTGCAGGACAGTGAATGTGGACTATGAGTCCATCCTTACTCACTCTGACTATCCCACTGGGATGACGATAACCGCCTTTTGAACGCACCATTCTCTTTGATTCCCACACGTTCTCAAGACATATCTCTCTTATCATTAAGCCCACATACTCAAGTCATCAGTGTATAATCAGTAGGATTAAAAGAAGGACGTATGAATTATGATGAATGTCGAATATTCAATGAAGACGACTAAAGGTGGTCAATGGGGCGTATCGCGGTTGATTTGATCCATGGTGCATTCACGATCTTCGGATCTCCATGCCACTGTTGTTTAGGCTTAGATTCATCCTCTTCCCTTTGCAGGAAGGAGTACAATGCAGAGGGTTTGTGTGTTTCGATTTTGTTATGAATGAGATTTTCCCGGCGACTCCGTCTCCGGGCACAGTCCTCTCTCGGTGGCATGATGATAATTTTAGGATAGATGTATCTCGACCAAATGCGAATTGCGAGTCGACGGCTGCGAGCTTGGCTATTGAGCACGATATACTTGATATCGTGCGGCATTTTGGCCAGGTCGAATTGAAATAGGAATCGGCAGTCCCAAAGAAATTCAACCACAGCCGAACCTCCTCCTTTACCTTCATCCCATTTTTCTAATGCCGGCTTTAAGATCGAAGAGAGGTCCATGTTCAAATGATTTCTTGAGCCATAATGATTATCTATTTTCTCCAGGGGGGGCTCTCGCGTAGCCATCCATCCAATTATTCCATCCCCCAAATCAGTTGTTTTGGGTCTCTTGATTCTTCCACCGATATCTAAGAAGTTTGTTCCTTTCTGCCTTGCGTCCACAACAACAGGGGTCCACAACACACCGGCTCCCGCGGTGAATGGCGTTGGCATCAAATCTTCTGAGGATTGGAAAAGGTCCGGATTCCATAATTGAGATACCAACTGGTTCAAAGCATATCTGGACCGGCGAGCCTGGGCTCGTAGGGACCCCCAGGGATGGTAAGAGACATAACGGAGTATACGTAATACCACAGCATACTGGAGTAGTGGTTCTGTGATGCTCTGGAGAGAACGAGTCGAGAGGAGGAAG
>Ga0153995_1000298_pt1 | contig 10688 bp, 9 predicted proteins | sample TSNC079MetaG_FD_104678 | JGI IMG/M metagenome (GOLD analysis project Ga0153995, IMG submission 104678) | Attine ant fungus gardens microbial communities from North Carolina, USA - TSNC079 MetaG | ecosystem: Host-associated > Fungi > Mycelium > Unclassified | place: USA: North Carolina, Lumber... | reverse complement strand
TCCTCTTCTTCTGGAATTTCTAGACCAAATCCTCTAGCAAAGTCTATTCGCCCTTCCGATGGGTGAATAGTGGACAGAGATGGCAGACGAGCACTTGCAGTAATATTTTTCCTGATTTGGACAGGTGGAGCATTTTCCAACACATAAGGCGACCCAGGCTGTGGGTGATCACTACCCAAAATTGCATCGTGACCGAAGGGATTCGACAACGCGACCTCCTCATGAGGAGACCAGGTATAAGTAGGAGCCAATGACTTGGTATAGTTATGTCGAGGCGGGAGAAAAGTAGAACCAGGGGTGGATCTATTCCCAGGGGAAGGTGAAAATCCAAATTGTGGTTGAGGCGAAGCATTGAGAGAATTCAGAGTTGAACCCTCTGTTGACTGCTGAAGCTGGTTGAGCTTGTAGAAGAGAATATGGGGGTCGGCAGGGTTAGAGACCTGATGCGGATATTTATTGATACAATAGACACGTGCCGGAGAAGAGAGGACTTTACCGAGGCAGCCCGAGCATGAGGTGCATAAATATGGGGAACATTACTCCCCGAACCACGCTCCACACCCAGTCGTTCCAGTTTCTCTTCAATAGCTTGCTGTTTCATTTCATCCCAAGCAGCCTGACGTATGAAAAAAAATTGAGTTTATCTGAGCGTGAGCACCGGAAAACATAACGATGCACCTTCCCAGGTAGGAACACGTCCAGAACCTCGGGCATCATACACCTCCAAACATCAGGGGGATAAACTTGGCGTGTGACAAGTTCAACGGGTTCAACGGGTTCAATGGGTTGTTCCATCTTGCCTAGGCACGAGGGTGTAGGTGACCTGGCCCATGGTTGTCGAATAGGTGTAGAGCCGTTTTCATCTTGAACAGTCTCCTTGGGTAGGTTGACGACCATCCTTTTAGATTTAGCAGGGGGGGTAGGGCTGATAGGTATACCTGGGGGAATGGGACTCAGCTTGCGCGCGGGGCCGCCGAGTACAGCTTTTGGAGGACCACCGATACTAGATTGTCTCCTTCTGTGAGAGAACGGAGGTAGCTGACCAGGCGCCAGCATGAGAGATGGCCGCGAAAAGTGAGCGGGACCGTGAGGGCCACCTACAAGGGCCATAGGAAAGGGTGGATGGATGCCAGCTGCAGCCAAATGAGCCACACTGGGAGAATTTGGGTGATGGGTCGGTCTGTTGAGAGAGTCAGCGGTTGGGAAGGGCTGAAGGGGAGTCTGGGACGCGTTGTTCTGAACAGAGAAAGATGGGAGAAAGCCTTGCTGGAAGGGAGTGGGTAGAGCTGGCGAGTAGGGAGAGGCAGACTGGTGAATGCTGAGATTGGGAGGAATATTGAGGCACAGTGGAGGGTCTCTCGGCCTGGCCATGACTAGACGTACCAACCTATCCTTGTATCATTCGCACCTCTGTCACATCACGCTCTCCTCTGGAAAAAAATTAACAGCCTTCCTCTCCTCAGACCATGTCCCTCCTCCGCCCCCTGTTACGCACACCTTTCAGACTTCCATGGGGCGCTCCAAATTCCATCCCAGCTCGCTTCAAAAGTTCACTTCTGGACATACCAGTTGCAACGGATCTTCCGGACATCGATGTATGATTCCTATTCCATTTTTCTCCTTTCAAGTATTTCATTCTTGTTGCAGCCCTCCAAACTCGAAATTCACCATACAAAACATCCCAAGCCCCTAACCCCGTCGAAAGACCTCGTCTTTGGACGGTCATTCGTTGGTACAATCATCTTGAGATTTCCAGATGTTCATCCCTGGTATTTTTAGACAGACCATATGTTGTTGATCCCATGGTCAAACTTGTCTGGCTGGGCTGCCCCGCGTATCAAACCATGTACGTTCTTTCCTCGTGTTATGTGGTACATATTCACAGATATCTTTCAAACCCAGATGGTCCCCTGTCACTTGATCCTAGTTCGACTGTCTTGCACTATGCCCAAACAATCTTCGAAGGGACCAAAGCATATCGCAAGGCTGACGGCACCATCCTATTGTTTAGACCTGATATGAATATGAAGCGTATGAACACCAGTGCCCGACGAATTGCACTCCCAGTACGTTTTCACTTTTCAAATAGCTGATGTGTCTCAAGGTCTCGCTCAGAATTTCAACGGAGATGCTCTCTTGGAGTTGATCAAACGACTTGTCCTACTCGATCAACACTGGATACCTACTGAGCCAGGGCATAGTCTCTATATCCGACCAACCATGAGTGCGTCAAATAAGCTTTGCTCTGGGCACATCTAACTTGCCTATCAGTTGGAACGCAACAGGTCATCGGTGTCTCTCCTCCCACCGATGCCCTTCTCTTCGTCATCTGTTGTCCAGTCGGTCCATACTACTCTCATGGCTTCAAGCCCGTATCGCTTTACGCCACCACTGAGTATATCCGTGCTGCTCCAGGCGGTATTTCTATTTCCTGTTCCATCTGCATTCGGCAGTTCTAATCTTCGTGTTCAACTAGGCACCGGGGCATTCAAACTTGGATTAAACTATGCACCAGGTGTCATGCCTCAGAAAGCGGCAGCTAAACTCGGTTATGCCCAAAATCTGTGGCTTCATGGTCCGGAGCACTATTTGACTGAGGTATGTTATCACCTCATCCAGATTGATCCCAAGGCTAAGGTCCGACACTCAAGGTCGGGACTATGAATCTCTTCGTTGTATTCAGGCATGGAGATGGCAGTACGTGGATACCATATCGAATAGCGCGCTCACGCACAGATGTCATTTCCAGCACACGAAATCATCACTCCCCCTCTTGACGGAATGATTCTTCCTGGTGTGACCCGTGATTCAGTGCTCTCACTCACCCGCTCTCACGCAGATGGCACCCAAAGACTTGCACTTCCTGACAAATTGGTCGTCACCGAGCGCTCCGTCTCGATGAAAGAGGTCGAAGCTGCCGCTCACAATGGCTCACTCGTGGAAATATTCGGGGCAGGGACAGCAGCTGTGATCACCACCGTAGACAGAATCGGTTACTCAGGCAAAGATGTTCATATCCCTACAGGACCAGATGGTATGGGTCCTGTATCAAGAACCGTGTTGAAAGAGTTGGTTGGCAGGCAAACAGGCACTATCCCCAGCGAGTGGAGCGTCGTTGTGAAGTAATTGTGTTTTTGAGTTTGGGCCGATTATTGGTGCTGCATCTTGTTATCGTTTGGTTTATTTTCACACTCCTAACCTATCTATTTCTCTCAAAAACGAGAGTCGTGATTTGAACTGTACGTACGTCCCCAGAATGCTCATTCAGATCAATATCCCCATTTATTTGGTACCATTCCAGTGAGGTCTATCGATGTCGCGCGTGAAAGCTATCCTCAAATTTGTACTTCAGTCCGATTGACATCTTGACATCTTTTTGACTGGCTCGAGGCATCTCTGTCATCGTGTTGCCTTGACTGCATTTTAATGGATCTGTAGCAAAAGGTCGGATTTGACTCAAATTATTTTAGGACCGTCATCTCTTGAATCCGAAGCTTGTGTAGTCTCAGATAGGAGGTGTGTACGCATACCTGACATGGACAGGCTCCCGCTGTTCATTCTTCCTGTCCAAGCGACTTGGAGTATAAGAGGCCTCTGGCTACCCATACAACTACCAATGTCCAAATGGATCCGTCATGGTCAAATTGTTTTCTCCTATCCGCGGTCCTTGCAATAATTCTACTTGGCCAACTCTGGAGAAACAGACATCATCCTAGGCCATATCCGCCAGGCCCACCGGGTCTTCCAATCTTAGGCAATTTTTTTGACATACCTAGAAGCGCACCCTGGATCCGATTCGCAGAGTGGGGCAAGAAGTACGGTATGTCTAACCCAAACTCATTGGAATTTTTCTTTAAACAACCCGTCTTCTTGCGAAATATGCCGATCCTCTACTTAACTTCGTCCATTCGTCAAACACACATATCGTCACACGATATCCTACGACCGCAATCCATACCAGGTCCAGTCACCTACCTCAACCTTCTTGGACGTCCTCTCATAGTGCTTAATACCGCCAAAGCCACAATCGACCTCCTGGAGCGTCGAGGTGGCAATTACGCTAATCGTCCTGGATCAATCATGGTTGGCGAGATGTACGTTTTCTCTTGCTAATTTCGACGCTCATCTCGGACTCCATTTTCACAAAACCCAATTTGGGCTAGCATCGGTTACAAGGGTATGATGATCATGTCTCCGTACGATCACATCTACCGCGAACAACGAAAGCTGATTTCCGGGACCTTTGGGAAGAATCAGATTGTCCACCTCCACGAAAGCTTAGAAAAATTCGCATTGCAATTAGCGTGCAGCCTATACGATGACCCAGGAAATACGATAGAAATCGTCAGACAGTGTGTCCAAGAAAAACACGTTCCTATGTTTGCCATCTAATCTCCACCCAATAGGCACATCGGAAATCTACTTTTGAGCGTGATATATGGCTTGGATGAGGGAAGAGAACACACCGAGCACATCGCAACAGCATCTCAATGCGGTATGGAATTCCCCGACCTCGCTTTTCCCGGCAAGTTTCTCGTCGATTCACTGCCTTTTCGTGAGTCCTCACACACACTCTCTCTCTTTGTCATGGATCCTAATCTTCATTCTTACTCAGTGAAATATCTCCCTTCTTGTATTCCTCTAAGCCCTCGACGGCAGGCACGTCAATGGCGTGAAACTGCAGACAAGGTTCAAACTTTACCTTACAGTGAGGCAAAAAGACGGGTCGTGAGCTTTCCAGAAGAAAATTTTATCGCTTCTGTCACTCATCTTCAGTCTACGTTCCTAGGAGAACGGAGTGGCGCAGAGGTCTTTCTTGACTCAGACATTCGCTCGTCAGAGTGCCACAGGGTTGGAAAAGGAGCTATCAATGCTAACAGCGATTTTATTCATCGGTGAGTTGTGTGTGTGTGTGTGTGAGAGAGAGAGAGAGATGTGGCATCTCCGATGCTGACTGACTGTGCATCCTACAGCTGGGTCGGATACTGTGAGTTATTCACTATCAGATATCTGGCTACTTTGACGCATTAGGGAGGCCAAGATCGGGTTGGCTATGCGATCTGTGATTTTTTCCTTGATGAATCACCAGGACGCCCATCGGAGAGGCCAAGCTGAGATCGACAAGGTTGTTGGATCTGGCAGGTTACCTACCCTCAGAGATAGGGAAAACCTACCCTATGTCATGGCGTTCTGCAAAGAAACTCTTCGGCTGCATGTCCCAGCACCTTTAGGTAACTGTTCGCTATTCTGAAAACATGTCGAGTGAGTCATCGAGGAAACCTAGGGTTCGTTCATGCAGCTTCCTACGACGACGTCTACGAGGGTCATCACATCCCCGCCGGTGCCATGATTCTTTCTAACATCTGGTTCGGTCTCTCCCAGAAACAATGATCGATCCCATTATCCCTGAAAATACATTTGCTTTGCACACAGGGAAATTCTTCACGATCCCCAGAACTATCAAGATCCTTGGAAATTTGATCCGGATAGATTCAACACGTTCGACAAGGAGATTGATCTTGTCGAGCTCGTGTTTGGTTTTGGCCGACGGTAAGTCCAGCGGCAGCGCAAAAAAATAGACTACGTGAAAATTACTGAGCGTTTCCCTTCTTGTAGGCAGTGTCCCGGGAAATATTTTGTTTTTGATTTGTTGTTCATCACTGTTGCCACGTTTATGGCCGTCTTTGATGTTCGTCCCAGCGAGCCAATCGAACTCTCAAGCTCAACCTCGGGCATTACTGTGTCTGTCGTCAATTTTTACAAAATGACGAAGCTCTCTTTTTTGACGTTCTCATTCCCTACAGGCGCGCTGAGACGCTCAACTGCATTTTGACCTACCGGAATATTGATGCTATGACCCTTCTTGAGCCAATACGGAAGACTGCACAAACACCCGAACACTCATAGTCTCTCAAACAGTCTGATAAAAGGTAGAAGAGTGTGGTTATAGTGCTGGTTATAGGAGACATTCCTGGGCCTTGTCTATGTGTACTTACTTGCCCTATCCTCCATTAAAACTTTGTGTCCACAACTGATGTATTTTGTTGTACACATGCCTTTTTGTCAGGATTGTACTCCAGTGGGATATTGAATGGCTTGTTGCAATAAGTCAATGCAGAGACTAGAAAAGCTACCACTCAGAATATTACCTACCTCTAAGTCTGTACTTTTGAGGCCAAGATCTCGGTCATCTTTGTTTGTGGATATACAGTAAGGGACGAAAGCATTATGTTTTCACCAAGTTCAATATCTCTTGAACCAGTGCAGATATTGACTTGAATTTTTTTTTGTAAGAGAAGCCACATTATCAAGAACATGCAGAGTAGCATGAGAAGAGGGAGAATTAACTATAAATTAACTATAAATTAAAGAGAAAGTGCACTCCAGAATGTTAGATTATGGATTGGCACACTAGGACATGGATAGGGGGGTCAAGACGATACCCCCTCAGACTACTACTATGGATCAAGACAACTCCACAGACCTCCCAAGATGACTAGGCTACTTCCTCAGAGGACCACTCAATCACCACTGCAAGACTCACCCAGTAAATGACAACAGCTGCCCCAACACAGATTCCTACTACCCTAATACATCAATCAACACAGCAACACCCCCAGAATACTATTGATCACACCTGCCACTCCACAAACTGTTGAAATACAAACAGGGAGGGTACAAACGGATGACGAGTATCAAGTAACTACACTACCTATATACTTGTGTCTCCATCATGTAACATACCTACCAACAATATATGATGTGATTGATCTCATCAGTTGCACTGCACAGGCTTGCATGAGATCCTAATTCCAACACAAACTGCCTACTTCAATGACTGGATAGCTGGAAGGAGAGCAAGAGCTGATTATAAAAGGAGGAGGGGGCATTAGGATACTTTAGTCCTCAACCTACGAGTTTAACGTCTGAGGTGAGACATATACTATACATCACACAGCCCTAACTTATGATAGGATATCTTAGAACTTGACTTAATTCCTAAAAGGTGGATATCAATACATAGTTGTCAACCTATGAGTTTGACATCTGAGAACTTAATTTCTAAAAGGTTATGGGCCCCAGCCCCAAGTGCTAAACAAAACTTGACAATACTTCACAGCATAACACAATCAGCACAATGTCCCATCTAGCTAGACCAACACCCACCTTTGCAGAAGATGATAAATTTGATAGTACTAACTGGCCATCCTGGAAATGAATGATCAGAGTAGCTGCTATCTCAAGAGGAGTTTATGGATACCTCAACAGTGTCACACCAGACAGCCATTTTGGTGATATAAGTGATATTTTTCATCATAATAACAATAATAACCAGCTCAAGAGATGAGTCTGGTTCCCCAGAGATAACCATTAGAAGCCCTGTCATGGACTCATGTATACTACTCAAGTAGCAGAGTAGTGGCTGTGACCACTACTACAGACCTCATAGGAATTGTTCAGACAGTTTCATAACAGATCTATAATGGAACTCTCCTCTAGAGTGCTCTCAAGAGCAGAAAGGACCTTAGGGAATTATCTCCTATAAGGATGATGTCATGTCTTGGCAGCAGTCACCCATTTATGACATCTAGGTCACTATCAGATCAGAGCCATCATCTTGGATGGCTAATTATAACTAGAACTGAAAAGATGAGTTCTCTCAAGAACAGCATTGCAAACATACTGGAAGGAGACTGAGGCTCAAGGATATGATGAGGTGTAGAAGGAGTAGAAGAAGGACTAGAGAGGTCAGGTAAAGAGGTAGAAGAGAGGATTGATGAAGATAACATGCTCAAGAACAGGCTGACTCAAGATCAACATTTCTCTTTACTGCCTATCAAGAGGCTTGAGAGCTACCTATTATTCAGAGGAGAACCCCAGGAGTAGGATTAGATAAGTGGGGAGTAGTAGCCAAGTGATCAGGAGAGGTGCCAGCTCATCATTTCACTCTTACTATCTTTGGGAGTTTGGGAGTTTTCTTTGTTTTTTTTTCTTTTGTTGTATCTGTGATTTGTAATCCTAATAAAATACTCTAGGGCATAGAAGGGACATCATAATACTATTCCCCTATCATCCCTCCCTCTGTTGCTCTAAAACTTAATGGCTATTTGAGTGATTGAGGTTTTCTTTTGTTTCTATTTGTCAGGAAAGCCAATTCTGAGCTGGAATTAAGCCAACTGCTCTTTATCAGCATTAGACAAAGAGAACTCATTAGAGTCCTCACTGTATTGGGTCTATCTACTTATACTACTTCTAGTTGGTTTGTATACTCTTTACTCATATTTCCAGCTAAACTCTGTGACATTATGTGCCATGACATATGCTGTGACCTTATGTGACTTAATGTCATATCTCATCACAAAGTGTGACAAGACTTTCTATGCTATTTATAGAAAATAAATGAAAAGAAAAATAAAAATAAAAATAAAAATGACTTGGAGAGGTAGTTCATGACACTATTTATGTAAAACTCTATAAAACTTTCCTCAAAGAGATACTCAATCTCAAGAAGGACTTGGACATTTGCTTGGCTAGGGGTTAATAGTCCACTACATATCTTTGGAGTAGGTTTCTAGCTGTACAGTCAGTTGAAGTAGAGCTTGCACAAGAGTATAGAAGTTCTAGATAGTTCTGTTATATTGATAGCAAGCTAGACTACTAGACTAGACTAAGAAGGGTAGTGTTATGGTATGAGATAAACACATTGGAAAGGTGCAAAAGGAAATTGCACACTGGAACAAACAATAAATAATATACTAGCTCCTAAATTGCATACTAAAGGTCCAAGAGGAGATAATCAAATATGAAGATTATAAATAACTAAAAAATAGAAATTATATACAGCTCAAGTAAAATATAAGTTGGTTGTTGTGAAAAAGAATGTAAGATCTCTCTGGATCATTGTTGCATAGCCTCCCTAAGGTGTTAACCTTTACACACTGTGACAAAAGCACCTCTGGAAAATACAGTTAGTTGATTACTCATGGACCCTCTACACTCAGTTGCCCCCTTGTCCATACCTCCAATACTGAACCTTATGGGTGTGATGCAATCCAAGTGTGTACTTAGCCAAGCTTTTCTAGCCTACTGTCTTCTTTAAAGCCTGCCTAAGTTACATTTGCTATTTTTCTCTAGATCAAGTTCTGGGTATATTCTGTGTTCTACTCAGGACATCTTACTGACTCCAAACTCTTACACTCAATAGTTTTGCATTTCACAATTCCAGAAACAGTGATAATAGAAATAAGTGCCAAGAAGTTTTGTCACAAACTTCATTTGGCCATATCTCCATCAATTCTTCAACAATTCTCACAGTCTCAATAGCTATGGAAAGCCCTCAAAAAAACCTTTTGATCAGTGCCAGTCACATCTTGAGGCAATCAATATTGGCTGAGATATCAGGCAGATCAACTAGTAACTACCATGGTACTATTTATTAAATTACCAATATCTCAGAAACTACCATAATTGATGCTTCAGTTCTAGACTCAGCAGAAGCCCTCTTCATAACTCTCAGAATAAGTTTAAAACAATCTCAAGATAATCAATATTAGTGGAGATATGAAGGCCTTAATATTTGCACATAGACTTTATTAATTATCCATAGATAGTTATTTGTCCTTTTCTTAGTGTTAAATTAATTATTATATTGTGTATTACTATAGTTTAATATACAAGTTGTGCTTACCTAAGTGCAGTGCGTCTTTGTCTCAACTGCTATGTTATAATAACTCTCTGCTTCTCTCGAGATCTTTTTTTTCTATCAGGCTATTTATCAATATCTGTTAGATAACCTGGTAAGTGGGCCATCATTTTTCCCTACTGTAATTGCTGCTCTCCATCCTTTTAACAGGTTATGGGCCCCAGTTTGCCCTGACCTCCTTTGGTGCTCTTAAGCTGCCTCAGTTGATGAAAAGGACTTGACTGGCTTGCCAATCTGTTAGGAATTGAGATGATCTCCCTGTTGAATCCCCTCATGTCCACAGGATCCTCTGCTCCTTTGCAGATGCTCTGGCCCATAGCTGTTTAGAATAAAGCGCTATGCATTCATTGCTGTATCTGCTCCCTGAACTAAGCTGATTTCTTAATGATAGCTATGACCAGTCTAATATCCACCATTCCTCATCTCTCTGGCTCTTCTGTTTATTCATTCTGGGCAATCAGTGTGCAATCCTGTCTTGCCATGATCACTATGCCTGGTTCTCCTTATAATGCCAAGGATATGCTCACTTTCTCTACTATCCCTTCCATTACAGATCAAGATGAGCACACTAGACACAGCAGCCTTGACTCTCAGGCATTGGAATAATGAACTCATCCCTAGCCCATAATATCCTTATGCATAGAAAAGAGAATGCAGAATTTCTCTGGAACTATTTGCATGATAAATATAGCTCTCCTGGGCCTACTTCTGTTTTTGCAGACTATCAGCACACTAGACATTTCCAGATTTCTGGGAATAGTGACCCTGCTCCCCAGATTGCAGAACTTGATACTCTCTATACCAGACTAGAGGGAAACAAATGTAATGTCCCCTTCCTCATTCGTGCAATAACACTTTTATCCCTCAATCTTGGAATAACTTGGCCACCTCTATCCTTACTTCCCAGACCTTGCTCACCCAGTTGACTTAGGATTTTATGAGCTCAGCTATCTAGTCTGAGTTCTTCTGAAGATCAACCAGTGCT
>Ga0153995_1000297_pt1 | contig 10690 bp, 14 predicted proteins | sample TSNC079MetaG_FD_104678 | JGI IMG/M metagenome (GOLD analysis project Ga0153995, IMG submission 104678) | Attine ant fungus gardens microbial communities from North Carolina, USA - TSNC079 MetaG | ecosystem: Host-associated > Fungi > Mycelium > Unclassified | place: USA: North Carolina, Lumber... | reverse complement strand
CATCTCTGTCCTGTATTCAGATTCTTCCTGGAGTTTTCTGGATTGTGGGGAGTGGAGGTTGTTGTCAGAACTGGGGAATAGGAGACGGATGGCTTGATCGAGGTCGGGGAAACCGTCTGGGTCAAATTGGTGTTGAGAGTGGGGGTCTGGGAGAGGAGGGAGATTGTTGTTTGCGGCGATGCCAACGAGGAGGAGACACTGTGCTGGTTGAAAGTCATGCCAACCTGAGATGAGATAGCCCTCCAAGACGGCTCTTGTTAGCAAGCCTTGGAGCAAGAAATACCACTCTCTGGTTGGGCGAGCCTCGTGGGCAAACTCTGCAGCGATGAGGGCCGAAAAACGCAAGAAGCGTGGAATGAGGGTGGTGAGCTTTGTGTGGTAGAGGGAGCGCCGAAGATGACTGCCTTTGGAGGCAGGGCGTAAAAGGCCTGAGCCTACAGTGGAGCCGTCGTAGAGAGACATGGGTTGGAGGCAGATCTGACAAGCAGTGTGGAGATGACGGGGACAACGAGAGTTGTAGATGTGGTCAGGGACAAAGCGGGTGAAGATATCGTTGATGACTGTGGCAAGGGCAAGTCGAAGGCGGACATTGTTGGGGAGAGTATGGGGATGAGAACCCGAGGAGGGTGGCTGGTCGAGCATTGCGCTGATCATGCTTTCGAGGTTGTCAGCTCTGAGGCGAAGGCTGCGAGCTCTGACAAGATCCTGGCGAGAGGGATGGAGCTCGCCGTCGTCGTTGTCGTTGTCGTCGTCGTCGGGGTGGATGGAGGACATGCCGAGTTCCGCACGGAGCTGAGCAAAGCGGGTGCGGAGATGAAGCCAGAGCAAATGGTCAAGGATGAGGGAGCGAGTAGAAATGTGACGGGGAGGAATCGAATGTAATCGATGTGCGTGTTTGTGTGCCAGATTCCCATCCCGATGGCCCATGTCAAGTTGCAGATATATTCCGAATAAAATATGCTCGTGGGAATACATCAGCACCCGTGGGAAAATACACTGTCCGTGGAAATACATAACTATCTATGGCCTCTGTTCAAAGTCATGTTATTCTGCAATCAAGTATTCAGGCGCACCAATTCAAGCAACATCTCCAACATCCACGGTCATTGACAGCATGCGATATATTGTTGCACTCAGTCTCCTCCAGCCAGCACTCTCGAGTACATTGAAATTCCAGAGGCACTGTTGTCCCCTTTGAGAGCGAAAACAGCGCAAAGAGTAGGAGAGTGACAAGCTTCATGCCGGCGTTCAAACTCCCTGTCCTGCTTTATACCATGATCAGGCATGTCAGCTTCCTGGATCACCGCATCTACCCCGAGTCGCGGCTGTTCAAACAGGCTGTACACACATTGTGAGCTATTGCGAGCTGTGCAGCTGCTCATCATGATGGCGGGGATAGCCGAGCGGAGTGTCAAGTTTACAAACATTCCCATTTTCTTGTTGTATTTGTTGACGATGGACTCTCCCTACATAAATGAAGTCGATGTTGTTCCTCCTTCCCCCCAGCTTGATTCCTACCAAGACTTCCCTGCCTTCAACGATCCCTCCTACTACTCTCCATTTTCAAATCACTCAGAGCTTAGCTTCATCGGTGAACACGACCTTGACCTCACCGTCTTCGACGATCCCGCGCACACTCTCCTCACAGACTACGACCCTGCAGACTACGACAACCCTACTGCTTCTTCTCTCCTCGTCTACCAAGACAACGACTACATGCCTCCTTACAATTATGCCTCTCCCTCCAGCGATAATGACGACGATAAACCTTCACGTGCTTCCTCTGTCTCCTACTCTGCCTCTCCGCGATTTGACGTAGCCCAGTCCTTCGAGGCCATGTCTTTTCGCTCTCCTGCCTTCCCTACGGAGTCTCTCCCCCACTCTCCCCAACCTCTCTCTCCCCCTCGCCTCTTCATGCCCGATGATCACCTCCCAGATCCACAACCTCTTCCAAAGATTAATGCCCCCGATCCTGACAATGGTCTTGGAGGCCTCATGTTGAATATCGTACCCGCAACTCCCATCGGCGGTGGCGCCTCCGCTGCCAACCCGGCTCCCTTTTTACACGCTAGTCAACAATCTCCATTCCAACTAGCTCAAAATCAGCCAGATTCATCTCTAGGTCTCCAATTGCAACAACCATGGTCCACTGTCAATCATCCTTCTTCCACCCAATCCTCTAACACTCTCCCCAAACAGGAATACACCTTTCCCTCTCAAGGCTCCCTCTTTGATGACTATCCTTCAAGTGCCCCTTTGAACTCTCGATCCGTCGATGATGCAGCCGCTACTGCCTCTAACTCCCTTCTGATCCCTACCAGGACTAGGAGCAAGTCCGATACCTCCCCCGAGCAGCTCCCTTGGGCTCAGCCTTACCTCTCATCCAATGGTGTAAGCGATCAGACCGTAAATGATATCCCATCTCAACAACCTCAACTCAATCCAAATTTCACTTTTGGAAGTAAACCAGCCAACGATTTCCTCTCACCCAATAATCCACCCTCCATTCGCCGCGTCAAGTCAGAGACTGTGTCTAAACCTATACACCGCCAATCTCGCTCAGAGGACATTCGTGGCATCGGTCTCTCGCCTTCTCACCCTGGCCACCATCATTCCCAATCTTCTAATCAATATCTCTCCCCTCCTGGCCAAAGAGGATACCTCAGTCCGAACCTGTCCACTTTTGGATTACCCTCTCTTCCATCTGGTGGTCGTTCAGCATCTCCGGTGCGTCCCTCCGATGCTAGTCCTGGACACGTGCGTCGTGCGTCTAGCGGGACTCGTAGTGAACGAGGATCCGAAGCCTGGCCAGGAGCTTCCCCATTGGCTCAGCATCGAGTTAGCCCTTATCCCAGTCCTCATGCCAGTCCACGCCTCCGTCTTAATGATCTACCCTACGATGATTATGCGATTAGAGCTAGCCTTCTCGATGTCGGATTTCCCCAGTCACAAGCAGGTTATCATAACGGATATCCTGGCACATATACGCCCAGCAGTACGGGCGGCAGTACTTATCATACCCCTGGACAATCGCCCTCACCGACTCCCCAGCTCACACTGGAGTCGTCCGTCCCAAGACCCACCGTCACCACAGGGAGAACTGCCGATGCCAGCCAAAAACGCCGAAAACAGGATGCCACCTTTTCTTGTCCCATTCCAGGGTGTGGAAGTACTTTTACTCGCAGTTTCAATCTCAAAGGTGATAGATGCCTTTTTTCATTCATCAGTTGACAGGGATTGTTGATACGTTTTCGTTAGGTCATATACGATCGCACAAGGATGAAAAACCGTTTATGTGTCCCTGGCCAGAGTGTGGCAAAGGTTTTGCACGGCAGCATGATTGCAAACGACATCAGCAATTGCATTCCGATACTCGACCGCACGAATGTGGTGGATGTGGGAAACAGTTTGCTCGAATGGACGCTCTCAATAGACATTGTGAGTTTGACGTGTGTTTTTTTTCCCACAAGCGTGTGGATGTTGATGTTTTTTTCTTTTTCTTATAGTGCGATCAGAGGGTGGTGCGCCATGTAGGAGGTTGCTGAGGGATGATGATGATGGGAATGGGATTGTGAAGAGCGAGATGATGAATGGGGCTGGTATGACGACGACGACGAGATCTGTGGCTATTAGTTTATAGCGGTGATTGGGTTATTGTTATTTCTATTCGAATTTCTTACAGCTTTGCTTCGTTTTTCTCTTTTACGCCTAGGCGGACAGTTTGATTGCTACTTATTTATTGTTGCTGTTCTTTGCTATCTTAATATATGTAACCCGTATCTGTGTTCTGCACTTCACACAGACTTGTCAAAAGCGTAGCACAGCCCAAGTGACAGGCACACGTGTCAGGTACTTTTTCGAAAAAAGGTCCCAACTCATCGCGGTGGGCATGGATTCAGGTAGGAGTGAATAAACAAAAGGGATCTGTGTGAGTGAATTATGGGCGGTGATATTCATCGGTCGCGGGTAGTTTTTAATACAGTCCCGAGGAAAGAGGAGGTCTTACTCAATACCATAAGCGCTTGGGCAGCAGCATGTGGAATACACATATTTACATGACAAACAGGGAAAATCGAAAAATGCTTTTCTATTTCTTAATCATCCTCGTCACTACCATAGTCACCCAAACCAAGTCCACCCGAAAGAAGGGGTGGTCGAGGTAGTGGCGGTACTTTAGCTTGAGGATAGCTCCCGTTTTTCTTGCGAATTTGCGCGAAATACTGGAGGCCTTCTATTACGTCGGCACTGAGCAGACCTTGCGGCTGCGCTTGCGATGGTACTTGTTCAGAAGATTTCTCCTGTGCTGGAGGAAGAGGATTAGACGGTGGAGATGGTGATCTTTCGTTGTCCTCCGAACTCGTATCACCGTCCTCAATCTCCAGTCGCCTCCGCTTATTTCCATTTGGGTCATCTATGAATTCGCCCTCGTCATCGACCAAAACGCCTTCCTCCAAAGCACGGACGGCGCGCATAGCCTTCACGATGCGAGGGTCCATGCGAGTTCGAATCGCTTCCTGCCCGAGTTCTTCCAATCTCCGCTTCTCTGCTACTTTTTGAGTTGGATTGGGATCTTCTGTTGCCCAACGTACGTTCAGGATCTCGTCGTTGTCAAGGGATTGACAGGCCATGGCTTCTTTTGCGAATTGAGCACTGAGTTCGGAGACGTAGGTTACGAAAGCGACGCTCCGGTATTGTAGTACACGAACTAGGTCCAATTGTCAATTAACATGTAGAGGTTGCGTGTGGGACTTACTCCGCTCAATGTCACCCCATTCTCGAAAATGTCTGATGACGACTTCCTCGGTTTCTGGTCCAGTGCCTGTCTCCTTGATACGACCGACATAGAGGGTTCGGTTCTGTCTGTTGAAGCTACCAACACCACCCATATCATCGCGATAGTCGGCAAACTTTTCGCGGGCGAAGCAATCTTTGGAAGTGTCTGGAGGAGCCGTGTTCGGGCCAGGAAGACAGTGCAGATATTCACACTCCCAGCCATAGGGACAGCATCCCCGGGAAAAGAAGAGACAGATGTATTTGTTGCCGGTGGTGTTGGCGCGAGTGAGGCCCGAGTCGAGTTTAATCTGACAGCGGGTTTGAGATTTTGTTTTACTGGGAGGGTGAGACGGAGATTCTAGATAGAATCAAGCAGACGCACTTTGAGTAATTGTCTTCGCGGTCTCCACCTGCCCATTTGTTGTACCAAATATCTACAGTCGTTGTTGTTGAGTCGGGATTTATTCACGACGACTGGTAAACACATACTGTACTCCTTGCCGGTCTGCACGGTCTCGGTCTTGACTACATCTCCTGGCTTAACCTGCTTACGAGCAGGCCTGAGCTTTTTGAGAGGTCTTGGAGCCTGTTTTGCACGGATTTCTGGCTGTTGTTCAGCAGGGACGACTTCGGCCAGCGTCTCGTTACTGCTCATGTTCAGTGCCAAAACAGTCTGTGACGCCTGACTGTCACAGTTCTCGATGTGATGTCACGATTTTATTAATATATTCTTGTACCACTATGTCCCGGATTCCTCAGCCCTCGCGGAGACCGTCCAAGACGAGTATGACTCCGGCTCCCACAACTCCAACACGACCACGGGTGCTCAACTCCATGACGAGCACTCCAAGTGCCCGGACAACGGTACGAAAGACAGGATCTGTAGTGTCTCTCAAGGCGAAAACACCGACAACGCCCAGGCTTTCTCCTGCCAAGGCTAAGCCTCCCACCAGCACAAACGTAAACTCGCGTGCAGTGTTGGAAAAAATCCCCAGTACACCCTCAATGAGTGTGCGAGAAGCGATCGCTCGCAAGCGTGCCGAGGTAAAGAAAGCGATGGCAAGGTCAGGTGAAAGCGATGGCTTTGACACCATGTCGAGCCTGCAAGATGCGCTTCCTCCTCACGTCAATCCAGCTCAGCAGGAAGAGGACGTTCTCGGCCGAGCGACGCTGAAGGAAACCATAGATAAAGCGCGCAGTACAGGTGATGACATGTTTTTGTTTCCATGTAATAGCTGATTCCAACGCCCAGGGATTTGCTGCAAGGCTCACTTAACTTATCCACGCGTTCATTGAAGTGTCTACCATCAGCCTTGTATGAGGTTCACCTGAATGTGACGCCGGAGCCACTGAAATCTGTTCCCGATGAGGCATCGCTGCCGTCGATGTCCGATGAATCTAGAACCTCGAAAGAGATACCTGCATGGTTCGAGGCTCAGGACTTGCGTGTCATCAAAGCCTGGGGAAATGAAATACAAGAGATACAGCCAGAGATCTCGTTGTTTGGGTCTTTGAAAGTGATAGACGTATGCAGTCATCTACTTTTTCGCACGTTCCCTATCTCACATGGCTGATAGTTCCACCAAAATCAACTCAAATCTATACCCGACACCCTTGCCGACCTCTCTGTCCTCACAAATCTTGATCTCTCCCATAATTGTCTGTCTACACTTCCGAACGTACTCTTCGCCCTCCCGGAATTGACGAACCTTAATCTTTCTCATAATGCTCTTACCAGTTTACCCTTCAATGCATACTTTTTTCAGTCTGGTTCTCGTCTTCAGAACAATCACAGCACAAGCACTTCTTTCTTTGGACCCCAAATCGTTCGATCCAGTTCGCCTTTACCAAAGCTTCTCGTTCTTAATGTATCTCACAATCAACTCACTTCCGAAGCCATTGATGTAACACTCCCAAAAACTCTATCTCATGTGGATCTCTCGGAGAACCCTCTTGGGTCTTCGCAAACACTTCTGAAAGCACTGTCCTCTCTTTCCCGTCTCAAGGAGCTTCTGATGGCGAAGGCAGATGTTGGAAATGATTCTTTCCCAGCCAAGCTTCTTTCCTCTTCACCATTTCCCAGCCTCAAAGTTTTGGATCTCTCGGAGACCCGAGTCACTCTGGATGTCATTCGTGATGCGCTGAAAGAGACGAAGCAGCATCTTGATCATGATTTTACCTGCGAAGAACCCCCAGAGGGAGTTTTGCGCGTGATTGTTGGGAAGAAGATCATCAAGGAGGCTTGGGAAGTTGAGCTTGAGAAGCGTGCCCGACGTCGGGTTGACAAGGGTTTTGATTTCTGTAGTGATTGGGATGAGTCGTCCCGGCCTACAAGTACTTCTCCCTCGTCCTCTACGTTATCTAATGTACATTCTATGCGTTCTATTTCGTGTCGCCCAACAAGAAACGCACAAGAGATAGCTAAGGAATCTTGGGACGATGAACCGACGACAGAAAGCAGCAGACCGAAAACTGCCGCTGCTCAATCTGAAGACCACTCAGACAGGATTGGGGTGGGTCTCTCTCTAGCGAGCATACAATACTACGAGCCGTCAACTCAAACATTGACTCTTCCACCCTCACAACCGCCGCAAGTTAATCATGGTCGTGCATTCTCCCTCGCAACTAAAATCACGCCGTCGTCTTCTTCGTTGGTAGACATGACAGTTCCACTTCCATCTTTGCCACTGAACATTATTATCACCGAGCCATTCGCACATTCCTTGCGGTCTCTCATCCTCGTCAATCGACGCGCCGACCGTTCATTTGTACTCCCTTCATCAGATGCGACGAATTCGCGAGGTTTCTTACCCTGTCTCGAAGAATTGGATTTGGAGGGGTGTAATTTTTCGGAATCCATCTCGGTTCTTTATGCAGATGTGCCTTTGTCGACTGCCTCTTCATCCCCATCGCATTCGAATACTCGTTCGACTCAACCACTTCTTTCACTCATTGCGACCCTTTTCCCGAGTCTTCGCACGCTCAATCTATCGTATAATGCGCTCTCGAGCTCCGCTTTCACACAGGAATCACTATCTGCACTTATTCTCCCATCGCCTACGGGTGATGACGGAGCGAGGAAAGGTCTGCGACACCTACGATTGAGGGGTAATCAGATAACGCACCTCGATGGATTTGCAGCTATTGCTCAAATGTTCAAGGGAAACAGACTCGTTTCAGAATGGAAGTTGGAGGAATTGGATCTGAGGGATAATGAGATTGGACGGTTACCGCCTGAGATGGGTTTGTTGCCTTTGGATGTGTTGTTGGTTGACGGAAATACGTAAGGGATTTCTTTTCTTTTCTTTTCGTTAAAATGCCCTTCTCTGACGTTTGGATTTTTGTTGGTTCTTCACAGGTTCAGAGTACCACAGCACCGAGTTTGGGAGAGAGAAGGGACGAAGGGTTTACTTGCCTGGCTGAGGGGAAGGGTAGAGTGATGAATTTGGATGGATTGAATTGAAAAAAAAACTGGAGATTACTTTTGGTGGATTGGACGCACATACGCATACTCATTTGTGACCCTCTGTTCAAACTAGGGAAAGGAAATATATGTATATGACCTTCTTTGATCAGACGATTTGGACACCCAAAAACGTTGAGGATAGCAGCTAAAATTGAGAGAATAGAGATCTGAAAAGTTGGCCAATTAAAACAATTCAGAGCTGTGAAATTTATTTCCAGAGCTGCTGAATTGCTTTTTAGTTTTTTTTAATTCTTCACACATCTTTGTGTGGAATTATTTAGTGGTCAAGATGAGGTTTGAATGTCCAACCCGTTGCATCTGTCATGGGACTTTTTGCATTCAGGTCTCATGCTCCAATGACTCAGCCATCTTTTTTTAAAAAAAAATTAACAATTTATTACATGTTGCTCAATTGCAGTCCAGTGGCAGCACTATGTAAAAGGTAGCTACACACTCCCAGCACATGTTGAAAGTGTGCCTCCCAAACCCCAACTGTAGTCAGTAGTCTAGATAGAGAAGAAATTACACTAAATGACAGATACCAGTGTCCAAAGTATGCTCTTGCCAACATCTCAATTCTCCCCCTTACCCCCTATACCTTGTGACCAGACCAACTCTCCTTGCACATAACACTTGTAAACAGACACTGAAACAGGTACTCCAGTCAGACCCCTTTTCAGGTAGGTACTGGTGACTTCTCAGTGAGCTGAAGCTCAATGAAAAGGGCCTGAGTCAGTTCATTCTATCAACAGCACATTCCCTATTCTTTGTCAAAGCCCAACCTATGTGACTTCCTGCAATGGTAAAGGTGAAGTGAAGGCAGCCCACCCATGTTTCAAGCATTGGAGCTCTACCATTGGGTTTTATATTAGGTGTTATAACTTGGCAAAATGGCTAAGTCATTATTTATATTTCTTTTCTTATTTGGACTTACTATACAAGGAAGGAGTGTGGGAAAGTATCACATAACAATGTCACATGTCACAGTCACATGTCAGGATATCACAGGGTGAAGTCACATGATGAGTGTGGGAAAGTAGTGCACAGACTATGTAGTAGTTATATAAGTAGTGTACAATAAACCAAGAACTCCAACAAGTTCTCCTTGTCAACTCAGACTAGGAGTGGATCTAAGTCATCATAGCTAAGGTCTTACATTAGGGGTTTTCACAACCACTTGGACAGTGGTGTTAACTTGGTACATGTCAAGAACGTGTGGAGCAGGAGCAGAGTGACCTGGAGTGGGGTGGAAATACTCTGGAGTGGAAAGGAGTTGACAACAAAAGTAGGGGAACAATCTTGGCCTCAGCTCGTGCGCTATGCCTTGATCTGCTGTTGCGTGTGTGGTTACATATTTCAGAAGGACGAAATTGTTGCCAGGAGTTTTGGAGAGGAATAGTATAGATTGATAGAAGTGAGGATAGGACAAGTAGAAGATGTAAATGACTTTAATCTATGAACTAAGGAACTAGGATGTAACTACTGGAGTACTTATACTAAGTCCGGAATAGAAGAAGTACCAGTAACTAGTCTACATCGTGATCCTATAGGAGTAGACAACAGGAGTTTAGAAGCAAAAAATTAGTAATAATATAAAATATAAAAGAAATTATATTATTAAATGGTTATTTTCCATCATATGACAGTACAATTCTTTTGGATTACTATCTGTGTTTTGAATACTACTCTCTAAGAGACTAAAGCAAGAAAAGCTCCACTAGCAAGAACCTCAACTGGTACAATTGTTAATGCTAAGTCATGAAGACTCAAGGTTCACCCTAGGTAGATGTTCAAAAAGAACTAAATAGAGTTCTCTGTTAGATTTTGCTATCTACTTATACAAATATTACATGGTCTATGTACCTGTTTTCTATAATCACAAGATGCTTACTAATAACTATATATATCTGACATAAGCTTTCCTACACTATTTATATCTTGTCTTCTCTGTATCTCCACATGTTTTCTACCAAGTTAACAAATGCATAAAAAATAGCTTTCTTCTTGGAAACTGTCTTATAACAACAATACATCTAATATGTGTCATGATGATCACAAGTCAGACATGAATAAACAAAAGAGAAGACATAAAGATAGAAGGTAAAATCATAACAATATTAGTAGTAGAGGTTCAGTAAAATAGAAGTTCTCCCAAGAGCTATTATGGTCCTAAGAAGAGAGATAGTAGTGTTTTTGGATACAACTTAGCCATCTCATTAACTAAAAATTTATCAACTTCTAATTATACAATACCTTAGATCAATCATAATTTTTTTTCAGTAGGATAAAAACTGGTATTCCAGCACAGAGCAAAAGCAAAGCAAATGCTCTACAGTATAGGCTTGGACTAGTCTGATCTACTAAAAACCCCAGGCACTTAAGCCTTTCTGGGTTTCTATCACAAAAGGTCACTTACTGTTTTGTGATTGGTTGAAGATGGCTTCAAAAAGT
>Ga0153995_1000296_pt1 | contig 10706 bp, 9 predicted proteins | sample TSNC079MetaG_FD_104678 | JGI IMG/M metagenome (GOLD analysis project Ga0153995, IMG submission 104678) | Attine ant fungus gardens microbial communities from North Carolina, USA - TSNC079 MetaG | ecosystem: Host-associated > Fungi > Mycelium > Unclassified | place: USA: North Carolina, Lumber... | reverse complement strand
TTCAAGCTTCTATCAGTCCTTGAATGTTTGGGCTGTCCCGTGAATATTATAATCTACAGGAAACAATCCCTCAAACAACACACATAGAGCAAAGTTGGTCTTACCAAAATGACCCGGCTTCGACCATATTTTTTTCATGAACTACGGATTTTTCCTTTCAAGTTCAGACTTCGAAGCTCGGATCTTGACTCAGATCACTTCTAGCTCAATATAACTCAGCAAAACATTTTCCCAAATTTGAGTACATTGAGGTCATTGATACCCCTCTTGCACACGAGAACTCTGACTGTGGATTTCGAAGAATTTATGAGCTAATTTTACACTTGAGACGCGTTGATGGCTACCTCGTTCACTCACTCGCCTTCTCAGTAGTACAGAAAGAACGTGTTCTTTGTCACGGCACTCTTACAAAAGGCCTTTAATACGCTTGGCGCTGAGAACAAGACTTAATATCTAACATGCTGGACTCGGAGAATCAAACTAGCTCAAACTCGAATAGCCTCAAATTAACGATCGGCGCCGGCCGTTAAGGCCCGAAAAACGCTTTATCTAAATTCCTTGGTTCTGAGCTGAGGCAAACGTAAGTCAGTCAGACGTTAGATGCCCGCAGCCTTACAAACTCGAACATGCAATGATTTCAGGTGCAGGTGGAACAACATCTCATTTTTTCTCGATGCGGAGTCTCTGATAGTGAAACGGATTGTCCGACAGCTTTTGCTCATGATTACACGGTTATTTTGACATAGCCTGAGGTTACGTACCGCATACGATGTCTTTCAGAAGTCCCTGGGTGCCATCTTGTATATGCTCGTATGGTTCTTCGGCGCAATATCGCAGGTTCATTCCCGAGTACTTGCTCAATGACGGAGTACGCCTCGTCTGCTGCGAGCACAGAACGCCGATCAAATTTGGCTATATGCAGCATTCCCTCGACCCCAAGAAGGAGCGAATGGAAGCTCTGATTCAAAGAATCAGAAATAGTGAACTGGTAGCAAAGTATCAGATCTCAACCTTCTACCGGAAATTCGAGTATTCCTTTAGGACTTCAGCCTCACCTCTGTGGTCCTGATAAACATTGCATATGCACGCGATATTCACCACCACGGACAGGGCACTCCTGAGGCATCAAGATAGGTTACTGTGACTATAAGACCCACCTATAAGTATGGTTTTTCTTTCAACCTTGTGGCTTTGAATGTAGATACTGAGTTTATTGACTACATCATCACATCTCTCGGTGGCTAGCAGCAGCCATCAGAATTCGACAAGTTCTCAAGAACCCATGAGGACACGCAGGGCAAAAACACACAAGTGTGCTAAACTGTTTTCCGAGACTATCGGACTAATACATACGACGGCTGTCGTAGGGAGAATGAACTAGTATGTTTTCTTTTTTTCATCCACAGAAAAGCCACCAGGTCCCATGTTGACGAGTAGGATAAGGCCACCGACGATGGCTGTAAAAAATCAGCCACAAAGCAAGCGAAAGGTAAAATACAAGAACTCACATAATGTTTGGAAGAAATCGTATTTTAAGAAATCCCTTTGCGGATGAGCCGAGTGAACAGCCCACCAATTATTTGCAAAGACATTGAAGATGCTTAACACTACTACTAGGAAGGCGGCAGACCATTTGGCTTTAAAACCAACTGCAACCATGACACAGGCGGCAAGACCGATGATGGAGACGAAGACGCGGATGAAGTTCCATTCTCCCTGGAGAATGAAACCAAGGAAAAGGAAAATCAAAAGAACCCGACCTGTGAGGAGAAAGCTGGAACAGAGTGTAAGCTATCAAGTTCCTGGCAAGGGAAAAGCATACTACTATTTCCTACGATCATTCTCAGTAAGGGTAGGCAGACCCGCAAAGACGGATTTACGAGTGATCATAGAATCGCTGAACACCATGAAAAGGCCACCGATGACACTCAGATTGCGGAGGAAAAAGTTTAGGTCAAAGATAAGGCCATAACCGAATCCTTGGATGACAACAACACCGAGAAGACCCGCAACGGCATATTCCGTAAATCTTTTAAGAATGACTGCGAGTGAGCCGGTTAACATGATCTAAATAGGTGACTTAAAACTCGGCGGAGAATTGAGATATATGAACAACTGACGAGGACATTGATAAGCAGAAACAGGTGGGAGAGACCCCAAGGAAACTTTCTGTGCCTAAGAATGAAAAGGATGAGACCACCAGAGCGCGAAGCAAACAACCAATTCGTACTGTTGCAAGTACCATAGCTGGTCTCCCCATTGTGTGACAATCCTTAGCGCGTCCTCTATGAAAGTTACAACAATTAAGAAACGTCCAATCGCGGGCAAGTAAGGTTTCAGTGGCTGCGAATAAATCTCGATATAGTCTTCGATTTGTTTACCAACAGCCCTAATTTTCTCGAATGGATCATCTGGGTTAGCAGCTCTGTAGCCTGAGGACGGCCTAGAGTTGGCCAATCCATGGGGATCGATATTGTAAGTGTTAGTTTGCGGACGCCCTATGTTAATTCTTGAAGACATGATGGGAGAGGAGAAGATTGTTGGTAGCTCAGACGACCGCAACTGAAGTATAACGTGTCAGGACGACGTGGCGATGTGCTTATATAATCGTGATGCTCGTCGCGCTTTTCGACATTTCATAAGCAGCACTAGAATATGCAGCTGTTGAAATTACGAGAGATTGTTGACTGCCTATAGGTGAGGTTGACATGTGTAGTGAAACGATTTGCCGTGGGTTCCCGTGGTGCCTGGTTCAATCATATGGTGACTTATGTCGAATTAGATAATTGACAGATTACCGTCAGTCTCGAATTTGGCATTCAGCTCCAAGTTAGGAGTATGATTTGTGAAGATGAGGGCTGTATGATTCATGATGCTGCAGTTGGGCTTCCCAAAGGGTCATCCTAGGGCAAGTTAGTATTAAGATTCCTAGGGATATACTCTACTTTGTGGATGAGTATACTCTATTTAAGTAGGGCCCACCAGGACCAGGGTATACCCTCAGGATATCAACAGGGATAGGACAAAGATAGACTGTACTCACAAGAACAGGATAAAATGGATATGCTTTGCTCTTAGAATAAGACACTTAAGAGGTTATAATCTTGGAATAACACTTCGAGTCCGCTAGAGATGAAATTGTTTTGAAAGAAAATAACTGATGTGATATCATTCAGTGAGTGTTCAGTTAGTCGTCCATAATTGCTGTGCTTGCAGTAACAATTCTTCCAACACAAATGAAGAAAAGTTCAAGCACATTCGATATTTGAGGATTTTTCATTGGGTCAAATAATATCCTTACAAATTAGGGTTTGATTTCCCACACCATAATGGATGTGACCTTGCAGTGATCTAGACACGTCTTTCACCAAACGCGTGCATCGCCAGCTGTATGTCGTCTCTTAAAGGAGCCCGAGATCAGTATCCAGAAAACTATTTTTAGTAAATCACTTCCAGCGCCTTGGTCAACATCGTTTTACCCTCAATTTTACAGCCATGTTCTCAACCTTAGTAAAGGCGCGTCACTGAGCGAAGTACACGAACGATATCGGACACTTTCGCTGGTGTTCCATCCGGACAAGCAACAAGACCCAGAATCCAAAGAAATAGCCACTCAAAATTTCCTAAGAATACAGAAAGCATATGAAGGTTTGTCTCGCTCTCAATCAAGCTTGTTCTCTATCCAACGTCTCCACCAGTTTTATCCGACCCTTTTCTTCGGTACGCTTGCAAAGCGACTGAAGTATGAATATGTGTTTTAACTGTAGAAAGAGAGGTTTATGATCAACTGGGTAAGCCACTCACTTGCTCGGAATTTCATATAGAGTTAACGCTGCTGTATAGGATATTATGGCCTCGCTCTTGACTGGCCTCAAGGAATCCGATCAAGCTCATTGGACGATGTGCATGAAATCTCTTTGCTTGCCCCTGACTCATAGTAAATCATTCCTGTATATAGGTTCGGGAAAAATTGGCCAATGTGAAGGGCGAAGTAAGGCAGGCTCGTCAAAATGAAGTTTTATCACCACAAGGCACTCTCCAATGCTCTGTATATGCAGTCCCTCTATTTGGCCCTGCACAGGCGACTATCTTTGATCGAATATCTGGCGTTGGACTTATGAATTACACTTTGCGACACAAAATCCAAGTTAAGAATCGCTTTCTCTTCAGACATTCTGACCTCTACTCATGTATTTTATCAGAGCAAAATTAATGACAGAACCAGTTTTGGACTAGGTGCTCAAATGCGAAGTGACATACGTCGCTTGGATGTTATTGGAACTGTACAGCATCAATTTTCTCCTCGATTGTCGAGTTCGGTGAATTCAACTAAACCTCGAGTCAGTCCACATGCTGATCAGGTTTCATACAGGCCCTAATCTACCTAACCTTTCCTTTCCGCACTCGGCTGGAATCATCCTATCAAGATGGTTTGAACGCCTTTACTATCAGAGCTGTCGGGTCTTTGGGTGCTCCTCTCTTCTTGCGACCTACTCTGAGTGCTTCTTTGACACGGAAACTTTTTCGAACAAGGAACGAGCAGGCAACCATTGACGTCCGCGTTGGGCGCCGGCCTCATGTGAAGCTTCGTCTCACATCACTTAAACCTTTTGGTATTCGACCCACTGCCGACAGACATGACAGTTGCAGAGAAAACTCTTCTCTGTCTGGACTGGAAACAGGAATCATATTTATGTCTCATGGACTGGATTTGGAAGAAGAGGATATCAAGCTAGTTGGTGAAGTGGGCGTGAATCTGCTTGAATTAGGAACTACGTTCAAGATCGGCTTAACTCTTGGCGCTCTTGGCATGAACTGGTTCTTTTCTGCCATGTGGTTGATCCCCTCAAAATCACTTGAAATAAGCATGACAACAACCCTAAGTTGGACTGGGGTTGTCCTCGGAATTGAGTGTGTTTTTTCCGTTCATGTTTCTGAGTCACTCAACTCTCTATTTGTGCAGCATCTCCCGCTTAGAACAACAGTTCTCAATGCCGGTCATACTTTCTTCCGAGTATGACCCATCATTGGCACTGATCACAACTGTTTTACCGGTTTTATCAAGTCTCCTTATGTACCGTTTTGTCATTCTTCCCCGTCGTCGCACTCGGAGACTTTTGTGTGTCTACAATTTTCTGAGGACTTGTGTTCTCCATCCACTGAAAGATGCTCTATGGCAGTCATCTTCGTACGACTCGTAAGCGCTTAGAAAAACCAGAAGAACGACGAGAGAGAAATGCTGTCGAACATATGTTGCGAGACCTTGCTCGCAGACGCAACCAGACTGAAAAGTCAAAGCAAGGCTAGTGGAATTTTCCTACTGACTAGAGATTGACTAATATCCACTTTAGGTCTAGTCATACTTGAAGCCAACTATGGGTCAGCCGAAGCGAGCGAAAGCACACCAGATCTGAGTCTTGATGTAACAATTTCTCTTCAGGCCCTCATCAGAAACTCGCAACTCTTCATTGCCGAAGGAGAAGAAGCAAAGGTGATAAAACTTTGATAATCCTACCAAATCGGGTTCCGACATTCATCTTTCTGCAGCTGAGCCTACAAGGATTTCTTGACCCTGCTCCTTGCATTCCTAAGGCACTCAGGATACGCTACCTCTTTCGGGAGCAGATGCATTATACCGAAATTCCGGATTATCTGCCCGCCGTCTTGCCTCAATCAGGTTCGTCCAATGCCTTGCTAGTGGTTCACTTCTCTCTCATCATCGCTGCAGAACATAAAGTTGGATCATCCGAAAGTGATTCTTGATATTGTAGCCACATGTTCTCTAGTGAACTCGATCCGCACATGCTTGGTTCAGCTGGCAGCATAATCCAAATCAGACACTGATCTTATGATTTAGCGTGTGTTCTCGTGCGCTTGTCTCTCAAAGACTTATTCTGAGTCTCTTCCTGGTTTGCCTTGGTATGACTAGCTGCGAGGCAGGTGACACGTTATTGCTCTATCTTATTTAATCAGGAAATGGGAAGATTCAGTTTGTCGGCTGTTTATATCTCAACTCGATTTTCCCACAACTTGGGATGTTCAGGTCCATTCTCAAAGTTATCCTTGTCCTGGCTCGTAGTAATTGACAATCTCCAAACAAATCCTAGATCAACTTTATCATGCTCTCTGTCATCATTTCTAAAGACACAATCCACAAGCCATCTTGAACCCAGATGCCATCATGGACTTAAGGGTTTAGTCCCGTGAGTATGATGGAGGTCTATGAGAAAAGAAGACGTGCAGGGCTCGAATACCCTCCGGAAGACATTCGTGACGCAAATTTGTCCATAAAGAATCTGATGGCATAATCTTTTCTTTTTTTGACGGTCTCGTGACAGGAACTGGATTTGGCTCCACGACCCTGGGAGAAGAGTTCAGCCCATGAGTGATCATTTCCTAATCGGTGACAATAACATGTTCGTGCAGAGATAATGATTAGATGATAGAAAATAATAACTGAATGATGGCTGTAGGGGGCAGACTGGATGACTCACCGCAGAAAGATCGTACTGTATATCAATCTGTGGGCCCACATGAAGCACCTATTAATAACCTAATTTCTGTTGGAATATAGTCCTAAAAGTGTTCCACCATGGTAGCAAGGTGCCACATGAGATGATGTCATAACACAATGCTGACGCATCAAGTTATTGCCGTTGATCCATGCGTAGCCTCAGTACATAATTGCCTCTCATAATACAATAGGCTGTTTTCCAGTTCAAGAAATGATGAACACTATCAAGACTTGCGGCCGGATCGAAGCTTCAACCCCTGTCCTATTTAAGATCAATCTTAAATCCAGGTCACAGATATTGAAATGAGCAAATCAAATTTGTCCATCCTCGCGTGCCCTCGGTCACCGATTCACTGTATAATCGTATGTCCTTTAACCCTGAATTCACTATCAGCCCTAGCTATTGAGATCGGCGGAAAAAACATAGCCTAATCAAATTCATATACTCAAGCTGAGGCCCAAATTATCCGGGGCCTCATGAGGGGACATTCCATATGGCACTCGGCTTCTGAAAGTCACACGGGATTAATAGATACATTTCTCAACAGACATTCAGTAAGCATCTGATTTGATACTTGCATTTACAGTTCAATTACACTTCAAATCGGCATTCGGGATCTCGATCTAAGATAACCTTAGAATTATTTAGAGTTAGCACGTCGGTGTTTATCTCGATACTGACTTTCTCAGGTACAGTGCTCTAAAAATCGGTTCTTGGGAGTTGTCCGCTCCGTTTTGCGAGCGACTCCCATCTGAACAGTCGTAAACTAACGTGTGAATGGTAGACTGGGTTCTTACGTTCCAACTTTGAGATCATACATGTGCTCTACTGGTCCTGTTACAAGCCAAAATTTTGATTTCTGACTTCGCAGATCCGTTTTTCGGTCGGCCCTGCGGCTCAGCTATTGCCTGTATTCTTTAAATAGGTTCGCTCCTGCTCGGCCTTTATTCCTTTCTGACCCTCATCCACTTTGTACATCTTATTATGCAGTTCCCAACCCTTCAGAATGTCCGCATTCGCTCGGCTGCTGACGCATTGTTGGTTTTCACTGCCGTAGCCTTCCATCGTTATCCCCTCATCACTCGGCGCCTAGATGGTGAGGAGCGACGAGCTATCATGCCGGGGAACATATATGTTTGGTTGTTCAATAATTGGTCCGGGAGGCAAGGACTGCGCTGATATGATTACGTTTAGGGAAGAGCGTGGTGCCAACACCGAACCGACTGGCCTAGGCATGGAACGATGGTATGTATTTGACTGTAACGTTCCACCTTGCTCTGACTTCAACTAAAGGACTGACGGGATGGGATGGGGACCAAGTCGTATGCAGCATTCATGATTTTGAATTATCATAGCTGACTTATCCGATGACTGTCAGGCGTGCGCGATGTACGAGTCTCTTACCGCTTTTTCCTCTTCCAGTGCTGACTTGACATGAAGGAGTTTCTGTTCTACCATCAAAAAGAACCTGATTTGAGTGATGATGGAGCCAACTCAGTCACTCCTTGGGCACAGAGGATGAGGTAGATTGTTGTTAACTTGCTAGGAAACATCAATCATATTTATCTTTCCTAAGAAGGCCTTCGACTGGACAAACACCAATTATATCATTCCCTCCTGATCCAAAAGGGGCCCTGGATCCTGAACTATTGATAAAACAGACATACAGTGTACTTGTCTCGTTGCCTGCTGACCGTACCCGGGGAATCATAAGAAAGTGGCACTTAAGTATGTCTTGAGCTGTACATGTACGTATGCAATGCACTCAAAACTGGTGTTGCAGCTGCCTACTTCAATCAAATCAAGCTCGATGAGTTGCAGACTGTAGATGAAATACCAGGAGTTGGGGATGTGAACGTTCCTGAAGGATGGTTCAAGAGCGCTCGGATTGGAAAGGTTAGACGAGATAGCCGGACACATAGCAGTGACTTTCATTTTGGAGAGATCCCTCCATCGTCCATAACACCTCCATTACATGCTTACCCACTTGGCTCATCATCTACCTCTCGCAGTTGGCACCTTCAGCAGTCAAACCAACACACCGTTTCTTCCAGCCCATCTCATCAGTTAAGTACATCCTCATCTACACAAAGTTTTCCAACAGGACAACTCGTGCCATTGGAGTACCTCCGAAATATTTCTCCCCTGCGAAGGGATCCGACTGACGAACAATTGCTGCGCCGTTTCACCCCCTGATCCTCGTCTGAAGAATAGTTACACGACTTCAGGAAGTCTCTCGTATCTGTTCCAGCTGGACTGCTGAGATCAGTCTATGTAAAATTCTTCCTCAGTGATACCCAAGGTTTCTCAATACCTAGTATAAGCCGCGAGCATGTATAAAACCGGAAATTCATATCGCATGTTGCGTGTGATCTGTTGACTGAACTAAGATTGATTGTATTCATATCTATTCTTTCCATCATGTCCTTGCTCCGACTGTCGGCGGCATAGTTGTAATATGAGCACACCAATACGATGATCAGGGCCCAGATCGACGGCAACGCCCACTTATCCTCGACCGGCTTGCTTCTCACGGAGTATATCTTCGGGGCCACAACTCTTAGGAGACAGAAGAACGGTAGTCAGTTATTCTTTCCCCACGCTTACTACAGGAAAGCGTGATATTCGGATCGCAAAGTTTGAATGGGGTCACTGCACAGTATACTACTGATCCTCTTTGACCCTAGGACTGAGCCTTTGGCAGCCCTACGGTGACTCAATGATCTAGATTCAAAGGTGGTGTTCAGTGCACTCATACCATAAGCTTGGATCTCCCAGTCTTCTCTGGGATTCACGGCACGGTTACGTTCCAAAGGCTGGCATTATATCGGCGCAGAACAGCATACTATAATAGCCAAAATCTCGTGTGATGATTAATTAATATCCACCCCTTCCCAATCAACTGTTGTAAGTATGAATCCTTAGCTCTCAGTATTATCTTCGTCTTATGCACTGTTTGCGAAAAAGTTACACGTTGTCCGCGGCCAATACCAAGAGGTCCCTTGTCTGTTCAATCGATGGACTACCTCCTACTCAGCAATACGCAAAAATGTCGAAACACACCACGATGTTATTGGTTGCCGCGGGAATCAAGCTCTCATGGTTTCGTAAAATAACTTCAATCATATGTTATTAGTCCCAGAACGATGCGCCGTGGTGGTAAAGCGACGTATCACGGACATCTTGGCATGGGGATTTGACTTCACTCATCGCTTCTCCTCTCACATATTTTCGAGTAGCATCATTCTTCCTCCCAGGCCATCTCCCCCAGGGCTCCCTTCAAAGAACTGAAACGTGTTCTACTACACTCGACATGACACTCAAGCCACTTTTCCTGCTGCTTGACCCTAGAGAGGTCAATTTTATGCAAAGGTGGCACCAGAAATTATTAAATAGGCGAGGAGTTGCTGTCAAGGGCCAGCAATGTAACACCATTGAATGTCTCAAGCTGACTGATGGGAAAGAAAAGTTGGTACACATGTATGAATATCTTTAAGTAAGTAGAGTCCAAGTATCAAGACAGGAGTGAGAGTGTTGTGGAGCTCGCGTCGACAGTGATTAAATGTGACTTTCTAGTACCGACAGCCCAACCCGTTCGCCTTTTTCTTAAGAAAACAGATCAAGCAAGCAGTTAGATTCAAGGCTCAGACACTGCAGTGGTGTTAGCTTTCACCGACTCTCGGCACCGTGCGTAAATCTATTCTCAATTTGCATCCTACAATTGGAGAAATAAGAAACATTTTTATCTGAGTGATCTTTGACGGCGAACTGAGCATGCATGGGCTGTATGGGTCGCAGTGTCAGCATGTGTGTGTGGGGAAATTATGTTCGCTCGTTGCTTCGCTCGTAAATCAATTCCTCTCTCGGCAGAGGTCTCTGCAAGGTCTAGCCACAAGGTGGGTGGTGATTCTGCACCATCAGATTCACAGAGAAGATTGTGCCATCGTGCCATCTCAACAGAGTGGACATCCTGGATTGTTACGTAATAATATGCATGCCTTGTCGGGGATTTGAGTAACAACATGTAGTGTGGATAGAATAAATGTATATTAGACGATGCTTGTAGCAAATATGACAGTAGAAAAGCTTTAGGACTCGACCATAAGGAATGATGGGTTTAGAAACTCTAAAATCATAACGAACAATGAATGTGCGCGAGACACAATGCGCATGGAAAAGTGGCATGCGTAG
>Ga0153995_1000295_pt1 | contig 10723 bp, 14 predicted proteins | sample TSNC079MetaG_FD_104678 | JGI IMG/M metagenome (GOLD analysis project Ga0153995, IMG submission 104678) | Attine ant fungus gardens microbial communities from North Carolina, USA - TSNC079 MetaG | ecosystem: Host-associated > Fungi > Mycelium > Unclassified | place: USA: North Carolina, Lumber... | reverse complement strand
GTCCAATCGATTTGATGAATGACTGAGGACTGACGTGCACTGATTACTATTCTTGCGATGCTTCTCTGTGGAAACACAATAGTGTCAGATAAGGAAGATTGGGTGTGATAAAAGATACTTATGATATAAAGAACATTATTACACCTTAATCAAAGCTCATGAATGAACAGTCGTATGGAAACGCGACCCAGTAGCCTACATACCGAATGAACACTTCACCCAATGCGCCATTTGATTTTCCATCCTGGAATTCTTCGGTATTCGCAAGCTGGAACAGTGTCAACTAAAATGGCTTTCAAACAGGATCGCACAGACCTGTAGGTTCATATAACCATCAGTGCTGACCAGAAAGCCCTTGTACTCGAGACCCCATTTCAGTCGGACAAAGACAGGCTTTCCAGTAAGTTCTTGGAGGAAAGGTTTCGGATTGACTGGGTTGACTTGCTATGTACTGTGAGGACAGAACAGTTAAGAGACGGGGAAACGGGACATACAGACATGGTAGTCAGAAGAGCACGTGCGAAGTTTATACAAAGTTTGGAACTGGACTCATGCTTTATTATCCTTTATTTTCTCATCTTTACATACCTTTCTGCTATGTCCGACCGTGAAGGCCATTCAGGCCCTCCAGGAGACGATGATCTCTCCCTCCCTAAGGCCACGGTTGCAAAAATGATATCCGGTATTTGCCTCGAGCTCAACAGTTGTACCACTCATCTGCTTGGTTTATCCAGAACTACTACCGAACGATATCGTCTGCGCCAAAGAAACACGGGATCTCGTCATAGAATGTTGCGTAGGTGAATCAAATTTCACCTTTTCTACTCCATCACATCTGACCTCCATCTTTAGAATTTATTCACCTGATCTCGTCAGAAGCGAACGAAATCTGTGAGCAGGAATCAAAGAAAACGATTGCCCCAGAGCACATCATTAGTGCTCTCAAGGTGCGAATTTACTTATCTCACTCTAGGACTACACTCAGTGTCACGCCCCATTAGCGACTGGGCTTTGAACCTTTTACTGCTGAGGTCAAGGACGTGCTCAAAGATCACAAGCAACAACAAAAAGTTTGTGCCGTCCGGGTTGAATTATATGTTGGCTCATCCCTTTCGCCAGGACCGCGAGAAGAAGGTCTCTAAATTCGAACAATCCGGACTGACAGAAGAAGAGCTCCTTGCCAAACAGGAGGAGCTGTTTGCTGCGAGTCGGGCCAAATTTCAATCTACTCAACAATGATTAATTGCAGTGCTCCACCATTCTGAGTCATGTACTTTTCAGGCATCGTCTGTATCCATATTTTCATTCCACTTGCCGAGTCTTGTTCGCAACCCAGCAAGCCGCTTCCGAGGAGAATCACCGTTCCACATCGGCCAGTCGGGATTTTGGGGATCTAATGTCATAAGCGGCAGACCTTCTTGTTCAATGGCAAAAGAAGCTGAAACTGTGCCGTAGAGCGTTGCTACTATCCTGTTAGGACGTGAGTCCTCCTCCAGGGTTCGATGCGGCTTGCCTTCATACATATCACCCTCCGTTTCGAAAAGGCCAGCTGCAAGACCTCCTAGAAAACTGTTTCCAGCACCTGTGTTCAGAAGTAATATGATAGATGACCTAACTCCCAGTAAAAAACATACCTGTCACGTCGACAACATGGGCGTTCGCCTCACTTTCCGTCCAGTAGGCGTCAATCCATGCACCGCGTTTGCATTGAGTCTTCACGAAGGCGCCAAGTTGGCCACTACGAATGATTACTGCCCCTTTTCCGTTTAAGCCAACTCCATACTCCAAGAAAATCTGCGATGCCTGTTCAATGTTTGATTTTGTTGGAGGGAAAGGAAGAGAGAGTAATTTCAGTGCCTCCTCCGCGTTGGGGCTTAGAATGTTTCCTCAATTTCTGATGACTGCACAAAGCAAGTCACAAACCTGAGTACATTCAAAGAATGTAAGACTTCTTTGAGGGCAGGTAGATGACCAGGAGTACAACTGTCCTATTGCAACCAGTCAGATCGAGATACTATAAGAGAAGGAAAGCTACTGGTATTGGCTCGTAAATAACAATCGGATTCCAGTCAATGATCTCCTGGACTTCAGACAAGATCTGTTTCGCTCTTGCAGGCGAACAGATGAAATGTAGTGAATGTGGTCGGCTTAATTTTGTATCGTTGAGGTCCCGGGGCGTGATCTGTACACGATCCGTCAGGTACCTAAAACTACAGACCTTGGTCAAAAGTAGTTTCATGAAACGAACAGTGATACACACTCCCTGTGTTCACCATAGTAGAGGTTGAGCGCTCTTGTCGTCGGACGGTGAGGCTGTTCTCTGAATATCCACATCGCCTCTCCGTATTCCAATAACTTCCTTCGAATATCTGCAGGAAAATCATGACCTCTATCCACGATCATCCCAATTTCGTTGGGAGGCAACCTGGGGATTCTATTCAATATCACGTCCGGCCATTGGGATCACAAGGGTTCTGACCACGTTCGAGCCCCTATAGCTGCATAAGTACCTCCTCCACCAATCTAAGAACTAGTCAGCCCCGCGAGTTCTGTTAATAAAAAAGCAAAGTTACCCGCCTGTGACTCCGCTGCTCTTCCGATGGGTTTCCCGCCTTCATCACTGAATTCGAATTCATCTATTATAAACATTCCGAGAGTTACAAATTTAGGCCCCTCGTTCACGGACATTGTCAGTGAACGGATATCTGAGATTGGACGTCCCTTCATCACGGTGGGAAATTCAAGTCATTCGGATTAAGCCCTGTGCTCTCATTCATCTTTTTGGCGCGAAGTATCAGATATCCATGTCGACGGGACCCTCATCACAAGTTTGGGCGGTCTTATACGAGTCTGCCTTATTCCCAGAAGAAGTAGGTTCTGGGTTTAATTACAGTCGGACTATCTTACCTCTAATCCTCGAATTTAGTTATATCAGCGTGCTCTCAAGGTTCTGGATAACCTGCATCCACAGGCTGGGGAACGAATCCGGAAATTTTATCGACGCGAGGATGCATGTCGTAAGGTCCATATCTACTCGCTCGAATACCTCTTAGCTACAATGATAATAAGGAACATTGATCGGTCATCTCCTTAGGCGAATTATGCTACTTGAAAAGGGAGCAGACCCTGGCGCGATGCAATTCTCTGTTACAGAGGCTGGGAAACCCTATATCGTTCGTAAAAGAAAGAGATGAGAAATCAAAAGTATAACTCAAGACAACTACCAGGTCTCACCAAACTTGAATCCTCCATTGGGGTTCAATATCACTCATGACAACGCACTAGTTGCGTTAGCATTCTCTTCGGAGAGCCAGAACCCTCCGGAATTCAGCGTTGGCATTGACGTCATGAAGCTGCGAGTACCCGGGAAGGAGTCATTTCCGTCATTCGTTCGCACAGTGGGTGATCAAGTGAGTCAGCTGTGAACGGCAAGGTCGAAACATTTGTAAGTCGCTCATGCTTGTGCAGTTGACTACTCGGGAGCATCACCTCATATTCACTGGTGGATCACCAGAAGAGAATTTACGGAGGTTTTTTTGGATGTGGACAATGAAAGAAGCTTATACCAAAGCTTTGGGAATCGGTCTTGGATTCGACTTCAAGCGGGTTGAGTTTGATGTAGAGGAGAATGTACTTCGGGTTGATGGGGTGATCCCAACTGGTTGGAAGTTCAGGATGTTTATATTGCAGCACGGTGAAGACACTTATGAGGGAGTCGTCGCGGAGTTTCTCGGATACGGTCAGACCGAAATCATACACGAGGTTGGGTCTTGTGAGTGGCTGAAACGATATGACGCCGTGCCTTTCGTAGAGCAAGCTATCCTACGTCTATCTGACCATTGAATAAATGTTGGAAATCAGACTCATTTGTACGCAACCTCAAAATTGTCCCTGGACCGTATCCATTATGATCCATTCCCCATAGTAAACACAATCCTTTGGATTTACTGGCGCTCCATCCTTGCAAAATTCGAAGGAAGGGCACAAAGCACATGGTGCATTCGACCAACCAAGTGAGCGGCATTCTTCTCTAATTGCCCGATAAACACTACCGCCTCCTGCTTCGATGTCGTCATAAAGACTCAGTGTGGTCGGCGAGGAGAATCGATTCAAATATCTTGATGACCTGTGTTTTCTGCTGTCGTCTTCATCTTCAGAGGAGTCTGATAGATCTGACAACCTAGATTTTCTCTTCTTCCGTTTCGGTTCCTCATCTCGCTCGTCAGATGAGGATGAGAGCTCGACCTTCTCCTTTCTCCTCTTCTTTCGCCGTTCTACTTCAGATTCCGATTCACTAAGGTTATTACTTCTCCTCTTGGTCTTTTTTTCCCGCTTAGAGTCTTTGATGAATTCATGTTCCGATGAAGCACTGTCATCTGTGTCTGTGTCTCTTCGCTTCTTCCGTTTGGGATACCTTTTTTTTTCTTCCTCGGTATCCGTGGTATCATGTTTACGTTTCTTCGATCTTGGCCTCTCTTCAGCTGCAGAATCTCCCTCATCAGCGGCTAATGAGTCCAGTATTGACGTCCCGAATGCAGGAAGCTAGTGCAGCGGCGGATCATTAGAAAGAAAACATCATTCTCAGGCAGTGAACCTACCCTCTCAATTTTCCCATCCAAGACAAGGACATTCAATAGCATTTCTACATGCTCGACTGAGAGTTCTGTTTCTGTGAGACGAGCTTTTTTTAGTGAGTTTCGAATATGCTGGGCCGTGGGGTAATTAGGAGGGTTTGAAGGTGCATACAAAGCACCGGCATTAGCATCCTTGCGTTTCGGAAAGCTCTGACCAGAAGCGCGTTAATAGACGAATCAAGAATATATTATCCATTGCCGCACCAAGTCACGGATGAATTTGTGGCAAGCTTCTGTAAGGTGTTGAATGAATTCCGTATCAAGTTCATTGTCCGTATACCAAGGACCACCCGTTAAAGATATCGAGGGTTCCAAGCCTTCTAGCATGTATATTTTCCGTGTCGGATGCTGCGGTCAGGTTCATATCAATGGCCTCATGAAACGATCACAGGAGGAGCTATACCTGTACGGATGGCACACGTTTGACGAGGCGTTTCTGAGTCAGCGTTTTCAGGCATCGATCGATGACAGTTTGATGAAGATTAGTTTTCGTTTTCAGATGTTTTGTCCAGATTCCTATCAAAGGTTCGAGTGAGCAAATGCCGATCATGACATCTTGAGCGAGAATAAAATCAGGATACCTTCATTCCCAACAGCCTTAATGTGTCCGAACACAAGATTCTCCTCCCCATTCAAGTCCTTTGTCCTGTCAGGACATCGTGAGTTGGATGAGACTTGGCTTTTAACTCGGCAACTACATACACGTCCAGTTCACCCTTCGTAACTGCTCTGAAAGAGACTTTCCTGTTGGCATCAACAAGTGTCTTGAGGAGGCCTACTCCAAGCAAAAAATTCAAAGCTTTCTCGCGCGCATTTGAATCTGGGATGATAACCTGGGCCTCCTTCGCTGTTATCTCCTTATGACCAAAATGTGTTAAGAATTGGAGAGATTCAGTATGCAAGCTCAAACCTTGTTTGGGGCAGATAGGATGGCCTTGTGCAGACGGCTTTCAACTGCATTTGGCGGACGTCTGCTCATCGTAAGATGATTGTGATTAAGCGTACCTGTGACAAACTCGTGACGTCTCCACAGCAAATCAGCACACGACATTTTTATTTTCCAACAAACTATATTAACTCGCATGATTACTGAAACCACCGGCGCAGTGAATATGAGTGTTAGATACCTCAAGTGTTACTAGTTTGTTCCTTCAAATTAAGATAATACTCATTTCGTTTTTACAGAGGTCCAAGACATAGTTATCAGATTCAGATATACAAGCATAGGGCCAGTAGGATGTATCTCAATTCAGGAGTCAACAATGTAGATTGACGACTGAAGTGGGAAATGGAGCGGCGGCTATATAGGAGGGAGCCTAGACGAAGTGGTACCAAAAATGATGACGTTTAGTTTATACTCCGCTCTATCACTGCAAAGGTACGGCTGCGACGGTCCGCTTCAACAATATTGAGACATATTCGACACACCTTGTGCAGCCTCATTTTTTGGATAGCACTTCAGTCAAACACTGGAATGCTAAAAAAAATTTCGACTGTCTAGTCGTTGATGTATCAGGCTCTTGATAAAGTGACGTCCAGTCTGTGACATGAACTCCAGATCAAGTGATAGCCGCCGGAGATCCCTCGTGGCTAACCTCACTGCCACTTGTCTTTGCTACTTGTCTGCGCACAGGAATGAAGGCAGGCGATGCCGGCGTTGATGAAATATCAATCGATCAATCTGTTCTTTTCGGATGCCATGATCAGTGCTGACCAGTGCTGGGGAATCTCTCTCTCCGAAATTCGACAGAGTTGTGTGTGGGGGTAGTCGCGCAACAAGAGAGCAGAACATAGCATTATCGGTACATTATGATTTCCATTAGATTCAAGGTCACCTAACCTAGAAGATACAGAAATACAGGGCTCATTACGCTTCGGTGAATGTCATCCATCTTGAGAGCCAGTTACAATGCACGAAAAAGTTGGATTAATTGATTATAAATCTAAACGTTGACCACTGACAGGACAGAGGTCATCAATAGGTACTTTTATAAGAGAATCATAAATATAAATTAAGATATCAGCGTGTGACGACAGAGAATGCTTGTCATGCGGGAACTCAATAGGCAAAAAAAGGCTCCGTATCGTCGACTTCGGTGGACGTTGTGGGTATCGAGAACGTGATTTCGTAAGGAGTTGTCCAGACACGTCGCTCTTCATTTTCTGAAATCTTCTGCTTGGACAAGTTCCAGTACATTCCACAGAGTTCAAATGTTGTTAAATCAAGGATGCTGTAGAGAACATCTGCAACTTGAAGGAAAAATGTCTGAGGAATTGTTAACAGAAGAAGCACGATATTTCCGTTGAAATCCCACCCTGTCAGGAACATCGAAGAAATTCCGGGTACTCATAAGGCGAAGGTACATGAGCTTGTTCATTGAGTTGCTGATGCTCTTGAGGATAGGCAAGGGCGGTGAGCTAGTTGACGCAGAGAAGAGGAGGAGGCTGGAAGAACTGCCAGCTAGGGCCTGGACAATATCCCCCGTCAGGTCACCATCGTGAAGTTGAATACTGACAAGGGAACGTCCGGGGACGAGTGCGAGGGCAGCATGTAGTGGACCCGCAAATTGCGTTAGGTACGGAATGACAGTGGAAGGAATGAAAGGAGGTAGGTCGACTGACACAGGAATATGGTCGAGGGAAAGGGAGTCAAGGTTGGGGGCCTTTGAAAGAAAGCCGACGACAGTAGCATCGAGAGGAAGCGAGCAAGAAAACTGTCGAAGGCGAGGATAAAGGGTGTCTGGATTGAGGGTTGCTTTGCGCAACACAGATGAAGAGCAGAACCCAAGATGGAGTTCGAGGGAAGTAAGGCCAGTCATATTGGCGAGTGCAGTTGCGAGAGCATCGTGAAAGGATTTGAAAACCGGAAAATGGGGCTGAAATCTCATCCGAAAAGTCCTCACGCAACGTGCAAGGCGGGGATTTTTGGCGAGGAGAAGGACGATGAGGGCATTCTTGGTGGTCACGCCGACCGAAATGTGGCGGAAGAGATGGCGTTGTGCGACATGTGCAAAGTCGGATGAAGTGCGGGAGCAGGCGAGGAGGTCGGACGGAGGAAGAAAGGAAAAGATATTGTCCAGAAGTTCGTGGGGAAGCGACATGATATGCTGGGTTGTCTAGTGCGCTCAGTAGATTTATAGACCTCCAATCCTGATCGCCCAATCGGGCAATCACATCGAGATCTACCCAATTTATGTCAGCTCTCTTCCAGACCTCTATGTCTTGCTACCGTTTCTTTGCCAAACGCGCCTTTGCTCACTGCGGTTAGCATCAGTCTTTGCTTTCGGTACTGACCTGACATTTCACTAGCTCCCTTTCCGCAACGAACTCACAACTGTGGTTCCCTCAACACGTCCAACGTTGGTGCGCGTGTGGTTCTCGCTGGCTCCCTCCTTCCTGGACGGTGACTATCATTCTGGTCTATCTACATCCGTCTATTCAGCTCATCATTCTGATTTCAAGGAAAGGAAGACTCGCGTCTTTCTTCCCACTCAAGGACTCATATGGCACAACCCAGCTTATCGTCAATCACTCGCAAGGTACCGAGGTATCGGCTCTGGCAGATGTCCCAACAGAATCTTCCGTTCTCATAGAGGGCACTGTTCTTCTTCGTCCACAAGATGCTAGGCGTCAGGTAGCCTCTTACCACTCGGTCGTTGTTCTATTTTAACCTTCTCCGACTCTCCTAGGGCTCCACTGGCGAAATCGACATCCGAGTAGAGAGTTTTACTGTTCTAAACGCAGCGTCTACACTGCCCTTTACCCCTTCAAACCCATTTAACTTGGTACGCTCTGGCTCTGCTCCTCTATTTTTGTCCATTGATCATCCCGTGTTAAGCCGAATGACGACCTGAGAGCCCGATACCGATATTTGGACTTGAGAAGAACAGCCTTGTCTGATAACATCAAGAAGCGTAGTCAAGTCACACATCTTATTCGGAATATACTTCATGAGCAAGGCATGTTTCTGATTTTGTCTTAAAATATTCGAGTTATTCATTTTTGCGTCTTCTTCAGGCTTTTTTGAGGTCGAGACCCCTGTATTACTAAGATCGTCTCCTGAAGGCGCTCGCGAGTTTCTCGTCCCTACTCGTCTTTCCGACTCTCAATCAGGGCGGCCCTTATTTTATGCACTTCAACAGTCTCCCCAGCAACCAAAGCAACTTCTCATATGTTCAGGGAGTGTTGACCGTTATTTCCAACTCGCAAAATGCTTCCGAGATGAAGATGGGCGCAAGGATAGGCAGCCAGAATTCACGCAGATTGATCTGGAAATGGCTTATGTCTCTTGGGGTCGAGATGGCATTGCCGCTTCTGGATCCTCTGATGAATGGAGAATTGGAGGCGCAGAGGTTCGTTTGGTTGTTGAATCACTCATCCAGAAAATATGGTTGCAAATGGAAGGTATCTCCCTCCCCAGTCAATTTGAAGTGATGACGTACCGGGAAGCAATGGCCCGTGTGAGTCATTGAATTGGCCTTTCCAAGAACTACATGTGCTTATTGATGCAGTACGGGTCTGACAAACCTGACACGCGCTTTGGGCTCAAGGCACGTAAGCTTTGCTACAGGTCATGATATTTTAATCGAGAACTCATCTGTTTCTGTTATGAAGATTATGAACATCACCCCTCACCTTCCTCCCAATATAGTCAATGTGTATGAGAGAAATGGAGAAGTAGTGGAGTGCATCATTGTTCGTAAATCAAGTGATCCCGAGTTTATTCGTGCTTCAAAAGCCTGTAAATACAATTTGGATACGGTTTGTGGCTTCTTGATAAACATGCCCAAGAATTTTGACCGATTATTTTTTTTCAAGCATCATATCAATTTTACCCAGATCACATCCGAGACATGGTTAAACGGATCGGGACTTGGATGCGAGTCTCTCATTACCGCTGACCAGGTCAAGATGAATACAATTCTTGACCTTAGGTATGGTGACGACATCTGGTTGTCCAAGCGATCAGCCTTGCCCAAGGTCGGTGGCATTCCCTTTCTAAAAATTGTGTTGTTGTTGTTGTTGTTGTAGTCACTGAGTCTCAAACGGCATAGGGCGGATCAACCTCCCTGGGTAAAGTTCGTCTCCATTTATCTGAATTGGCCCAAAAACGTGGTAGGCGAATGCATCTTTTTTGTGGTGTTTGGCTTTATCTTGGGAACAGGTGAACTTGAGATTACCCCAGATCCTCATTTTTTGTGGATCACAGAATTTCCATTATTTACTCATGCTGATGAGGATAAGGACTTCTTAGCAAAAGGTAGATGGAGCAGCTCTCATCATCCTTTCACTGCACCTATGTGGCAGGACATCGAGGCTATGTACCGCGGTGATGTTGAACAAGTACGTGTAGCTCTTAAACTTTTTTTACGAGATAACACCTTTGGTCTCTCACAAGCTCAAATGAAATCACTGATATGATATATTTTAATCTATTTCGGCGCATTTCATTCTCGACCTCTGTGTGTGCAGGTCCGCGGACAACATTATGACCTTGTCTTGAATGGGATCGAAATTGGAGGAGGCTCTGTTCGAGTGCATGATGCAACCATGCAGGAGTACATTTTCGGAAAGGTCTTACAGGTGAGTAGCTGCCATCGGGAAGGTTGCCCATACATTTTCAATCATTATCAAAACTCGCCTTCTTCGTCTTTACGTCAATCCTCTTTTGAATTTCCCTTTTTTTCCCCGGTGACGGCTCCCAGCTGTTGCTTAGGCTTTACCAGCTAATAACTTTCAAGTTTTACAATTTCATGTCCTTACTCATGCACGTTTTCCCAGTTGACGGAACAAGAGCAGGCACCATTTGAGCAACTTTTACACGCCTTGAAATGTGGCGCTCCACCTCATGGAGGTATCGCACTCGGTAAGGCAGTATTCGTTGTTGGTTCTTTCCAAAACAAAAAAAGGCGTGCTCACTCACAATTCTTCTGTTTTCCTCATCCTTCTCTCAACCTTACGGCACGCACGTCGTTCCTTCCTTTCCTTCTTAAATCCCCGAAATCTGATCATGACCTTGACTTCTTTCTTTTCTTTGCGCTCTGTTCAAACTAGGATTCGATCGCTTGATGGCGATTTTGTGTAGGGCG
>Ga0153995_1000294_pt1 | contig 10729 bp, 11 predicted proteins | sample TSNC079MetaG_FD_104678 | JGI IMG/M metagenome (GOLD analysis project Ga0153995, IMG submission 104678) | Attine ant fungus gardens microbial communities from North Carolina, USA - TSNC079 MetaG | ecosystem: Host-associated > Fungi > Mycelium > Unclassified | place: USA: North Carolina, Lumber... | reverse complement strand
TGTTGGGTCAGCTTCAATGCTTCCGAGGGCAGCATAAAACTCGTTGACCTTGGCGATCGCTTGGCTCCGCGCTTGCTCGTCGGGCGTCTTCGCCTCAGTCTTGCCGTCTGGACCATCGAAAGCGGGGTTTCCGGTCGAAGTGAGAGTGACGTTCGGCTCGTCGGAATTGCTGGAACAAGCTGCGACGCCGGCTAGTAGGGCAACAGCTGCGACTGCTGCTGCTGTTGTTCGTCGAATTCTGTTGTGGGCCATGTTGTTGTCTCCTAGAAGCTTCCGGCGCTGCAGGGTGTTCCGGGTTGTGTGTAGTCGGCTGTGACTCTCCATCCTGCTGGGTCGGGCCATGACGGGTTCGTCAGGATCGGTTTTCCGAGTTCGAGTTTGTCCACAGGCTTGCTGATGCAGACGTCCATTTGGAGCGTGGCCGTTCCCGCTGTCGGTGCGCCGGTTTCGTCGATGGGGATGTCGTGTTTGGTGATCACGTTCTTGAGTACTTTGAGATCGCTTGGTGGCGTCGGGTTTCCGTCACGGCTGGTTGTGATCTCTTTCTTGGTCCTGTCGAGGAAGCGGCCTGCCGCGACGGCATCGAGGTCAGAGAGGGGGGCAGCGGGGTCGGAGTTTAATCGTGCGAGCACGGTGTAGTACTCGCTGATCTTGGCGAGGGCACCTTCTCCTGCTTGCTGTTCAGGTGATTTTCCCGATCCAGGGGGGCCGGTAAAGGTCGGGCCGCTGTTGGTGTTGAGGGTGCCGGGCTCTGGGCTGAGGATGCTGCAGCTTGCGGTCAGGCAGGCCGCCGCGGTGAGGGTGAGGATGGCTGCGATGCGGCGGTTCATGATGCGGCTCCGATGCGGTAGTCGGTGGTGGTGTCGAGCTGTCTGAGGAGTTCGTTGGTCTCCGGGTGTGCGTCGACTTGCAGTTCGTCGAGTTCGCTTTTGAGGGTGTCGATGAGGGTTTGGGTGGTTTCGACGTCGCCGGAGAAGTGGGTGGCGATGATGGCCGCTCGCCAGCAGCCTTCGTGAGCACTGTCGACCGTGAGGCCGGTCCGGGCTGCCTTTCCTGCGGCATCGAGGTCCTGGGTGACCTGTTCGCCGCGGATGTAGCGGCCGGCGAGCTCTTCTGCGACGTCGGTGATCGCGGAGATCATTTCCTGCTTTATGTGATCTGCCCACCGGTAGGCAATCGGGTCGTCGCTGGTGAAGGGCTGACCGGTCACCAGCGAGAGTGCGGATTCAAGGCGTTCGGTTGTCGTCGTCGCAGGGTGAGCGTCGACGAGCTGGTTCCAGTAGTCCCAGTCTGTGGTCACTGAAGGGTGCAGGCGAAGTGGCGTCCGGCCGGTTCGGTCTCCGGATTTGATGAGCGCTGCGTCCCCGGTGTCGGTATCTCCCATCCAGCTGCGCAGTCGCGTGACGGCTTGGTTGCGGCGGCTACGAAGCCGCGCGTTTGCCGTCTTCGCTTCTTCGGCAGTGCTGGCCGCGTTGACGAGTTCGACGTCGTGCGGCCACATCTTTGCGGTGAGCTCATTTGCGGGCACTCCGCCGTCGCTGAATGCCAGGAGAGCAGCGATTTCGGTGAGGCTTCGCGAGTTCTCGCGGTCCGTTGAGCCCGGAGCAAGTGGAGTGAGGGTGGGTTCTCCGAGGACGCGAATCCAAATGTGTGGAGCCGCGGGAAGCTCGGGATGAGACGCAACAATCTCGGTTTCGGTGTCGGTCGCAGAGTCGGTGTCGATGTCACCCACTGTCTCGGAGTTGATTTCTTCAAATACGTTGTCGTCGTTCCGAACTACCGTGAAAGCCGCAGGGTCGGTACTGGTGATGAGATTCTCGGTCGTGATCTCGCAGTCGAGACGTGCCCCCTCCCAACCGAAGTCTGCGGCCTCCGGTTCGACAGCTGGGGAAGAATCATGGGCGGTGGTGGCATACAGACTGACAATGCTCTCGTAGCTGCCTTCGTCGAGTGTGGTGACAGTGAGCTGTGCTGATGCGATACCTGGGCGGACCAGTGTTGCAGTGCCGTCGTCGGCGACATCCAACGTCCAGTCGGAGCGAGTGTTCGAGTTCTGCGTTGTGACCGCGGCGAACGCGATCCGCGGGGCGTTCTCGGCGATCGAGGTCAGGATTTCTGTTTGTTCAGCTGTCAACGGGTCGGAGATGAGGACGATTTCCGGCGCAGTCAGCTCGCTGGTCTCGTAGACGCTCCGTGCATGTGCGATGGATGCAACCTCGTTCTCGTCGAGGATGCCGGCATCACGTTCGAAGTGGCGAGCCAAGCGCGCCAACACCTCATCGGTGTTGTCGGAGTGAGTGATACGGCCGGTGTTCACTGCGCCCGCGAGGTCGCCGCAGTATCCGACAACATTGAGGTGAAGGGAATCGGCCAGGGGCGATACGGCGAGCTCAACAGCCATCGCGCGAAGCACATTTGCGGTGGCGGTGGGCGTGCCGGTGATGGAAAGATGCCCGATTTCCTCCAAATTGAGCATCAGTTCTCGTCCATCGTCGCTCGTTCCCATCGCCGTCAGGGCTGGGTATGGGCTGACGTCGATGTCCGGGGCCGAACGAGGGAACGCCCGTGGGTCGACCATCCACGTGTCGTCGTCTGATTGCATCCATGGCTGCGGCAGCGAGATCTCCTCGAGCAATCCGAGCTCGATCGTGTCGTCACCGATGAAAACCGCAAGGAGACTGGGGATGGAGATCTCGTTCGTTCGGCAGTACTGCGCGAGGTTCCGCAATGCAGTGTCGACATGGGCGGTGGTCAGCGGATCGACGGCGGCAGTCAATGCCTGTTCGGCAAGAATCGCTTCCTTTGCAGGCAGGGCGATGCGCTCGCCGCGGCGACGGCGATGCTGCTGTTGCCGACGGCGCAGCGCGAGATGACCGGTCAGGCCGGCGGCGGCGAGCGCGGAGATACCGAGGGCGATGTAGACGACGTCGGACGAGCTGGAGGAGTCGTCTTCCACCTCGGCGCTCATCGCGGATGCTTCGACATCAGGAGCCATATTCGCAGGCATCTGAGGCTCGATGGGGTCGAGTTGCCAGTTCGGTGTCGCTGCAACTTCTGGGAGGGGTTGCGGTGCCGCGTCGGGCACCTGCGCCTGGGGGGCTGGCCCCGGCGCCTCAACCGGCGCAGGTAGGGTCGCCGACTGGGGGGCTGCCTCCGCTGCCGACGCGGGTGTTTGGGCGGACGCTGACGGAATGATCAATTGCTGTCCGACTGTGATCAGGTCTCCGGCTGGCGACCCGTCCGCAGTGGTGATCTCAGAAAAACGCAAAGGATCGCCGAGCTCTCGATCGGCGATGTCCCAGAGTGTGTCTCCAGCTTGGACGGTGTAGGCCCCTGGTACGACGTCCTGCACTGAAGCAGGGAGTTGCAGCGTCATTCCCTCTGCGAGGAATCCCGCTTCGGGCACAACATCTTTGTTCAGTTCGAGCAGTTCGGTGAACAGCCTCCCGTCGCCGAGGTGTGTTTGGGCGAGTCCCCACAGTGTGTCTCCGCGAACGGTGGTCACGGTCGGGCCGGCGGGTTGAACTGCGGGCCGTGCAGCGCGCGGGTCCACCTGAGTGTGGGCAGGGCCGCTCGGGTCTTGCTGTGCGGCGATCGGTGCGTAGGGCGCAGGTGATGCGCTGTCCGCTGGTTGCGATAGTGCAGGTGTAGCGGTTGCGGTGCCGGCTGTCAGCAGAAGCAGCGCACCACTGACGAGGAAAGTCGCCGTTTTCTGTTGCGACCCGAGAAGCCGGATCTTCGGCGCCTTGACACCCCGGAGTGTAGCTGCAAGCTCGACAAGAATCGGAAGGGTGAATGTCGCCCACGCGGCCCAGCCGACGAGCGGCAGAAGCGCGACGAGGAGGCTGCCGTCGTCGGGGCTCGACAACAGACTTTCGAAATCCGAAAAGGGGATGTCGAGAGGATTACCGCGTAATGCCCACAGTGCTGCGGGGATACCGGCCACGAGCAGAAGCAGGATCAAGAGGTACCCGAGTCCGGCGAGGCGGGATCGGACTGTGCGAGCACTCATGGCCGGTACACCTCCCCCGCGTTGGTGCGATTGAGGTTCACGGTTGCGCTGCCGGTGATCACTTTCGAACCAAGGGGCAAAAGCTTGTTGTCGTAGACGATGCGGGTGGTGATCAGCAGTGTGCGAGGCCCTGTGGGAATGACCTCGCCCTCAACCCCGGCGTCGGCGAGGTAGCGTTTCGCGGCCGCCACTGCGCGTACGGGGTCGACAACCGTATCGATCCCTCGCGCACTGAGCGATCCGACGATCTGCTGCCCGGACGCCCGGGCGGCGTCTTCGGCGACGTTGTCCGCGCGTTGAGCTGCGGTGTGCATTCCACCGCCGTCGACGATGAGTCCCCACACGAAGAATATGAGGATGGGAGCCAGTATCACGGTCATCAGCGTCACGGCGCCCTTGTCGCGTTCCTCGGGGAGCCTGGAAGTGAGTCGCTTACGCAGTGCAGTAATCATCTGGTGCGCTCCCGGAAGGTGTCGATGGGTGAGATTGCAGTGACCTCGATAGTTCGTCCTCCGCTGACCCCGGGCCATCCGAGGGCGTCGTAGGAGACTTCACAACTGACGGTGACTTCGACGGTGGCGGATACTCCTGGGCGAGTGCGGAACCCGGAGGTATCAGCGCTGACGTTCATCGTCGCGCATTTGAGTCCTTGACCATCCATGGAGTCCAGGGCCGCTTGGTATGCGAGGGGGTTGGCTTGAGCGGCGGTACGTGAGAGCGATGCTGCTCGGGCGGCTTCTCCCGCAGCGTGCTCGACCTTTTGATGCGCCTGACGGTTGATGCCGTACGCGTACATCCAACCGAGCAGGACGAGGAGGACGACGATCGCGAGGCACAACTCGATGGTCACATCTCCTCGATCGTTTGAGCGGGCGCGAGCGATCCACTGGCTCAGCTTCATCCGACACCTCCGGGATTGGTCACGCGCTCAGTGGGTTTGGTGTGGTCGACGGTGATGGCGAATTCCAGCCCCGGTACGAGGGACGGGGACTTTCCGGTGATCGTGACGGTGCTTTCGCGGAGTGTCTTGTTCACCGACACGACCGGTGCTTGAAGGTCACCCGAGCCGGATTTCGCGATGCACGCGTTCGCTGCAGCGAGGCCGAGCGCCTGGTTCCCTTGCTGGGAACGCGTGGCTTGCAATGCTTTTTCGCCGCAGGTGTTGGCGACGTCCCGTGCGTGGAAAAACAGCGCGGTTTGCAGCAATACGGAGAACATCATCAGGAAAGCGACCATCGCGATGACTGTGACGAGCGTGGTAGGCCCCCGGTCGTCGTGGCGCCACCGGTCGATCAACTGTTCCAGTGTCATGACTGTCCGTTTCTCTGCGGTCCGGTTGGTGGTGGGTTAGGTGGCGAGCTCATTTTGAGCTGCGATTCTGCGTTTGGTATCCACACGATTGCGGACGAACGCGGCAGAACATGCCACTGCGGCTACAAGGGCTATGGAGAGGGGAAATGCTCCAGCAAGAATGCCGAAATATGCTGCACGTGAGGTGTTTTCGTCGGTGATCAGGTCGGTTGCCAGGAACGGCAGGACGATTATCATGATTGCCGCAGCCATGGGGACGTAGATGAAAGCCATGGAGTGGTCATCGATGATTGCGCCTATCATCAGCAAGAGAGCGGTCGTGACTGCCAATACGCTGATCGTGATAATCATTGATCTTCTCCTTCCCCCTCTCGGGGCCCTGTAGGTCTGTGAATTCTGTTTCGTATGAAGCCGATCCAAAATCATTCGTTCGGCAAGGAAGAATCACAACGGAAGGCGGAGTACTTCGGTTGCTCCTCGCCGTCGTTGCATCGTTGTGTCGACGACGTAGCGGAGACCGAAAAGACCGCCCACTCCGAGTACCACACCCCCGATAACGACCAGAGATGTTCTCCACGGGAAAAGAAAAAGCAAAACGTCACCAGAAGTGATGCCAACATCGCCCACAAAATTACGTGCTCCATCGTCCAGTAGCTGAAGACGAGGCAGACAACGACGCAGAGGGCAAGTGCGCCAGCGAAAATGCTCATCGCGATCAACACCTAAACACCCCTTCTCTCGTTTCTCTCGTTCTCGGAACGGCAGGGCTGGATCCTGTCGTGCGTCGATAGCGCCGAGCACTGGAGAGCGACGTTGCACTCCATGTCCTCAGCGCTATCGATAGGCCCATGGTTTTGTTCTCCAGCATCCGAACTGCGCTCGGCAGTTTCAGTCGGGGATGGAGTCCGCGCGGGACTGGATCTTCTGGACGACTACGGCGCCGGCAGCGATGGCCGCGACGGCGAAGATTCCGGCGAGGATGACGTACTCGAGTGTGGACGGACCACGGTCCGAATTTTTACCGCCTGCACGCTGCAGAAGGCTGCCTGCGAGTGCGGCGACGAACATCATCGTGAGTGCGAGGTACGAGGTGATGGCAGCGCGGGTTGCGCGTCGGGTGGTGGTGATGGCCTTGGTGGTCATGGCGTGCTCCTTATTGGTGTGCTGGATGTGTAGCAGTTGTCCTGGACTGGATGAGTCCGGTCGATGGGTCCTTCTTTGTTTTGCCTGTTCAGAGGGCATTCCTTTCTTGTTGTTGGTTAGCCGCTGATGACGGTCACGGCCGGGATCAGGAGTAGTGCCATGAACAGGCCGGCGAGGCCGGCGAGGGGCATGGCGAGCTTCTCTGTTGCCTCGACGGCGGCGGACTGTTCAGCGGAGGTTTGTGCGGAACGCAGGCTGGCGGCTTTGGCTCGCAGTGAGGTGTAGACGCTGGCGCCTTTGTCGCCTGTCATCGTCATGATGTCTGCGAGGTCGCCGAGTTCTGCGAGTCCCAGCTGCTGAGAGACGCGAGTGAGGGCACTCCAGGGCGCTTCGCCGGAGCGGCCGGCTTCGTACAGTTCCTCGTCCAGTCGTAGGAACACCCAGCTGTCTCCGACTTGGGCGGCGATCTCGAGGGATTGCGTGGATCCGATTCCGCCTCGTCGGCATAGCGCGACCAGGTCGATGTAGGAGCTGAGGGCTTGTGCGAATTCGGCGCGAGCCGCAGCTGCGCGGCGCCGAATGTCGATGTCGGGAATCACGAAGAGGAAGACGGCGGTCGCGAGTGAGAGGATCGCCGGCATCGACCATGCCAATCCCAATCCGAATGCAGTCAGAACCAGATTCAGTATCGGGAAGATCAACAAACCGAAGAATGCCGCGACAAGTTTTTCGCCGAGTACGTGCGCCGGATCTTTGTGCAGCAGTGAGAGGTCCGATGTGGGGAGGGTGAGGAATCGGCTGTCTTGTAGGTAGGGATGTACGCGCAGGCCGAGCTTGTTGGCGAGCCCGTCGACGAGTGATGTCCCTGCTGTGCTTGCCTTCTCCGGCGCGGGTCCGGACATCCTGGACATCACGTCGGTGAGGGCAGGTTGGGCTCGCAGGAAGTACAGGGCGACGAGATAGATGCCGATTGTGCCGACGCTGGTATAGACGATGATCGTCATGGTGATACTCATCGCTGCGCTCCTACAAGGTCAGTGCGTTCGACGCGGTCATTGGTTCCGATGAACCGCGGGTAGGTCGGCGGCTTGGTGGCTTGTTTCATCCAGTACAGATCCGCAGCGAAGAGCGTCAGCAGGATCAATAGGACGATCTGCATGCCGCCTGAACGGTATGGCTCCATGAAATTCGTGAAGGCGAAAGCTGCAGCAAGGACGGCAATGGTGATGATGGTGACCCATTTGGCTTGTGTTCGAGTCGATTTGCGGTCCGCTTCGATGCGCCGTCGGCGGGCGACGGTATCGCCCACGTCTTCGGCGAGGCCTTCGAGAACATTGGCCAGACCGACGCCACGCAGTTGCATGGCAAGGAGGAGGGCGCCGCAGATCTTGTCTCCGACGCTGTCGTTGAGGTCGGATGCAAATCGTGTGACCGCTTCGGCCGGTGGGACATTGTTGCGGAGCCTGTTGATGAAGGCAGTGATCTCGTCTTTGAGCGTTTCCGGGATAGGAGTCGAGATGATGGTGTGTTCGATTCCGGAGCCAGCTCGCATGCTGCTCGACAAGTTGCGCGTCCATTCGTCCATCGCAGCCAGACGGCGGATCTGCTGTTCCGCTTCCGGTCGGCTCAGGAGGTAGGGCAGACCCACGAGAAGGGCCGGGACGAGGAAGAGCGTGAAGAGCCATCCACTCAGGTAGTAGACGCTGGCACCTGCCACGATCCCTACCGCCAGGAGCATTTGCGTGGTCCCGGATATCTTTACTCTTTCGCCCTTACGTGGACGCTGCCGAGTGGGGGCTGTGGGATCGCGGCGGTCCCTCCACCCCAGGACAAGGCAGCCGACTCCCGCGCACAGAAGCAGGACGAGGAAAACGCCGATTTGCTGGTACATCATGCAGCTCCTTCGTCGTCGAAGAGTTCACGTTCTTCGTCGAAACTCCGAAGAGTGTCGGAGGGGAGGTTCAGTCTCTTGAATCCGCCGGCGAGAAGCTTGCGTAGCAGCGGTTGTGGGATGGTGCCGAATACCCCTGTGCCGTCGGAGTATCCGCGGTAAATGGTGGAAAAGCTGGGTAGCTTGTCGTCGCCAGGTTCGACGTAAACGACTTCGGAGACGTACCGGACTGCGGTTGTGGTGCCTTCGCGGTTGACCCTGACCTTCGTCGCCAACTGAACGATCACGTCGACGTGTTCTGCCAGCTGTCGTTCGATGTATTCCGCGGTGGCGTTCATCGGGGGCTCTTGGGCGAGGTTGGCGAGTCGGTCGATGACGCCGCGTGCGGTGTAGGCGTGGGTAGTGAAAAGGCCACCATTGGCTGTTTGGAGCGCCTTGACCAGGGCGAGGATCTCGTGGCCGGCGATTTCGCCGACTACGAGGTAGTCGAGTCCCTGGCGGACGAACTCATAGAGAATTGCGCTCAGGCTGAAGCCGCCGGCGAGCTGTCCGTCTGGACCGCGTTCGCCGCCGCCCATGATCATTTCGGCGTCGACGACGAAGTCTCGCCGGCCGGGCAGTTCGTCTAGGAAGAGTTCTCGTTCGGTTTCGGCCACTCCGATTCGTGTGTGAACGGGGAGTGCGTTGGCGAGAGCGCGGGCGAATGTCGTTTTGCCGAAACCCATTCCGCCGCCGACGCCGGTCGACGCTCCGCCTCGCATGGCGCATCCAAGGATGTGCGCAAGTTCCGGAGGCATCATGTGATGATCGAGCGATAGCTGCTCGAGGGTGATGTTGGTTAGGCGGTGGATGCGGATCGCGACGGAGGGCCGGATGGTGGTGTACCCCAGGACCGAAAGTCGATGGTTGCCTTGCATGTTGAGTCGAAGCGAGGGATTGATTCTGGAGAAGGGCCTGCCACCGTTATCGGCCCTGGATGCGAGCAAGCTCATCCACTCGAGAAGTTCGTCGCCGCTGTCGACGACGGAAGCTCGGTATTCGTAGTGTCCGTCGGGGTATTTGACGTATACGGCGTCACCGTTGAGGTAGATGTCGGTGATGTCGGGTTCTTCGACGAGATCTTGGAGGGGCCCGAGGCGGAACTGAGCGTCGAAGATCGCCTTGATGAGGGCATGTTCTTGGTCAAGGTTGAAGGCTTCGCCGCCGGAGCGGATCGTCTGTTGGACGTGGTTTTTCACCAATCCGGTGATTGTTTCTCGGCCGTATTCGCGTTCTTCGTCTTCGGTGAACGGCACGACGAGTTTGGTGTTCTTCGGATCGTTGAGCTCTCGGTCACGCTTGGTGCGGTGTTCGCGCAGCAGCTCGGCCGCTTCTCGCTGCAGGGCGCGGACGAGTTGTCGGTCGACCGCGATTTTCGGGGGCGTACTCCGCCGCGACCGCACGGCCTCGTCCGGAGGACTATGCCGGGGTGCTGGAGGTAGGTCGTGAAGGTGGTTGGCGCGGAAGAAATCAGCGGTCTCTGCCGACACCGGGGTCACTGGTTCGGGGGAAGCCGAGTGCTGATCGACGGAAGGAAGCGTCGCGGAGAAGAACGGGAGATCGGTGATGTTCTTGTGCGCACTCTGTGCTGTCTCGTCAGTGGTCATCGTCGGTCTCCTGTCACGGCGAGGCTGGACTTCCAGTCGGCCTGGTGGGTGGCCGCGAACTTTTCGATCTTGGGCCACGTGGTTCGGTGCAGCGCATGGAGATACAGCGATCGGCGGCGGCGCCACTTTGTCAGCACCTCGCCGTCGGAGAAGACCTTCGCGTCCTTCGAATCCGGAATGACGGCGATGACATCGAGTCCCGTGACCTTGGCAACTTCGTCGGCGTTGTACGGAGATTCACCGATGAGGATGAGTCCGAGACTTGCCGTGGACTGTGTCGCTGACAGTTGTTGACGCAATCCGTTGATCGAAGCGCGCAGTGCCGCCAGTGCCGGACGGGTCGTGCGGGTAACGATGGCAATGGTCGTGGCGCTGACGATCATTTCGACCGGTGAGCCGTGTTGTCCGATCCGGCCGGCGTCGACGATGACGTTGGCATCGTCGACGGCAAGTCCTGCGAGATGGATTCCGAGTGGACTCCAGACACCACGCATTGCATCGACTTGAGCGGAATGCAGAAGGCCAGGGAGGACAGAGACCGTGGTGTCAGGGAAGGTGATCACCTCGGAGGCCAGCGCCGATTTGAGGCGTCCGTGGCGGTTTGCGTCGACGAGGTTGATCAATGATTTGTCGTGGTAGCGGCCGCCGAGGAGGTATCCGGCCAGCACGGGCGAGGATCCGATTGGATCGGCTTCGACCAAGAGCGTGTTCTTACTTGGTGAATTC
>Ga0153995_1000292_pt1 | contig 10777 bp, 17 predicted proteins | sample TSNC079MetaG_FD_104678 | JGI IMG/M metagenome (GOLD analysis project Ga0153995, IMG submission 104678) | Attine ant fungus gardens microbial communities from North Carolina, USA - TSNC079 MetaG | ecosystem: Host-associated > Fungi > Mycelium > Unclassified | place: USA: North Carolina, Lumber... | reverse complement strand
CTCCGGTAAGGAAGGGTAGCATGTGGCGAGTTGATGCAGTCGTTGAGGCTGACGATAATCCATCAGGGGATCTGGATCGCACAAGAGTCGGGGAGGGAGAAACGGAGCCGTAAGTTGGGCGGAGAGAAGAGAGAACATCATTGATCTTATGATTTCTTCTCCGAGGAACAGTGTTCGGTCGAGAAATATCGATCAACGTATCTGAGGATTTCTGGATGCGAGACACAGAAGCTGGAGCATGCCTGGGTGTCTGGGGCATCTCAGGTGAAGGCGTTCGTGGAGGAAGATCGAAGGAAGTAGATAATCGTTGCGTTGCATCCTGGTCGTCAGATGGAGTGGGAGTACCAGTTCGTAGAGGTCTAAGTGTGACAGTCTTCGGAGGTGGAAAATTCACTTTGGCTGCCTGTATTGCAGCTTCCACTACTGCACGACCCTTCATAACGTGAGTGAGGTGTGTGAGGGTCAGTGAATTCATCAATACTCACAGGCGGGCCATGTTCGTGCACGAGTGATTCCACCATTACTTTTGTCTTATGGTGATATATTTCATGAGGCTCTTTCACAACGCGATTGATCTTAGTGAGCTCAATTGAGTAAATGCCATGATACTCTGAGATCTTTCCGATTACTCGTGCAAAGCAAAAAGGGCTGTCAGAAAACGGTATATGTGACGCTGTCTCACAGACGAAGGTACGAAGGTGAAACCTACGATTCCCGAAATTCAGTGACCTGGCGCTCAGCTTCCTCATTGTTGGCGATCCAGCTAAATGCCTTGATTCTGCCAGAACCGTCATCCAGGCCATATTCTAGCCTTTTCCCAATAGGGTAAACGTCATAAATGTTGGCTAGAAGAGCGACCTAAGGGAAATACCGTTCAGCCAGTACGCAAAAGAGGAGGTTCTTTTCGGAGATCACATACAAATCCAACTTCTCGACCGTCGATTTCAAAATGAGTTTCAATGTGAGTAGCTGTGAGTATTTGTCTGACAGTAACGTGTCGAAGCCCGGGCCCGGAGCCTGACTGGGACTGAACAGTGCAGTCCTGAAAATCAACCTGATGTACAGCAAGGCATCATGCCACCTGATCACCAACCTGGTTTTCCGGATAGAATGAAGACGTGAGGTTCTGAGAGGGAAGTAAATACATTGGATGATGAGATCAATCGCCGCGAGATACTGGAACAGGTCAATTAAGTCAGTAGGCTCAGTCTCAAGTATTTCTACATCCCAGATAGGTAAAGAACGAAGTAAACTAGCGCGAAAGCGCGTAATGATTGTCGTCAATAGTGTTGTACAGGTAGCCTGAGTCCATCAGCCAGCCGATGACATCACTGTAAGTGTTCTCCATCAGATCTCAATTTTGTAGGATGAATACGACCAACCTCAGCTCTTCCGCATTAACCTTGCCTGAAAGACCTCGAGCGATCACAGCAATATGCACACCATTCCTTTCATCCTGTGAGATGAGGAATTTGACGACTTGTTGTTGCAGTTGTGGCAAGTCAGAGTACTCATCCGTTTGGGTATCATTGTTGAGCTGATAGACCGAAGAACTACCACCAATTGATTTTTTCTGGGCTGCACCAGAGTTATGAGGCTACCACGAGTAATGAGTGATTTACAACATCTCTATAACAGACAGGATACACACCGGCCCGCGCTGTACCGTCAGAGAGACAGCAATACATTCAGCCAAGTGGTAGAAAACCTCATTGGAATCTGTGACGGGCCTCATATATGAGGCATTGATATATTTTTTATTCCCAAACGACTTCATGAAGCCACTGACTCGGACATAGATACCCTCCCTGTCAAGGTACAAGAAATCATCAGTGACATCCAATCAGACGAAGCGCTGATTGGGAACCACCAACTGGATATCACTCCACTTCTCCATTTCAGCCTCTGTATTTCCAGTATTTCCGACCCAATGCCTCGCCTCTATTAAACCATAGCCATCGTTAATTACATAGGCATGGTTTGTTGTCTGCTGTTGCATCGATAGCACCATCCCAACCACTGTCACCTATCGTCTGTCATGTCAATCTATATCTATCAAACGTGCTGAAGATATGAATCCTCATACATGCCCAATCTCAAAACCATCTAGTGTCCACGGTGCGTCGCCATGTGCTTGTTCTGTCTGAGAGAAGAGCCGCCCGTTTATGGGCCTATATGACATCGCAGCCTCACTTTTCTAGCAGCGAATCTTTCAGTCAGTGGTTGGCAGAGTCTTTGCACAGTTACATGTACCTGTGCACCTCCTGGGCTTCCTGACTGGCTGAAAGGAGAACCACCTTGTAGGAAACCTCCGCCTCCACCTCCGCCGCCGTAGTAAGAATCGTCTGGAATAGATGCATCGGAAGTTAACCTGATATTGGAAGAAAAACAAGAAAATTTACACATTGACATGATTTCCTTCCTTCCTGCAATAAATTTAGAGTAGTGATATATGAAAGAGTGAATTTTGTAAACTTTGTAAACGCAGACGCGTTATAAGTGACATCACGCGTACATCACGCGGTCGCTTCGAATGAGGTTCTTACAGATTGACTGCCGAATTTATACTAACAAAAGCACAGATACAATGAAGTGGGGTGACATTAACCAAAATACATCGATAGGGATCGAAACCTAAACAGAAAAATGCAGCACTCCAGGATATCCAAGTGCCTGATGGATTTTTTCTGGTTTTAATTACCTCCATAGCTTGAACAGATGCGCGAAATACCCTTCGCAAATCCTTCAAGTGTCTTCTTCCTAGCATCAGCAACTTTTTTAGCAATGTCAGACACAAAAACTTGATCAATCTATAAATCAAACTCGAGTCATGATCTCGAATGAGTCGCAATCTGTGGTACTTACACCACGATCAACAAGGGCCGAACAATTCTCCACAAATACATTGCGAGAATCAATTGTAACCTCAACTTGGGCCCGGTTATTGAGGTCTGCAGTAATACCCTTCAAAACGGCCGTGGCATTTGTGCGGATGTTCTTGATACTTGTAACGAGCTGAACAGCCAGTCACTCGAAAGATAGCTGGCTGGAATGCTCGAGTCACTCACACTACCAAATTTATTCTGTTTCACCACCGTCTGGTTCTTAAACCTGATCGTCTCAATGATGAAAAGGAGAAATGCCTGTGCAGTGTTAAATCATCATGGTGTCTCAGAGTACAAGCTCACCTCTTGAGCAACGGCAGCAACATGATGAGCCTCTGCAGGGGATATCGCATTCTTGACGTCATCAAACCTGGTCTTAATGGCTGTACCTGATTAACAAATTGGCCGAACATGGAATTAAGAAGATGAGACTCACCATCGAAGAAATGTGTGAGGACTTCAGGAGGTTCAACACATGTGGGAGGCTCCTCCTCCTTCTTGGGACCATTTCCGTTGAACGACGGAGGTGTCTCGAAGCCTTTTAGAGGATGACCTGTCTTTAGTTGAGTCTGTTTGGAAGCCTCATGCAAAACAAGCAAAGGATGAGGGCGAGCGTAATCATGGTAGATCTCTAGCCAATCTGCGAGCGCAATAGCAAATTGAGTAAGGGATACCTCATCTTGCGTAAGCTTAAGACAAACAATCTCGCTCAGCGAGAAATTCAAGAAAAAACGAGGGCGCTTACCTCCTGGAGATCTTTTTCAGATTTCTCAACAAGACGATCTCTGTAAGTAGAACCAGGTGGTAGATCAATGCGTGGCTTAGGTCGGTCTCCAATCAATAGTCTATCTTCAACAGTCTCGTCGACATCACTGGAATGCTGGAGGGCACGAATATAAATCTTCAGCATCTGACGCAAGAAGCCAGCCTAGATCGAAAACGTCCACATGGGTTAACTTTCTGATGACAATTTCATTTGGAAACTACTACTTACCCCCTCATGCTTACCATATAAGTATGTTTGCGCTGTAAGATCTGCCAAAGATCTGGGCTGATAGCTGGGTAGAATAGTACTGTCTCGGTTGTCATGATGGACTGTAAAATATGTTACAGAGACTAACAGTGGGTACAGAAAGCCTACCTCGGTCAAAGACAAATTTCAACTCAATAAGCTCTGTGTCAACAACATCCGGGCCTATGGTTTCATGTTGTAGTCTCATCTTCAGATGTTCGATCTTGATAAGATCCCGCTGCAATGAATTTTCTAGTTTTTCCTCGAAAAGGATGAACTCAGGAATCTATACTCGAAGTCAAATTGACGATTGATCTCCATTGATCGCCTTCGTACCTGAGAGTACTTTTCTGCTGTGAAAGCGCGAATGATGAAGTCACCGGTCTAGGTGCTTTGCTGAACGATCAACTCAGCTCAAGTAGAATGAACGCACTTCTTGTGAATTTGCCACGTAGATCTGCGTAGACTCGACACACTCATTTGCAAATGTTAAATCACCAATAGAGGCATGAGAGAAATTTGATGCGCGAGACAAAATGTAGTGAGAAAGTGTATCAAGTTGCACTTGCTTAGGGTGCAAGGTACGATAATGTTCCAATGCCTGAGCTGGCGCACCTGCCCGGATCCGTAAATTGTACTCAAAGGTCATGATCAATTGACATACCGAGAAGCCGATAAATCCTGACCAGTAATAACCGGGCTAAAAAGGACTGCTGGCTCCTCGTCAACACATACTCTAACAACGCAGCAGCAGTACACAAATATCCATCATCTGCCGTCAATTTCCACAAACTTATGATACTGTTCGTAGCCAAGAATGCGAGATCATCTGCAGGTTGTAATTCGGTGCCAACAAGCCCTGTTCCTACCTTTTGAAGGGCATCAAAGTATTTTTCGATGTAGAGCCCCACGAGCTTGGTTTCCGTTTCGTGCGTTACTTCGGCAGCCGAAATGCTGTAGCGTTTGAATTTCAAGACGTTGATCGCACGACGCAGTTCCTCTTCATTTTCCTTCATCCGCGCACTATTAATCCGACTCGTCTCAAGGTGATAAACCACTTACAAATGTGGTCGAAGTCTCATCCAATAGCCTTGTCCATTGAGTTGGATCACCACCTTCAATATATGGTAGAAGATCTTCGAAACATGATGGCTTGTCACCAAACGTCTCGTAATATTCCTCGAGAAGGGAGCCCAGCCTCGTCAAATCTGATAACTCAATTAGAAGCACGGACCAAACTAGAAATCTCATAAACAAACCATCAGTAATACCATGTGCTCGAGAACGTTTCTCAAGCTCTAGCTGTGCAAGAAGACCAGAACGATCCTTGGAGCCATCTTTCTCTGCAATCTTCATAAAGATTTCCCGAGTTTCTGCAATGTTCTTTTGAACCTTCTCCAAAGCATCTTCTGAAGGTTCATTTGTCAAACCCCAAAAGGCAGCGTCTGATATTGATAGGAATTCTAGCCAGTTACGGTCACTTTGAAACCATGCATGATCAGTAAAGTAGTGCTAGATGATCTCAGGTCACAAACCCTTTCTCCAGAACAAGCTTTTTCGCTAACTCTCCTTCCTCTTTTACTAGGCCCTTCCGCTTCCACACCTCTCTACGTAACTCGGAACAAGACAAACTTGTTGCACAAATGTTCTTTCCTACAGGGCTGTCAAGGAGTTTGTGCGCATCATCAAAGAGTTCGAGTTTGATAAGGACTGAGAGATGAAGGTGAAAACGTTCGATACTTATATAAGAAGGTGTTGGAGAAGAAACTATGAGACGATGCGCCAACTTATAGAGAATTTCGCTCATTTGAGCCGGTGTCCCATACTCTTCGGCCTGTAAACGCCAGTGGGCACCCCGTATCGATATTGACAAGGAAACATACCTGAAGCACAGTACACATAACCGTCCAATAGAGGTATCGGTCATCTTGAAATGACTTATTCATACGAGTACCAATCTGGAGTATTGATTGCATCAAGATACACGAGGATGAAGTTGCAGGGGGGAACATACGAGCTGTGCAGACTTCCATTGGAATGCCCGAACGTTGGCAAAGAAGGTTTGGACAGCAAGCTCTTCATTATGAGGCTGTTGCTTATAAGCTTCTTCGTACATCTTGACCATGTCCTTGTCTAAATGTTCATAGGTTTCCAAGTCGACTAACAGAAACTAATTAATGCGTACGTCTTCCCAAGCCACGAAGGACATGCATCATGGCAGTGAGGATGGCATCGTTGGTAGGTTTTGCCTCCAGGACTTCGTCACAGAGAACGAGAGATTCTTCTACTTTTTGTGATCGCACAAGTGCGAGTGCTTTGAGTGCCTGAGGAATTCTAGGTGAATGACGGACCACTTGTAGATCACAGTGAGGCAGGAGCACCTTGATTAGCTCATTTTGAGGATACTTTTTGAGTAATTTGTTGCAGGAAACGAGAGCAGACTTGTTGGAACCGGTGTCGAGAGCATCTGTAGTAAGATTTTTAGAGTTGGGCAAGTCAAGACAGTAAGGGGACCGACCATAAATGGGGCGAATCTGGCGTTCCAGAGCAACAGCAGACATGGTTTAGTATGGATTGAAGGAGAAAAAGTGGTGGAGTGAGGAAGATGACGGATCAGAGAATACGGCAGTTTAAATATTAATATTCTGATCACTCTGACATTCATCACCCATTCTTTACCATGTCTCCCTCACCTCTTCTCCACAGGTAGGTGCTGCAATTCTGTTTCATACAAGATTTTGACCGTCTGTCAGATACATTGACCCTCTGCTCGGTGTCTTTACCGGTGTTCTGGCATATTACCTCCACGAGACTCACCCGCGCACGGCACTTCCTCCAGACCAACGATTGATAGAGCTTATACGGTGGAAACGAGAAAAGGCACAGCGCCAGCATCAAGAACAGCTGCGTGCCCTCGATACCACAGACCGGACCTAACTTAGAATCTAATGTGTGTGTACACAGTTGATTGCATCAGACAACTGTCGCATTCACACTCCAAAAGGTTGCTTCAACATATCCCGCACAAGGCTCATAATTCCATGGAATACATCTCTTTCATTCTCGCTCAGTTCTTCTCCTACTTCTTGCTCTTTGAGGGCCAACCCGACAACAACTCCCTTCTTTCCTGACCCCGTGGCAGTTTCCGGCTCAGATATCCACACCAACGTTGCGATCTGGGTGACGTATAGAGAATGAAGTGTCTGCAGATGCTCTGACGGAGCGCTTCCAAGCAAATTCATGAGTTGGATCGCAGGCGACGGAGGTGGAAGCTGTTGAGAATCCGATGGAGGTGGTAGAAGGACAGTCGTTGGAGCTATGGATGCCTGTATCTTTCGCGAGATTCGTCAGCACCACCTCTGCTGTACAGAAAAATGGAAAGTACCAGATGACCGACTTTTCCCAGCTGAGTGACAAGGACGAGCGTCCGATCGCTGAATCGCTGAATTATGACATCTGTACCAATGCCACTGACTACTAGGTGTTGATGTTGTATCATTCTGAGCTGCAAGAGATATGAAATTTTCTCAATGTAAGAGACTCAGGTCCACGTGATCCAAGCAGCCAAGTGTAATTTCTGTCCGTCATGAAGCCTGCAGTCAATAGTGGATCGCCATCCAAAGGAAAGGCGAAAGACTCAACACACTGGCACTCAGAATGGTGGGACTTCTATCCGCTCATGGAACGCCCGTACAGGTAAGCCGGCGTGTCTATGACTATCCCAGTGTTGTCTCAATTTCTGGAGACCATTACAGTGGTCCCAGTCCTCAGTCATCTTTTCAGCTCATCCATCTGAACCATTCGTGATTGCACGGCACTTTTCCTCATCCAAACAGTTCACTATTCCCTCCCCTAAACCTGTGGTTTCAAACCAAACATTGTACCAGCCTCCTACTGTAATATCCATAGCGCCTGCAGATGATTGGCTCTTTGCATACTTTCCGAGATACAATGGCGAAGGAACAGGATGCTTGTGGAAGCGGGGCCTTCAGATAGACAATTGGACCGTGCAGGAGTGGTGGCCGTTTCCTCCTCGAACAGCTCCTGTAACCACGGAGTGGTTAGGTGCTCCTCGGGAGGTGAGCCGTGCACATATTCCTCCGCTATAATTTCTTTTAATCAAATGATCAGTGGACCATAGATGGTGCTGGTAAACCAACTCGTCTTCCTCCGAAGGGTTTCATTCTCCCAACCCCAACCCCCACCTTGCTCCTGGTCACTCAAGATTACCGTATTCACGTCTGCTATTATCAATACTACATACGAAATATTCAGATACTGACATGCCCACTTGGTGTAAACATCATGTTCCGGCATAACCAACCGCCATCGGAAGATGATCCACCCGGCCTGGTCAGGTCTTGTCTAGACGCCACAATTGGTATCAGCTACAATGGTTCGCGAACGTACCAACAATATGAACAACGAACTGATTCAATTTTTGCAGCTGATTACCCTTTTTTTGTGGCTGCTCGTGTACGTCAGTCTACTGTTTCACAGGCGGCACACGATACGCCCTTCGACACAATGGACCTTACCGTTTCTGTCGATCCCAAAAAAGACGAATGGGACTCAAGGAATGATGACTGTATAATAGAAATAACTCAAGTCTACCTGCGCCCAGACATTTCTTCGATGAGTGAATTCTTTGCTATCGTCTATCTTATACCCTGGTAATGACCTCTTGTTCAAAGTGATCTTTGTACAACCTCTCACTCCGATACCGATACTAGACGCTAGCTTGGTAAAAATTGATTTCCTCAGTTGCCCCATAATAGGCGACAAGGGAAAATTATACCTAATTTTCAGCTATCTAGATTTTGAAGGATGTTCGTGATTTTTGTTTTAACTCCTTTCACAACTTGTTGACAGTGAACATTGAAGATGCGACTACGCCTAAATCTCAACTTACCATCTATTCCATGAGCCACAGGTCTTCAGCTAATGGAAAAAATACATTTGTGAGCTATCAGTACCTCGGTGACCGAGACAGACATTGATCTACTGCGCTCAGGCATATCAGCTCGAAGCCACACGATCTTTTCCGTCCAACGTTGTGGCCTATATCGTCTCATGTCCTCCACATCTTAAAGAAAACGTTTTACCTGTGGTAATGCTCGACACTTCTGGGCAATGGAGTAGTGTAGCATGGAAGAAACGAAAGAAGATTGCAGCAGGGAAGCTTCAGATGCTCAATTTGTAATACTTTCCCTTTCCCGGAACATCTTGTCTAAGTTTGCTTTTGATAGACCAGACCTCAAGGATAAAGAGGGCTGGGCGCCATCTGTCATGCATGTACCTCTTAGTAACGCTGGAAAAATTTGTAAGCCTTCGATTCATCAACACATTCCTGAAATCTTTACACTGCACAGTACCTCTACATGGGATTCCTTCGCCGAGTGGTATTCTGTTTTATACGACCTCCCTCTCTTCACCGCAACCCATAACAGGAATTCAATTTTTTCCCTTGCGCCAAAGTCAGACTGGTGAGTTCTGATATACGTCCTTGGTAATCTTGAAAATCTAAAGCCCTCTATCAATTGAGGCTCATCGTTAAGTTCTTCACTCGTGCTATGTCTTTTGAGCCGAAAGAGTCCCTCAGATATATGTCACTGTTTGTCTATGTCATCAATATCATTGGATGAGGTCGTATCAACTTTGAGTGGTACAATGATCATCCTGGACACTCATGATAATGGTTTGAAGTATGGCATGACCTGGGATATATTGGGTGTTGCTATAGAAACCTATCGGTGAGGATCTTGTCACCCTCCAGATTGTTGGTGCGCGGGTTAAGGCATTTGTGGCCAGGAAACGTGCAGAATGGACCAAGGACCTCCAGCTGAAAGAGCTACTAACAGCTAAATGGCGCACAGCACACGATTTATGTTCAGTTGTTGCTTGCAATATGGTTTTCGACAACTGTGCAGAAGGAGACTCATACGACTTGGGTCAGTGAAGTTGTGCTCTTATTTTAAGTATCTGTACTGACATGATGAATGTAAGACGCTGTATGGCAGTTGACAGGACTAACGAACTGGATAGTCACCCTACTTGAAAATGTTATGAAAGAGTGCCTCCTATTTTGCGACGTTCCGGATCATGTTGAGACAGTTCAAGAATCTCAGGATGAACTTTTCGGCCCGGTCACAGGTAAGCTGACCATGTCCTTTGGTTATGAAGCATTCCGATTCGCATTCTAGAAGAAGCCTGGGAAATCCCTCCAACTTTACTCCACCTTGTGCATCCCTTTGCTCTGCAAAACTTGATAAATACTTTGAAACATGTCAGGAGATATTACCAGTTTCTCAAAGCGTCATCTGCCAAGATAGAGAAATCACAAATTGCGAAAGATGTGTTGATTGATATGATCGAATGCTCAGGACTGGACTTAGAGCAACTTGAAATTGTTTTGGATTCCAGCGTCCAAAGTGTGGAAGCCTTGCAGCGTACGTACTGGCATATCTCATTCTTCTTTGAAAATAAATAGATATCGATTCAAACAGAAGGAGACTGCCATACTGCCCTGGCATCCTGTCAACCAACTCCAGCACTTTACTCTTACCTCTCTACTATCGTCAAACAGATTGCCGAAACGCCAGGCATAGTACACAAGGCAACGTTATTCATTAAACCGGAGGACCTCATAGGGACAGGGGTAAATCTCAGCATTCAGGGGGTTCTTGAGAAACATCAATCTCGGTGCGAAGACACCATAACAAAAGGCATCGTATTGTCGAGTGATCCTTACCTGACTTGTTCAAGGTGTGGTGGATCATCCAACGTGTTGCTTGATTTGCAGTCCTCAAGATTCCTGTCTGAAAGATGGAGGGTCTGGGAAAAGATGTGGACACTGAGATGCATTTGTGGCGGGTTGTGG
>Ga0153995_1000291_pt1 | contig 10779 bp, 16 predicted proteins | sample TSNC079MetaG_FD_104678 | JGI IMG/M metagenome (GOLD analysis project Ga0153995, IMG submission 104678) | Attine ant fungus gardens microbial communities from North Carolina, USA - TSNC079 MetaG | ecosystem: Host-associated > Fungi > Mycelium > Unclassified | place: USA: North Carolina, Lumber... | reverse complement strand
CTTTCCTGATTTATCTCTGTCCGTGCGGGATGCGACTGATTGGAAAATCGGGATATTGAAAGATACCGAGTTCCCACTTGACATCACCGTCGTTACCTTTGACCCCGTCTCTTGCTTACTTGCCATAGGTGGCTGTCACTTATCTTTGCCACAATTGTCAGCCTCTAAAGCATCTTTGAAGGCACTGCTCGAGGATTAATACATTTTCACGGTGGTCCAGGTGTGGTAACTAGGCTTCTTTTACCCGAAACTCTTCCTGTGCGGTTCCTTCAGTTTGGCCTGTTAGCTGAGAGGCTTGTTTGCATAGGTAAAATGCTCCCCTTCCCCGCTAGCCTCTCACAATTTCTTTTATCCACTCAGACAGCGGTCATTACTTACACGTATGGGACCTTTCACCGATAGGAGGCCCAAAATACATGGCCAAAGTCCAATGGGATCCTATAACGTACGCTCTTCTGATCACTACATATGCTCTTCTGTTCATGTATTTACTATCCAGATTCATGATGCTTTCACCCTCTCACAACCACGTTAGTAGTTGTATGTAGAGTATAGAAACCTCACAACTGAGCAGTGCAGATATTCATTTCCCTGATCAACGGGGAAGTGAAGTCCTTCGATCTCGCCTGCATGCAAAAATCACCCTACACCCTTCCAAACATGTGGCAGCTCTACGAAGAGCAGAGACTGAAAACAGGGTTCCCGCTTCTATGCACCCGCAATTCGTCCGTTTAGTTAGTACCTGTTGTCCTGGCCTGCTAACTCATTATATGTAGTACGTGCCAACCTGTTGAATTGGTGCACCATCCTCGAAATCTCAACCTTTTGTTTATTGCATATGAAGGTTTCTTAAATATACCATTCTCGTGCGTCCAGATCCTCATCTGTGCATGTAGATGGTGTTGTCTTGATGGACTTGGTAAACGGGCCCGTTGTAACATCTTCTATTTACTTAAAGGATGTCTGACATGCAGAAAGACCGCAAAGCTATTCGTAATTTCGATCTGGTACTTCCCCCCGGTGCTCCTGGTGGTCAAGGATATGGTTCTCAGGTCTGGAGAAAATTTACTCTTGTGTGCCTCGTCAATTGATGTCAAACCAGGACATCTTGTTACCCCGCCGATTATCTGTCACCTGTATCGCCATTCATCCAACCGGACATTTCTTCGCTGTCGGACACACTGACGGTTCGATCGCTTTCTGGGCCTCAGAAAATTCTGAGCAGCCCATTCTCGTTCGGACCTTGGATGATCTCGATGTAAATGTAGTCGACCGCGAAACGCTTGAAACCCATCTTGGCAAAGCTACAGGTGCAGATTTACGTTTGAGAGAGCCTATATTCAAAATCTGTTGGAGTGGATTTGAAAATTCGAAAGATCTGCGAGGAGAAACTGTCTTGACAATGCTGGGTGGCACTGAGCCAGACAAAGGCTTTGGGCTGAATGTTCTTTGGTTTCCTGCATTCAATCCTGAAGACCTTCATACAACTTCTTCACCCGTTGAAGAGGATGGACTTCATCTCGTACTCAATGCTATCCGACAATCCCTCGCAGAAATAAAGACTTATCACTATTCCACCAACACATCTATTCAAGACTTCTACTTTGTCCCTCATGACAGCCCTCACTTCAACTACTCATACAATCCTTATGCTGTCCTCATACTCTCCGAAGTCGGCCAAGATGAACGTCTTCTCGAAGCACGAGAGTTTCCTCCAATTGATTTCTCTCTTCAGCTACGACAATCACAGATAGCAAAGGTTTCACAGTCCGAGGGTAACCAGCTTGACCTGGATTTCATACTTGAGGACTTATCACTTGCTAGCCTCCCACAATCAGCAAGTCTTCCATACGAATTTTCTGGAGGGAAATTTGCCAGAGATGCATACAAGATGCAAGTTGTTCCGAAAGATGTTTATCAGGATCTTGTTAGCCCGGCAGAGACAGGATGTATCAAACCCCGAGTCAGGCTATCGGCGGGCTGTGCAATAATAAAATCTTCTCTCGAGGGGCCAAGAACGAAGGCAAGCTAACCTGGTAGTATTAACAGCTTTCTCTCACAATTTCTCCCCATAGAATCGCATTCACCGAGTCCTCGTTTGTGCGAACAGAGATTTGACAGTCAGCTTCTATGACTTCAGCGACCACCTCCAAGAGACACACAATAATTCCCCCCTATCGCATGATTTTCCGGAAGCGATTGATCCTCTTGAATTCGATGTGCAAGCTGCTCTGGATGTTATTGACAGTGAGCGTAGTACAGAGGGACAGGAGTCGAGAAGAGCCATTACTGCAGTGCATTTCGTCCCTCGGACACAAGAATGTGTGATCGCACTCAACACTGGGGAACTGCTTGTCTACCACCCCAAAAATGTCCAGACAGCTCAACAAACAAAAGATGTTCATGATATCGAATTGCAGTTGCTGAAAAACATTACGGTTGAGCCGTGGAAGAAACTTGCTCCATATTTCGCCCTCAGTAGGACAGAAAAAGAAACAATTGTATCCATTGCAGTTTCAGAAATTGGTAAGTTGACATGTTTGCATTCGAAGAATTCTGTGTGGCTTACACCAGTGAAAGGTTTTGTCGCCACAGCTTATTCTGATGGTGCTTTATACGTTATCAATATGCGAGGGCCCACCATGCTCCATAGGCCTACAAAACGGAGACGACGGTCTTCAAGATCATCCAAGCATTCATTCAGTCTCCATCATATCGTGGATTTCACTGCTGAAATTGACACAATCGTTTCCTTGACTTGGACTATCAGTACGGTAGACGATGGTGAAGTACCTCGTCTCTACACGTGAATGTTCAATTCACCATTGAAGGTAGACCCAAAACCTTTACTACGTTTAATTGCTATCCACCTTTCTGGGAATAAAGATATCTATACGATCTCGCAGTCTCATGAAGGTTTCAAATTTGAAGGTCCAGTAACTTTCAACAAGGTGATGCCGAACCCTCTCCCTAACGGGACTTTTGTTGTCGATGCCAAAACCGGAGCATCTTGCAAGGCAGACAGGCAGCGTTTTATGGATATGCTACATTTCCACGAGAAAGAAGTTGGACCGGTGGTTCTTGTCGCGGCCGGGATGAAAGGAGTGAGGAGTTTCCTTAATATTACCGGTGAACGTATTGGAAAAGCAGAATGGAGCACCAAATCCGGACCTGTGGTCAGTGTGCAAATTGTCGAACGCTTAGGTTGGTACACAGTACTGCTGCCTTATCGTATGCTGACATCACCGAGTCAGGCTCAAGTGCCTTTGTTGCCCTCACTCACAACATGGTGCATGTGTATTCTCTGCCTTGCTTGGAGCATATATGCAGCTTTCCGGCGCCTACCACCCTCTTCAGGTATTTATATTGAGCATCATCTTCTTGATATGACGAATCTGAGCTCCTATGCAGCTCGACAAATATTGACGAAAGTGGTCATTTCATCAATTTTGACGTTCGTGGCGCCACTGGCCTAATGCAGTCATCTACGTATGGAACGTTGTTCAACTTCTCTCGGACCGAAGATTCCCCACTTGTCGATCTCACAGTGAATAAGGGTAGAATACCTTCTCAGCCCCAACCTGTTCCTATTGGACCTTCTTCCTTCCGCTCTTGGTTCCAATGTAACCGAACCATGTCGGGTCAGCAGATCGATGAGCTGTGTAGGTACCGTTTGTGGGATCTTGTTGCTCGATCACTCATACGCATCGATCAGTGGGGGGTCCACACAGACCTGAACCTGTCATGCGAACTCGAGACATGCTGCCGCAGAAAGATTTCGAGGATTCAATGGCAGGTCTGGGCACTTCGTTTACAGCAGTTGTTCAGCCAAATTTGTATAGCCAATTGGTGACCACTATGGATGAGAGAGGGTGCTCAATGCGCTTTTTCGTCATCGAAAGTCTGAGCTGATTGATTCACAGGCAAATGCTCGGAGGTCTCGAGGAAAGCTTCAAATCCATGGAGCAAGGGAGCAAAGATATGCTCTCACAGGTAATCAGATTTATAACCTGTACGACCACGACTTGATTTTGTTTTGCAGGCAAAGAAACTAGCTGCACAAAGCTCGACAAAATCTTGGTTTGGATTTTGAGAAACCGTGCTTTTACTGGTAAACGTACGCACTACATTATTCAGTTCTTTTGAACGAGTAATTCAGTCAAGTTCGCTGTTATCTTTTTCCGTTCTTCATTCAACATGCCCAAAAATCCATCGTTCTTGGATGCTGATTTATGGTGATTCCATTCCTCAGTGCGGGTCTGAATCTTGTTTGAATCATCAAGTGTGATGGTAAGAAGAGAATTCAAGGTCTAGCGGCAAGTTGATACAAAGGCGAACCCCACCAGATGAGTGGACGGACCTTTGTAGGAAAAGTCCTGGGATTACGATAATACGAGACATCTTGATCAATGAGAATGGTATTGGGCATAACTGAGGGTGGATTCTCTACAACCTGAAGTTTTGGATCTCGGCCCGAGGGAAAATCTGAGGCGGTGACAATCATCAATGCTTGCAACAATAAAGAAGAGCTGACCTTGGCCAGCCCGATAAATTGAGCCTCGATGGACTTTGGGCCTTTGGCAAGCCCTACAGGATCGTGAAAGATTGCATCATTGGCATATACCTCCCGGACTGGCTGCTCGTGGCTATGAATAGAGCGCTCCTTGAGTGCTTTTGTTTCTTCGGGCTTGAGACCAGTAGCGTTCGTGGACATAATACGAGCTCGAAATGATGCTGTAAGGGTATGTGAAAGGTGTCTTTGGCAGAGAGCGGACGGCGGAGTACCTTGATGAATGTAGGTGTCTACGTCATTGACTCATTGACTCTATGTCAGTACAGCGAGTTCCCTTTGTCAGCAATAAGAGTTCGGTACTCTGAGAGTAAAGCAGACGATTTTTCTGCAACAAGCTCATTTATATATTGACACGTGACTGCGTCGCTTTCCGTTGCCTTTGGTGCAGGATCCATGTACTTGCCATGACCACCTACGACAAAGTACATAGACAGTGCCGGACACTCGAGAATATCTTTGACTCCAAACTTACTACGTATGCTCAGTTGGCAGCCACTATTGCTCAACCCAACCAGGATGTAGAAACAACAGGTTCGAGCAATCGTTGGAAGGATTTGGAGCAGGAACTGGAGGACCTTTTGTCAGAGGTACTATTTCCTCAGGCTTCTTTTGACAATCAATATCTATGGCAATTACTAGCTAGAGGATCTCAACGAGCAACTGTCGATCTTGGCAAGTAATCCAGACACGCTGTCAGCCTCGATGCTTCGGACAATACAACGACACCGAGAAATATTCCAGGATAGCTCAAGAGAACTGCGGAGGACGAAGGCATGTAATTACTATCCTTCCTTTGATCCTCAAATGCTCAATGCTTCATAAGGCTAATGTTCATACCGCATTAGACAAGGCTAATCTTCTGTCTGGTGTGCGAAATGATATTGAGTGCGTTGAATTTGATACCATGAGAATACACAATGACGTCCAATTAAGTGCCTACAAGTCGTCTGCGGCAGATTCATTACTGGCAGAAAGGGGGCGAATAGACAACTCACACCGGATGACAGACGACATCTTAGCGTGAGATCTTTCGTCTCGTCATGTTTGCGATGTTCACGATTTAGCAGCCAAGCCTATGAAACGCGTTCGGAATTCGCACGTCAAAGAACAGCGCTCTCCAGAGTAAACGTCACAATGGTTACAGTCATGAGTACGTATTTCCCGTCAAGTTCTCAATATCGAGTTCTGATCTTCGTTCAGACAAGATGCCTGGTATCAACAGTCTTGTTTCGATGATTAAATCTCGACGACGGCGGGATTCCATTATCCTAGGTGTTCTGGTTGGCACTTGCACCATTATCTTACTCACGTACTTGTGGAACTGAGGTACGGTGTGGTTACTATTCATGTGAGCTTTAACTTGGCCCGCCAATGGCCTCTGCATTATTACAGCCATGATGACTCTGTATCTGGTGACATCTGTGTGCACTTCGACAAAAATGGTCTCGTTGCGGCATGGACCATAAGACCGCTCGAGGTTTGTGTTGATGCAGTGTTTTACATGTTTGTGACCGACAACGCTGTCTTCGAAGAGACGAGCTATCATAATATTCTATTCACTTTGTGCTGTCTGGATGGAGGAGTATGATTTCCTTCACAAAACCTCTCCCAGTTCTCTTTCAGGCGACGGACCACACCTCGTTCTTCTAGTTTTCCTGACCACGTTGTCTCAAGTGTCAGCTGTTTAACTTCGGCGATAGTCTTCGTAATATTCCATGTCTGTGGTGTACTCATGTTAATATCGTCATAATCCGACTCAGCTAGGATCCTGTCATCGGCACAAGCAGTGATTAATGTCTTGTACCTCGGTGACTTCCCATTGACAATTGATGAAAGTGAAATGTAGATGTTGGTATGCCTTCCCTGTCCAGGGATCAGACTGGCTTCCTTGCAAAAGTCATTCGTACCTCGACACTTCTCCAAGTTTCTGAGCTAAGAGTACAACTGTGCAAATCGACACTGATGCGATAGAATGAATCTCCGTGCTTTTTTGCAAGTCGATTCAAAAGATCCACAGTTGCTTGCTGAAGGTGGACACTATGAATACTGACATTACGTTTGAGTTCAATAGCGAGGTCTAACTGAGCTTCAAGAATGGTGATTTGGTGGTCAATCGGGACGGTGAAAGGCGTGCAGCGGCGTGGCCTTTCGCAGAAATCATAAGGGACACGAAAGGAACGGTCCATTCCTACTTCGCCAACCATAGCGTTCGGAAAAATACTGAGATTGTGACGCATCTCTTCAAGGATGTCATTTAAAGATCGTAGCAGAGGTAAAGTCGGGAGAATATCATCAAAGATAGTCTGATGTTCGGGCGTAACTGTTTTCTGCACATCCAGGAAGAGTCTACGGTAGTGATCTTCCTTCGATAGCGATGGGTCAAGTGTGATACAATGAGAGAACCAAGGGTGATATCCTGCGAGTGTCAGAGAAATAAAAATAAAAGGTTGAATCTTCAAGTATGAAGACCGTCACGTAGATGGTATCGCACCGAAACAGGGAACCACTTTAGAAGGATATGACACTGCTAGATCTCTCACTAAAGCTTGGTCTTCCGTTCGAGTTGCCATCGCGCAGATGGTGATCTGCAGTTCTTCCATTGCCTTTGACGAAACAGGATGTGTTTCTGTCGGATGACAATGCACATCAACGAGATGCCTTAATACATCGCTCGGTGGTAGATCTGTCATAGGCGATACGGTTCTCTCTTCACAGGGAACGGACAAAAAGGATCCAGAACAGTAGCGTCAATGAACCTCCGGCTGTAGTATGATCTAATTCTATATAAGCTGTGCCAAGTGCTTTCATCGACCAATGAGAGAAAAACAGGAGTCCAGCCATGCACTACTCTCGGCAACCGTGAATATAAGATGGGTTGACAATCGTACTTCGGAACACTCATAATCATCTGCAATATAGTGGTCCACCGACATCGGACATGGCTGCCAGCTATTTGCTGTAGGTCTCTTTGCCAAACAGAATTTAGAAATTCTTGACGTCGATTGTCAGTTGTATGTTCCGCTTGAGAACCCTGTCAAAATTTCGTCCCATGTCTTCCCATGCTTATCTAGATGCATCTCCTCCTCTCTATAATGGGCCTCGGGAACAACTTGATAAGGCCGTGTTCCACAAAACTTTGAAAGTCCTCGCTGCACGAGTACCTCCGAATAAAACTGGTCAGTTTCTGAAGGCGCAGCCTCTGAAAGGGTATGTCATTTGGCATCAAAATCACACTGGGTTTCTCATCATGCAAGAAAGAATTCTTATGAACCTACCAAAAGTGCGGAGTGTATCTTCAGATCCGGAAAACCCGAACGGGGATCGTTTGGTTCTTTTACGAATTTCGCACACAGGTGGAAGCTTTTACGAGACCTTTCAGGCGCAAGAACTGATCTTTTGCAAGATAGTTGACATTTCCCCTGAAGCAAAGGAATACATCGATAAAGAGGCTCACGGACTAACAGATTTCAGAATTGATTTGGATTATGACTATTGGACGGCCGGTGAGTCCGCCTGACATTATCGTGACTTCATTCTGAATGCGTACATTCAAGATGAAATCATGCAACAGGTCTTGCCCACAGAGTTGCGAGAAGGTGCGCCAAGCGGTTTTGCTATAACGGGTCACATCGGTAAGCTATCTCTTTCAGCACCCATTTCCTGCTGATTACACCTGATCCTTCAGCTCATGTTAACCTTTTGCCTGAGTACCTCCCCTACAAACATCTCATTGGTCAGCTGATCCTCGATGTGGGTATTCTAAATATTCCTTGGCCTAATTGTTCAGTGCATTTCATGCTGATATAGAAAAATAAAAGAGTCCGAACTGTCGTCAACAAACTAGATAGCATCGACACACAGTTCCGATTTTTCAAAATGGAAGTCATTGCTGGAGAACAGGACTTTATCGTTGAACACGTAAGTTTCAATCCTCATGTCGTTTATTGCAACTGACGTCTTGCAGCATGAATCAGATTGTCGATTCACTTTTGATTTCTCGAAAGTATACTGGAATTCAAGACTCCATACTGAACATGAGCGTCTGGTTCGGATGTTCAAGCCTGAAGATGTAGTGGTAGATGTTTTTGCAGGAGTTGGCCCTTTTGCTATTCCCGCTGGACGGAAAGGTTGTGCTGTCTTGGCGAATGATTTAAATCCTGTCAGTCATACATACCTGGAAAAAAATGTGCATGATAATCGGGTTGGTGTCGTTTTTTCATTGGACAAGCAAAGGCTCATCTCAATTCAAGGTGACAGACCTCGTCCGGACGTCATGTGAAGATGGTCGTGATTTCATAAAAACGATAGCGAAACGCGTGTATGATAACCCACTTCCCCCATTTAACGGACCGCCTTTAAGCAGAACCGAGCATGATAAGGAAAAGAGGCGGACACGGGCTTTTCAGGATAGAGAGAACTCCCCCCTCAAGCGCAATCTACAAAGTCGTAAGCGCATCGACCATTTCGTCATGAATTTACCAGATACTGCTATATCTTTTTTGGACGCGTTTCGTGGTATCCTGGCGGCTGGCGAACAATACGATCAAACTTCTACATATGAGGTCATGCCAATGGTACATTGCCACTGTTTTACGCGGGAACTAGACCCGCAGAACGCAAAAGCAGACATACACCAGGTACTATTTTTATCCTGAAGCTCGCCTTAGTCGTTGCTGAACAGTCCATCAGCGAGTGGAACACCAACTAGGTGTTTCTCTAGATGAAGATCCGTCTTTTCATTTGGTGCGCTCTGTCGCACCGAATAAGGAGATGTATTGCATCAGTTTCCGCCTCCCTTACGCAGTAGCATTTGATAGCTAGGTATCTGTAGTATTTCAACTCGGACCGCGATGGTCGGAAGATGGTCGGAATCGGCTGATCTCGGCTTAAAGTCAATGCCCTAGTTATTGAAAAACAACACCTAGTAATTTGCTTGCACGTTAACCTTGTATCACTGTCTCTGAGCTCCTTCCCTCATTCATGGCTTCTGCTTCCTCAACTGTCCCATCCAACCCCAGTGATGCGTCTGAATCCAAGAGCTCGCCCCTTTCATCCGCCTTCAAGACCGTGCGCACTGCAGTTGCTGTGCCAGAAAATGAGCTTAGACGTTGGAGAAGAACTTTCGAAGTTAATGCTAAGGTCATCAACGGCGAGAAGTGAGTCCTCTTCAATATAATCACATTTATTGGGAGGGTTATTCTCATCGCCCATGCATAGGTTCCTGGATCCGGAAAGCTTTGTGAACGCAATCGCTCCAAAGGGTGATCTAACAAAAATTGACCGTGCCCAATTTTCTGTTCTTTTCCGCGTGGCTGACACTTCGCGGCGTGGGCTTGTATCTTGGGAAGATTACACAGTATTCGAAACGTTGTTGAAGAGACCGGATGCGGATTATTGGATTGCGTTCCAATTCTTTGACGTGTGAGCTTTATAATGGGATATCTTCTGTAGTTAAGCTTACCTGGAAATTTCAGGAACCACTCTGGATATATTACATTCGACGAGTTCAAGACAGTCTTTTCCGCGAATATTGGGCCTGATGCCATTCCTTTTAATTTTGACTGGTGAGAAATGAAGCACAGTTTTTAGCTTATGCATCCGAGTATCTTTTTAGTGATTGGGTCAAACTATATCTCGGAAAGAAAGATGGGACACATGTTTTGGGCTGTTCGTCATTTCTCTTTCCAGATGAGGTTTTCCTGATGTCGTACCAGATAATGAGTTTACTCAATTGATGAAAGGACTTCAGGGCGAACGTCTTCGCCAGGCTTTCAAACACCTAGACAAAGATCAGGACGGGTATATTACTCCTGAACAATTTAAGCGAATCATTCTAGTAGCTCTTCTCCTTATCTTATCCTACCTCACTGATGTTGGACAAAGGAAATTGCTGGACATAAACTGTCTGATGCCGTCATAGATCGGTTACCTACACTATGCACTTTAACACCCGGGCAACGTATATCCTACTCAGAAGTCATTGCCTTTCATAATGTTATCAGAGGTTCGTGCTGAATCTGACATTCTCATACTTATTCATAAACACTCCAAGTGTAGAGATGGACATGGTCGAGAGGCAAATCTTTCTTGGTTATGTATCGTAATCATTATATTGACTATTGGTAGGATCATCCGTGAAGCTACAGCGAAGAGTAAGGATGGCCGCATCGACCAGTCCGATTTCCTCAATTATTCTGCTTCCAGCT
>Ga0153995_1000290_pt1 | contig 10780 bp, 9 predicted proteins | sample TSNC079MetaG_FD_104678 | JGI IMG/M metagenome (GOLD analysis project Ga0153995, IMG submission 104678) | Attine ant fungus gardens microbial communities from North Carolina, USA - TSNC079 MetaG | ecosystem: Host-associated > Fungi > Mycelium > Unclassified | place: USA: North Carolina, Lumber... | reverse complement strand
TGAAGTGGAACGGATAGGGAATCTAACGAGTTTCTCGAATCGCTAGTGAAGATGAACTGTGAAATCGGCGGGGTAAGTATTCCAGGTTGATGAACTGAACCGGTATCCACGTACTCGTTGGTCAGTGAGCCAGATCTTTCCCATCGACTTGAGCTTTTTGGCCCCTCCTGAGCCCCCGGCGAGAGCATGATTCGAAGGTGGACGATCAGGAATGAGGAGATCGACTTCGACACCGAGATCCACTGTCGTAATGGTTGTCTCATGGGGTAGAGGAATGGGTGTACGGTTAGGCGTGAGCATTGTCCAGTTGAGAGCCATCTTTGGATGTAAGTTGAGAGGGACAAAGAGAGGCGGTCACTGCCTGGGACATTGACATCAAGCATCTCATACACGATCATTGATCCATTACAGCACACTCTACGGTGCTCCTCTCATGCTCATAAAGCCTTGTAATTGTACACCCGGATGGCATAGCAACACCATGCTGATCTCGACGACGGCAGCAGTCGACGTTCATATTGATTGGTACACTACATCAGCAGGATAGGCAACTATTATTCCTCATCAATACGGCCTGAATCGTCTCGAGGCCTTGAGTTTCTCAACTTTCGCTTTATCTTCCTCCCACTTCCGCTTCAAGTCCAGAATTTCTAGAACAAATTATGAGCATCCTTTTGGTGACTATGAATTGATGATCAAACCTTTTCTCTGTTTCTCTGCCTTTTGGAAAGCGTAGAACCCCTCTTTCTCCTTCTTTTCCTTCTTCTTCTTGTTGCGTGCCCTTGTCTCCCCTGTTTCTTGAAACTTTTTGGTGGCAACATGCACACCACCTCCCAGAGTTTGCCCGTAGGCACCACCTCTCTTCACCAAAGTGAACCCATCTTCATCCACGATAGCTTCTCCCTTTTTATACTGTGATTTCTGTCTATTCTTTGCCAATTCGTAGTCGTATAATCCCATGTATGTATCCGCATGTTCTTCGACAATGTCAAGTGGTGGCCGAAGCGAATCATAAAGGGCAAGGTAGTGAGCAAAACCACTTGGCTCTTCTGTCGTTGGCCAGGGACGCGGTTTTGACAATGAATCTACTGCTCGATCATGTGAAGAGGAGTCCAAGAAAAAAATATGAGCAGAGCCTCCGGTTTTGCGCAGAGTACGCAATGGAACAGTCGGCAAAGGCGTGACTTTGGGTATGTCGTCTTTGGAAATCTTTCTTCGTTTCCGCAGTTTCTCACCCTCAACCTCTGGAACCTCAACCTCATCGTCTTCCTCTTCTTCAGATGTATCCTCTTCCTCAACATGCATAGAACCTTCATTACTATTTGTGTTAAAGACCACCCTTTCCACTGTCCCAGCTTCTTTAAATAGCTGGACCAAATCTCGTTCTGTAGCGTCTGGCGGTACATTGACCAGAAAAAGAGTTCGGCCTACCGGGAGCGCATCATTTTTCTTGGCAGCTGAGTGAGAGCGCGCATAGATATAATGAGTTACTTCACTAGAATAGATGATCGGTATTGGCGTGAAACCGCTGGAGTGTTTCTGTCGGGCCATAGCCTTGAAAATATAATATTAGAAAATCATTGCAAGATGATATTTATTGTAGACGTGATTGTCAAATACCATCAATGATCGAAGTTCTATATATGTATCTTCTATCATCTAACAGACATGAGGTTTATTGCATCGAGACATAAACTGACTGTACCAGCACTTAGTGATTAATCACTGTACATGCCATAGACTCTATTAATGAGTTTAAATTCCTGACACTCTAAGCATGACCAGTGTTTTTTCTCAATATACGTGTATCACATCGGGCCACGGATGTGCAGGACCTGAGGACGAGCCGCCTGCTGCATCCCCTTTTCAGTCAGCGTGCGATGCCATGGTTTTATCTCTTTATATCACTTCTTCTTCTTACTGCTGCTATGGCGACACATTCGGATACTTTTCTACTTTACATCTACTACCAGACTTCGCCTACACTTCCTCCCTTTTTCTATTTTCATCTTGGTTATTCATGTAGAATTTACCACCTGCGTTTTTTCTTTCTGTTGGATAGAGATCCGACAAGAAATATGAGTCGCCGCTAGAGTTAGTCCCTCAATTGTCAACTTTCTCATGCAACACGCCATGTATAGATAGAGAACGAAAAAGAGCTCCCGGCTTGTAGAGTGAAACAAGTGAGCAAGCACCAAGTCCCAGTGGACGAGATACGAAATGGTGTACTACTGACCCTACCTGTGCTCCTGGGATGCTCTGTCCTGCTCGTTCCAATCCATAGGTACAGAAGAGTTGTCGGACGTGGGGTGGGAGGGAAGCCCGTCATTGCATGTGCTATCATGTTGCGTGTTGGCTGGTAGGTTGCGACTAGAATGAAACATGTGAAACCTTGCCAACGGCAATTCATCGGCCAGTGTTCCTATTTTGATACGACCTGGTTGTTTGAACCAGGCTTGTTCTCGGGTACGAAAGAGAATTTTCCTGTATATTTCATAGCAAGAAGGAATAGATAGCTTAGTGACCTGGTTTATGAGCCTGTTTTGCTAATACACATGTTCAGGCTGCGGTTCTCAATTTTCATTAGACTCGGTGGCCAGTTTCTTCTTTGTATCACTCATTGGATGTCTTCTTGAGAATGGGGGTATTGTGTCAGCATTCTCGTTGACAAGAAATCTGTCAGGTTGTCTGAAGGACTATAAAACTGATTGATATACGCTGGCCGCCTCCCCAGCTCATATCTCACTCTTCTCGCTACTTTCCCGATATCTGAAGTATTGCTAGTCTGAGCTTGCTCGTTCCGGAGGTGCATTTCGTCTGTGCCAGTAAATTCTACGTAGTGTATTATCGACAACACAACCTAATTCAAACGGCCACCACTCAGATATTTTTCGACATAAATTATGCCCTTGGAATATATCAAGGGAATCTTGATATTTTAAAAGATTTTTTATGCTTTTTTTGTTCGTGACCAGATTTGAGAATCCCTGCCAGACCTCTGTGACTCAAAGGCCCTCACCATGATTCAAAAAGAACAACCCAGATATCCCCCCCCCAATTTGTCAATCTGGCTCAGAATTGATCTATGAAATTGGTGGAACAACGAAATATATTTTTATTACCTCATTGGAGGCTCAAACTATTCCAAATTCGCCTAGCGGATAAGCTTACCATTGATACAGTAGTACCTGTCGTCATAATGACGGATCTTGGCAGTCAACGTGAGTGTTCATGTGCAAACCTTCATTCCTTGCCGACTCAGTTATTTTTATAATTGATCCAGGAAGTTTTCAATCTCCCGAATCATACAGAAATTTGTTTATAAATCCCTAATAAAAGTGAACTAAGCTCGTGGCTTCTCACTTGTCAAACGCCCATATCATGAGCGGAAAAAAGAGCGTTTGACCTAATCAGCAAGTGGGCCCTTTTGTTATACCACGCGCTGCGTCCCAGGAATAAACGTCCATACGAATTTGTGAGACAGGCCCGGGAGTATGAGTCGTACTAATGACTGCCAGTATTTCATCTGCTTGTAGATGATTATTATAGTATAGATGTCAAGTGAATCTTTCTAGCCGACAATTACATGTCTAACCTCTTTCCTGCGGAGATACCACTTTTGCTCTATCCGGCGCTACCCGGGGCATAATATCCTTGGGGGTGAATCATAGGGTCAGGATTACCCCAACACTCCAAATAAACGCGACGTGAGGTCCGATCGCAGTCCTGGAGACACTAGCTAGAACCACTAATTGTCTGAGTCACCCAATCACATGTGGTCTGGACCATAGAATTAGAATATCCTTCCTAAAATTTCCGCACTTATTGAAAAAATTTCCATGGTTTTGAACGGCTGTTTATTAGGTATAGGACAAGTCAACATGGAAACTGAAAAAAAAACCGGACACAGGAGGTTTACGGAGTAGACTCTCGAAAAGAATGTTCTAGATCAGAGAGTACTCGGGGGGCGCCTCATGCTCCATGACAAATTCATTCTGCCTTAATTTCTACATCAGCAAACCTAGTGACATTGATGCTTGAATCTTATTCAGAAGGTGGCCCCCCGCAGCATATTGAAAACAAACGAAAAAAAAACAAGGTAAGTGTGAATATTTTCTCGCGCGCATGGGTGCTATTTTTGAACATGTATCAAGATTACGACGAGGCCAAGTTGGTCGGCGATCAGAATCGTTACATTCCCTTGCTGAGAGGTTTCTGTCGCACTACGTGTATCTTTATCTATTGTAGTAATGATCAATAGAGAGTTGAGACATACATATCTGTGCACTGAGTATTACACTGTGTACCTGCTACTATGCCTATATCGGGACATTAATCATAATCAAACCCCTGATGCGGATAAAAATAGATATGATTGGTAAATCTCCATTCTGGATTCACGAGGTTCTGAAATCTTGGAACATCTCCACTCTTGCAATAATAATTGTTAGCAGCGTCGTGACATGTTGCTTATCATCTCAATTTTAATGCTGCTTTCCTTGTACCTTTTGATTTGGAACTACAGTTTTGTCCTTGCGGCGCATCTATCAACAATGGGAAAGGGTCATGATTTGGTTGTTGAAATGGCCATGATAAGAAGGACCAACTTGAAATGGAAGAAAACTGCGGCACGGAGGATACGGTGGGCCCGATTGCCACATGTCGGAGGATCTGATCGAAATTCTAATCATAACTTTTGATCATTACGTTGATCTTTTTGATGTTTCTTTATACGAATAGTTTTTTCCCCATGAATTGAGACGTAAAGAAACTTACCAACAACTCCTCAATCAACTCAATATCCAGCGCTACGCGTCTCGCGGTTCGCATTTACTGTCACTATTAATCGTAGGCCAAATTCTTCCACGTTAATCACTATTTGTAAACACACAAGACTTCTTAGATCCTGTCGAACAAACACATTACACCATATCCATAACATTCTTACCAATATTGGGTAAAACCCATTTGTAAACCATATATCTTCAACACGATTGATTGATTTTACTGGATAATGTCATTGCTGCATCAGCATGGATTTCTATGAGTCTAAGACAGTTATTGTAATTTGTAAACCTATAAGAATATGTAGGTAGGTAGGTAGTCATGTAGGTGTTTAAAAAACAACATAAAATCCCACTCAGGCTAAAACAATAGAAAACTTGATTGTAACATGTAAACTAGAAGGTGCTAGCATATATACGATTCGAATGAAATCAACCCAAGAGGCGGATATTTGAGAGCAAGAAACAAAAACAAGCTAAGAGATAGAGACACAGAGAGTACAATACGAAAGCGTTCAAACTGGGAGAAACAGACCAAAGAAAACGGGCTGCAGTGGTGGTAGACATGTACAACAAAACAGACGGACAACAACACAGATCGAGGAGCGAGAAACACAATTAAGAAAACCAGTGAAGAGAAGAGGTTTACACTTCTTTACGAAGTGGTAGGCCATACTGTAAACCATACAGCGGCTCGGACAAGACACATACGAGCCACACCAGTGAAGAAACGAAGGACCAGCCTGTCAAAAGAAGATAACGTGGAAAGGTCAAGAGAGAACAAAGACATGACAGCATCGTAAACTTGGACGGACAACCAATTTCATCAGGCGTAATAAGATACTTGTTCGTCGGGTATAGCGATCATTTACGCGACGATGATATTTTTGGGGGTGTACGGACATTCCCCTCAAGAAGAACCATTAAGTTAGCCTTGCCTTTGCTGATCTCTTTCGCTGTTCAGATCTAGGCTTGCAAATGTTGCAGACAGATGATCTGATTCCGCTTGGCTATCCAACGACAATTTTGAATCAGGTCGACTAACAGCCCGATCGACCCTTGAGTAGGGAACAGGGTATGAAGCAGCACTCGATGATTCAGCGCCAAACTGGGTGGTCGGATTTCCACTATAGAATGGCAGAAATTCTCGGGCTGCCTTTGAGGGGATCGTATCTTCAAGTGTAACCAGATCTGAGGAAAATGGAGTGAAAGATGAATGAGCGCCTCGAGTGTCTGACCAAGGGCGTGTCTCTGTCCTTTCAAAGAAGGCGGCAGACCTCCCAAGAATGTTATCACTCGACGGGTGATCATTTCTCGACTTGTTGCCTCCAACAGGTGTGATACCTCCTGCCGAAGTCATCAAATGTTGATTTCTCGCCAACGTATTATCGCCGCTGTTGGTAGAGTAATTCGGCGCTCCAGAAAGTCCGCGATTAGGTTGAATAAGTCCGAGATTATAAAGTTCTTGAAGCAGAAAAAGAAGCTGTTCTAGGGTCCAAGAATTACTGGAAGACTGGATGTTGTTCGCAGCTGCGGCAGCTTGAACTGAGAGATAGCATAAGTGTCTGTCAGTATAAATGACTACAATACTTACCGGAATTGTTACCCCAAGCCAGTCGGATGCGAGTCTTGTTAACAGGATAATTCTGCATTCTATTAATGGCGCATGCAGCATCAGCTTTCCTAACAAATTGAACAAAGGCGCAGTCTTTATCCACAACGACTTTAACCTAGAAAATGTCAGGAACATTCTGTACTAGAAAAAATAACACAAGACATACATAGTAAATTGGCCCGAAAGGGCAAAACAATGTCCAAAGCATGTCCTCAGTGATGTCGGGGGTTAAACCGCCGATAAAAACGGTAGTATTATGGGGATCAGTTGAGGCAAGCCATTCGCCTTTGGGTCCAGCAAGATCTGAAGAAAGACGTTTGGATTGTGAGCGATATTTTCCGTTCCTGACGTTGTTGTTTTTTCCCCGTTGTAGCAATAATAGAGCAAGTTGAAGGATTTCGGGTTGCACGCCTAAGAAGTCCTGAGCCAGATATCAGAGAGCATAATGATTTATCAATAGAACGAAAATTACATGAAAGGAACCACCAGAGCTGGAGCTGCCAAGGGAGGAAGAGCCTTGAGTGGAACCGCTTTCCAATGAGCTGTTTGAATTGGCAGCAACAATCTGAGAAGAAATGTTCTGCAAAAAATCTTGAGACAAGAAGTGTGGCTTCGGGTCGTTAGCAGGACAAACGCGAACTGGGCCAGTGAGCCGGCTGTATGCATCGCATATAAGCGGAAAGACTTACTCGGGCGGCCTTTAATACACAGCCCATTTGCCTCATTCAAGGCGCGGTTCCTTTCGTCCTCGATTGAAAATCTATCTGGAATATTAGCCGGAATATTCCAGGTAGTTACGAGTGCACATACCTCACAAAAGCGCTTGTGGTGGAATTGCCATCAGAATCAAGTATAATCTTGGCCCTGGTGCAGCTATCGAAAGGTCGGACAACTTTGGGTTCTCTATATGGGCTCTGACCAGTTTCGGGGTATCTGAACACTCGAAGAATGTCATTCTCAGTTGCTGACGGGGGAAGATCAGCAATGAAAATGCTATAGTCTGGTCTGGGATTGGTAGGATTCATCGCGTAGGGGAGCGTAGGAGCCCAGCAGAGAACATATGGGGTCGAAGAGTAAGGCATCATCACGAGAGCTGTCTCTCTACCGTTGCCGACCTGAGCGAGGGCAGCGGCTGCCTGCACAGGAGAGCGAAAAACAAGATAGCAGTAACCCTGGTTATTGGGTTGCTGGCCAGTTGCTGAGGTGTGGGACAACTTTGGAATACGGATGGCGACGGGTTGCCAGTTCATAGGCTCACAGGCCCTCCGGAGGTATTCTTCGTCCATCCAGGGCTCCAGCTGCGTCCAGAGAAGAGTGGAGGAGGAGGAAAGAGATTCCGAGCGGTCGGTACGGTGGTGGTCCATGGTCAAGTTTGGATCAGGTTTGGAATGATCAAAATGAAATTGTTATCGGAGCCTGGATTCCCGCGTGTTCCTCTGTCTGTCCTGTTCAGGCGAACAATGAAAGATCTGTAAGTCCCAGTGGCTGTGTCGTCTGTCGGCTTCGGATACTTTATTTGATTGATTAGTCAGCCATCATATCTGCTCTGCATCGCCTGTGCTGTGTTGCTCGTCATGCCCCGTCGGCCCTCTGCTCCTGCCGTCGCTGCCGCCCGCGCTGTCGTCGTGCAGCCTGGTGAGCCGCAACTTTTTGCTGCTGTCTCTCAGCATGCCAGCTCTCAACTCACCATTGAGATCGGTGCCAATCGGTACCAGAAAGTCGTCGGTGCGTTGGCAGGACGGCTGAAAAATAGGGTCGGTCCTGCCGTACGAGTGCAACTGCAGTATTGACACTGCCTTTTAGCTCCCGTGCAACTCTGGACATACGCTGGACACCGTCGAGGCCGATGAGATCGTCCGACAGGCCATTGATGCTTTGACGGATCTGCCCAGCGATGCATTGGCTGTCATCATTTGGACGCTGGGAAACCTGCTGGACAGCCTCTCAAAGGCATGTTTAGTCCTTTGTCACGGAATAAGTCCCTTACTTGTTTGCAGCAGACAGACGAACACGGCCACTTTTCACTTGAAACTCTGCAATCCCAGCTCTTCATACTCAAGGTCCTCTCGGTTAATCTTGCATCTCGACTCTCTGCTCACATCAGCCTCGGCTCACCGACCAATGCTCCCTCTGTGTTCGAGCACTCTCAAACTGACCCTCCACCAGAAGCCACGTCACCGCCTCTCGAAGAACGCTGCGTACGATATGTTTTAAGCATCGTTCTTGGATTTTTACGTAACTCCGCACCTTCGGAACCTCCGTTGGTGCTGCCCAGTAAGACTTCCGATATCACCTTTAGAGAATTTGAAGTCGAAGACGTTGGAGAGCCGGCGACTGGTGGTATTGGTCAGGTTCCAAATACTGATATGGCGTTCTTGCCTTCCTCGGTAGCTTCTGTGGCAGGGTCAGCGTCTGCTCTTGTCGCAGGCTATCCGTCGGGTAGACAACAAAACCGATTACTACCTCTACGCAATCAACCTTCCACAGGATCAGTTCTCTCCTCGACATCGACTAAAACCAGGTCATCTAGTACCTTCTCGCCTTACACCAACCCTTCGCGCGCGCACGGACATCGGCCAGTTGATTTCCCATGCACTCAAAACGCCAACCTCGTCCCTCCTTCTCAGACAAAGTACGAAAGAACCCATTCCTCACTGATCAAATCTCGTACCGCATGTATCTCCTTCATCGCCGAATTTTCTGGTAGGATCATTTTTTTCATCTCGCTGACAAACTGGTATACTGTCTATGAGAGGTGGAGAGCCAAAATTAGAGTGTTGGCGAATAAACCAGAAGAGACAATGAGAGAGGATTTGACAGATTTGATGCTGCTTGGTTGGATCGTGCTTGATAGAGCTAAATTGGTGCAGGTTTTGAATGGTGCATCCCTCTTGGCTTTCTGTATCTTTTTATTGATTTTTTTTGTAGAGGTGTCGTCGCTTCTTGTGAATATGGCACGTGAAGCACAGGTGGCAATTGCTATTCCACTTCGTTCAGCGATATGGAATTGGATCACGTATTATCCCTCTGAATTCAACGAACTTGTTACCTCTACTTCCGCCGCGACCATCATTTCCAATCCTGCTACCACCAACGTGTCCGCTTCCTCCTCTACCACTTTTGTAACTGTCACAAGTACATCGAGGAGCGGGGGTACTAAGTTGACCGAAGGAGCACCAGAGAGAGTGTTTGATCTCTTATACTCGAAGATGAAATCCAGCTCGAATGCGAGCAATGCAGCGGCAGGAGGATTGGGTATGAGCATTGGTGTGGGCGTTAGTGTAGGAGGTTCTGGAAGTGATGAAAGAATTGTATGGCCTGCATTGGCTGCATTATGTTGTATGACTTCAGAAAAACTTGCGATGGGTTATGTTTCATACACTGGGAAAAGGTATAAATCGTCAAGAAAGGCATGCGTTTTCCTATCTTCCAGAGCTATGACTATGAATATTCATGATCATCGTAGGACTTGAAATTTTTGGACGAGATAATGAAACAAGCGAGTTCTCCTGGGGCTTCGAGGCATTCAGAAGTAGGATTGGCAGCTGCTGTTGATCTATGTCGAGCAGCTACCCTTGCAATAGCAGAGGAGCGTGAGGACATTCCATTAAAATTGCTTGCAATTGATATCGCCCATGAATTCAAAGTACGTTATTTCTTGTGTAAAGTATGGATTTACTGACTCCTTTTCTAAAAGAGTACTTTAATCCAGATGTTGCAGAAAATCCCAGGTCGAACGAGTATCTGGGAAGCAGACGAGATCGACGTGGCGCTGTATGCTGATATATTGGTCGTAGTGTACCGGTTTTTGTCACCTGAAGAATCAGTTCCGCTGATCAAGGAATGGTTGGAACCTACTCGTTCGGATGCGGTGAAGCTTTGTGCAGTCAGAGCTTGTTTGACTTTGGCTCAAGAGGTACACTTTCTGTCTTCTTCCTATCTGATTTAACAATTAAATCTATGCCAGGCCTCTCGTTTCCCGTGGCAACATTCCCTCACAGATCTTTATCAAGCAATTTCAAAACGATTTCGCGATATTCTCAAAACGCTCAGTCACCGTCGTCCTGAACTGGACGCATATGGAGCCATGAAACACCCAGACGCAAAACCGAAAGCCAAACGCTCTATCGTTGAACCATTATCTGATAAAGAATTGTTGATGTTGGGTATAGCATCATTATGGCGACAAGACGTGAATTTTCATATTACTGGAGCAAGTGATATTGATCTGGAAGAGACAGTGGGACTTGCTGTGAAGATTTGGGATATGAATTTGGATGATTGTGTCAAGGTTTCGAAGGCGATGTGTTTGTGTACACTGACAATGAATTTATTTAGAGGGGTATTGCCGGCGGGTGGGAGCGAGGAGGAAGTTGGGAGG
>Ga0153995_1000288_pt1 | contig 10853 bp, 16 predicted proteins | sample TSNC079MetaG_FD_104678 | JGI IMG/M metagenome (GOLD analysis project Ga0153995, IMG submission 104678) | Attine ant fungus gardens microbial communities from North Carolina, USA - TSNC079 MetaG | ecosystem: Host-associated > Fungi > Mycelium > Unclassified | place: USA: North Carolina, Lumber... | reverse complement strand
TCTTTTATGTGATGAGATTCGTTGGTCTTTGATGTTGTCAAAATGATAATCATTACCTCCAAAAAACACCATTCAAGTCTCTGAACTCATGAATTGTGTCTCCTCAAACAAAGTAGTCCAAAGCTGACGTTCTTAATAGATGTCGCGTACTAATGCACAAATGGAAGATGGGCGGGTTGAAGACCGTCTTCAAAACTATACCAAGTTCTGGAAGTCAGACTTGAACAAGGAGCAATCAGATGATAACAAGAATCGGTTGGATCAGTACACGGACGTTGTGAACGGTTGGTGGTTCATTTAGGTGGCCGGATTAGATACTGATACTACATACAGGATTCTACGACGGAGCAACAGCACTTTATGAATTCGGATGGGGAAAATCATTCCACTTTTCGCGGTTTTACCCAGGAGAAGAATTTTATGCGTCACTGGCGCGCCATGAATATTACCTTGCCTCGAAAATGTCACTTCAACCTGGTATGCGAGTTTTGGATGTAGGGTGTGGAGTGGGCGGACCAGCGAGACAGATCGCCACGTTCGCAGACGTGAATGTCGTGGGGCTGAATAACAATCCGTTCCAGGTCGGAAGGGCGAGGCGTTATACGCAAGAGATGGGACTGGAAAAACAAGTACAGTTTGTCACGGGTGATTTTATGAAACTTGCGGAGGAGTTTGGGGAGAATGCGTTCGATGCGGGTAAGGGACATTTTGATTTACGGAAGGAGGATTGCTTAAGGGATGCTTGGCCCAGTGTATGCGATTGAGGCGACGGTTCATGCGCCGACATGGGAGGGGGTGTACGGAGAAATTCTCAAGGTTCTGAAGCCAGGTGGGGTGGTGAGTGTGTTGTGTGGATTGAAAAGAAATGCAGGGACTGAGAAAATATAGTTTGGGGTGTATGAATGGTGCATGACGGACGAGTGGGATCCGAGTATCCCGAAACACAAGTCAATGGCGCATCAGATTGAGGTGGGGAACGGGATACCGGAGATGCGGCCGATGAGGATGGCACGTGCTGCAATGGAGGCGGTAGGATTTGAAATTGAGCACGAGGAGGATCTGGCGGCGCGGGGGGATGCGATACCATGGTATTATCCGCTGGAGGGTGATCCGCGGAAAGCACAGACGCTGTGGGATTGTGTGACGGTGTTGCGGGTGAGCTGGACCGGGCGGCTGGTGAACCGGAGTGTGATCCGCTGCCTGGAGTGGCTGGGCATTGCTCCCCGGGGTACGTTTGCTGTCAGTCAAAAGCTAGAAGACGCCGTAGCGGCGCTTGTGGCCGGGGGCCAGGCCAAGGTTTGTAGATGTGTGTGCTTGTGTATGTGTGATACTGAAAGCGAGTTGCAGCTGTTTACACCGATGTATCTGATGGTGAGCCGGAAACCCCAGGTGAGCGCGTAGTAGTTGTAGAACGAGTGTGGGAAATGGAAATCTCGGGCATTTGCGTGTGACTGCGATCCTGCGAGTGTGACTGCGATCCTGTGCGATGAGCGATCCCAGGGTACACAAGCCCCGCTTGCCCAAGGCGTACACTGAGCAGCAGCTTGCTTTTCTTCGCAGGTTGATTTTTCTTTTTTTTGTTTGTCGGCCGCCTGGGCTGATCCGTCTTCAGTAATCTCGCCGAGTTTGAGCGCCGTTCGCAAGGCTCTGTCCGCGGTGACGCCAAAAAGTTTGCCCTTGACCGTGCTGCTGAGTTTGTCGTCCGCTTCGGACTTCCCCCCGAGTTTCTCACCGTCGACGAGTCCGACCTCCGTTTCCGCGAGGCATGTCCTGGGTTCTCCTTCCTTTTCATCCCCCTGACACCCCCACCAGCAAATATACAATTGGTTCAAGAACACTCTTGGCCGCACCCGCCGCAAGCTCGAAGGAAGACCCCGTTCTGCCAAAAAGGCTGCTGAGAAGGGTCCGTGCGCAGTGGCCCGTGCGCGTTCGCCAGCAACAGCGCAGTGGTCATCGTCGTATGCAGGGAGCAGCACATCTCCTGCAAATGCCCCGCAGCCTGTTATCCAGTACACGGCTCTCCCTTCTGTCCCTCCTCCTCTACAACCTACCCCTCCCGCTTCTATCCACCCGCCTTCTCCCCCAAATCACCACCATCATCTTTCCCAGGTCATCACTCAGCAACTCGTCACAGACGCCTTTCTCCAGGCCCTCGATCCCTCCACTATCGCCACCATGATTCAGTCCTTCATCATCCACAACCCCTCCCCAACTCCCCTCACTCCCATCGTCCAGGCTCTTTTCGACGCCGTGTCGGCCGACTCGAGAGACCCCTACATCCATCTCAGACGCTATTTTGACGCCTCTAGCTATCTCCCAAGTGCCATCGTCCACGCAGGCGTCTCAGGCCCAATAGCAGGTCCCAGGGCCTTGCAGATGCTCATCAGAAAGTATTCCACCTGGATTCCCCATCCTTCTGCCTCCCATCACGTCCCCCCTCGCAACCCTCCCTCCAATCACTCTCCCTCCCTCTCTCATGAGATGCAGAGAATCGCTACAGAACGCCAGAGAAAAAAGGATCACATTCAGTGGGCCCGCATCCATGCCGCTGCCCTCGAACTCGGCCTCATGAACGTCGGCAGGGTAGGTGACACCGACAACAGCGGCTATACCTATGCTATGGGCAGAGCTTTCTCAGAAATGATGGCCAGGGATGCTGTTTGGGAGAATGACGAGGTTGAATGGGTTGCCGGTGTATGTGTTTTGAGAGCCGTCATTAGAACGGCCATGAGAGGCGACAGGAGACAGCGGGACGAGTATGATCAGCTCCTGACCGCCTACGAGGGTCGTTGGAAGGAGATCAAAGATGAGGCTAGACAGGCCCTTGTTGCCGTAACTATTTTCTATTTCTCTCCTTGTCAATCAATAACTCATTCTCCGTCCTCTTTAGGAGGTTCTTGTCGGTGCCAGAGAAGACTTGTCTCGTATGCTGGATGAAGGCTTGTCCTGATATCTATCTATCTATCATATATCTATGTTTTACTCCCTACTCTGTTTTCTGTGCCACCAAATATGTGTCGAAATGAACTAAAACTCGTTCCATGACGTCTTGTGCGTGCTTTCGCTCGACAAATCTTTCAATACTCATCCTCAGCGTCAATAACACACAGCCTTGGGCCAGACACACTTACCCGTGAGGCTCGCGAGGGTATACGACCAGTTGTGCCCTTTCTCTTCCCTGCGTCCCAGCACATCGTTTCAGCCCACGGTAGAATCCGTATGCTTGCCCTACGGGTACGCGTTGGTCCCGTTCACCGTGTAAGATGAGGATGGCTGTCGTTGTTCCTGGGATGTTGTGTATTGGACTTGATTTACGTTCGGACGTCAATGTGAAGTCTCTATTTGAGGATTGCAGAGGCCAAGGTGATGTACCACCGATGGCTGCCTTGTGGACGTGTCAGTCGTTTGGATACACATAGAGAAAGAGAGAGACAACCTACTTCAAGTTCTGGTGAACTAGATTCCATGACCAATCCTTCCCAATTCGTCACTCCTGCGCCTATAACAGCGGCTTTAAATTTCGTCTTTGTCTGTGTTACACCCCAAGCTGTCAACGATCCACCTAGAACGAATCGTTATAAACACACACGCACACAAGAGTGAGATCTAGTTACCATGACTCCAACCTGCGATACCTAATTTCTGTTCATCGGCCCAACCGCGTCGAACGACTTGATCGACCATACTGTCACAATCTGACCAATCATGTACACCTATCCCTGCGTTGGCACTCGAGGCGAAAGAAGAACCTCGGCCTTGACTTGTACGATAATTAGGGGATATGACGAGATAGCCTGCTGAAGCTAAGAGTTCACGCCAGTTGCAGTAATACGGCATGTAGTCTTTTTTTTTTTTGTCGTGAAGAGGCGTCGTTAGCTACTGCTGCTGTTGATGGAGATGGAGATGATGAGATAAAACGCACCGGGAATATCACGTCGATAAGGTCCTCCATGAATGAACAAGATAGTAGGAATTCGACCGTGAGTGACGGTGTCGTAGTCGGGTGGGAACCGGACTAGACCGCTGAGTTGGATACCGTCTTTGTTTTTCCAATAAATGATGTCAGTTTTGAGAGCGGGTGTTTTGGTTAACCATGTGAGATGACTGGAAAGTCGAACCAGGTTTTGGTTGGATCTTGATAGGGGTTTGAATTTGTAGTCTTCTTTTTCTTCGTTGTTGTTGTTGTGTTGGTCAATGTGAATTTTACCAGACCAAACGTTAGGTGGTTCGTGATAGGGACCTGAACTGAGCACAGCAGTGAAAAAATAGGTGACGTGGGCTGTTGGATTGGAATTGGAAGAAGAAGAAGAAATGACACGTCTGACATCCCACGAATTGAACCAAATCGCATTCGAGGAAGTCTGGAAGAGCGTGAATCGAGATAAATGGGTTGGAGACGTTGAAGCAAAAATGATTATGTCAATTCGTGATTCAGTGTCGTTGCCAACTTCGACTGCAAGAAAATCATGGTCGTTCTTTGTCGGATCATCCTCTCCTCTGGGATGGACGTAGGCAGGAAGAATACGTATAGCATCTTCGTCGATTCCGTAAATGCGTTCTGTAACTGTTGTTGCTGTCAGGAGATGGTGAACGTGAAGCGTGCGAGCATCGAGAATATTGTGTGGTTCATAACTTTGTAAACTGGCGACATGTCCTGTTGATAACCAAACATGTGACCCTGACGGAGATCGCGGATAACTCGCCAAATATGTCGGTTTTGCTCCTTCCTCCACCACGGATATCGATTCCAATAAAACTTGGTCCTGATCAACTTGCTCAGGCCACTCTATTCCTCGGTTCCGTCTCGACCGATACGAAATCGCTTTACTATCACTACTCCAAGTAAACCCTTCCAATTGGCGTTGTTGGTTCTTGTCCCTTCGCGTTTCAAGCATTCGTATTTCATCCGTTGTGAAATTGTATACAACAAGCTTGAGAAGACGACCCTTCGTTTGACCTGACGATAATGATCCCAGTTCAATGACGTCGACGTCGTTCTTTTTGATTTCGGTAGCGATACCCTCTTCATCGTCGTCGTTGTCAGCTAGCAATCCGACGAGTTCTCCAGATGGAGAGGTTTGGAACTCTCGAATGTTTGTTTTCTTTGTGAATTTGGAGGTTAAGATGGTAGGTTCTGGGATGGTTGAGGGTTTGGGGATGGAACAGGTGAGGACCTCATCAACGATGATGTCAGATGAGTCTTTATTGATGGTATTGACAATGTCGAATTCATCAGCATCGCTTCGATCCCGATAAACCGACGATATATAGTCAACAAGCGATAGTTGATAAATAACACTTTTTTTCCCTGGTGTTTGTCTGTCTGATAAAAACAGAATACGTGTACCATCAGGGTGAAAAACGCCAGATCGATCGTTAAATTCGCCTCCAGTGACCGGAATAGCACTCGATGGTCTATTCGTCTCGGCAAGCCAAAGTGTAGATAAAGGTCGTGAAGTGGATCGATAGAATTGAGTGACTTGGTAAAGAATGAAGCCACCATTGGGACTGAATTTCACATCTCGGATTTTAGGTTGAGAAGCGATAAAAGTGGGATTGAGATGTCGTTGTTGTTGGGGAACCTGGGATTGGGATAGTTGAACTGGCATGGAATGCGCTGAGGTTTCATTGGTAGAGGTTGTCATTTTGGATTTTAAGACTTTGTAACGAGGGACTGGTTCGGTTGGGAAAGGTTTGGGGAATGACAAGGATCATTGGCTTCGTTGTATTTAAGATGCTCTGGGCGTTCGACCAATAACAAGTCGGGATCTGAACTATACGATTTACTGCAAAGCTTATTTGCTAGCTGCAACCTGTACTGTGAGAAGCATCACTACCATTATAGTTTATGGTGCGAAAACGAAGGTCCAATCAGAACAATAGATTAACAATAGATTCTGGGGGAAAGGCTACAAAGACTTTTTGGATAGCAGGATCTGGCACCAAACTCTGAAGAGGTCCTCACGAACCAGGATCCAAAATTTCCATTGTAATTCATCCGAAATCCTTCAACTTGTAAGCATATTGATTACATGTGACGACGAGTCTATATTTTCCTTTGCTGATTATCCCAGATCTATTTTTGTTTGAATACCGAAGAATCTGACGAATATCACGTGTGATAGCTCCTGTGTAACGTGACCAATGCGTGATTCGATGGTATGATCGGATTTTCATGTAACGCTGAATCCGGACTTCGAAACTCCCTTTTTTCTCTTGGATAAACAAATCGATCAACCTTTTGAATAACTGGTTCCTCAGGGGCAATAAGCTTTTTTCTTTTTGTATGGCCGGAACGTTTAGCGGTCATCTTCTTCATTCCTACCACACAGGTCAAGCAATGAATCTAGTCACGTCTGGAGCTATGTCGTTCAACTCTCTGATACATGGAACACCCATCCCTTCAACGTCCATACTGGGTTCCCAAATCCCATTCACTGCTAATCCTTATGCCAATGAAACCATGTCAGAAGAGACTGCTAAGAGAATTGCCACGTTACAAGTGAAACTAGATCAAAAACTGGGTCCAGAATATATCTCTCAAAGACAAGGACCAAGAGGTGGTCCAAAGTTGACGTATGCGGAGGGTTGGAAGATGATCAACTTGGCCAATGAAGTCTTTGGGTTCAACGGCTGGAGTTCGAATCTGGTTAATGTGACGACGGATTTCGTGGACCGCAGTGAATCTGGAAGATATAATGTTGGCGTCACTGCAATCGTAAGAGTCACGTTGAGGGAAGGAGTTTACCATGAGGACATTGGATACGGAACAGCGGATAATTCTCCGAGTAAAGGTCAAGCTTTGGACAAGGTGAGTATCTCCTGTCTCCCCCCCCGAATGCGGAGAGTGAATGTGATTTCATCTTGACTCAAAATATGGGTTTTCTTCAGTGCAAGAAGGAGGCAGTCACAGATGGTCTTAAACGTGCACTACGGAATTTTGGAAATTTGATGGGAAATTGTCTTTATGATAAAGCATATACTCAAGAAGTCGTGAAGATGAAGGTACCCGCTGTATGTATATCTCACTTTGAAGGAATTGAAAAGGGTCCATCTTGAAAACACGAATTTGTTCATAGGCCAAATTCGACAAGGCAGAACTTCATCGACGACCAGAATTTTCAGAGGATAGAAAACCTCCGATTGTTAGTTCTGCGATTGGATTGAAGCCCCCTGATCACCAATTTAATTCGAATTCGTCCTCCAAGACCGTATCAGTTCCATCATCTCGACAGCCTGGCACTGTTGACACACCCATTCCCAGTGGACATCCCGCTGTGAACAATAACAATGCACGACCACCAGCTAATGTGACCAGCCACCCTAATTCTAGCACCTCCATTCCATCAGCACATCTCACTTCTATAGACGAAAAGCCCCGATCGGTTCCATCACACCAGCCACAAAATCAGCCTCAACTCGCTCAGAGCCGTCGTCACGTCTCATTTGTGGAAGAGTCACTCACCACAACGTCTGTTGATGACATATCTATCCAAGAGGGTGTCACAAAATCAGAATCTGAGGATGATTTTGATTTTGGGGACGATGAGTCTTTTCTTGCTGCGCTTGGCATGGAACAAGGTGATTTAGGCCGACCGATCGAAACTGACGCAGATATGGGCCGGCCAATCGATCAAGAAGAGAGCAATTCACCTCCAGAAGATGACGCGAGTATTTCAGTCAGCGACACCTTAATGACTACGACTAAAGGTGTAGCAAGTGATATGTCTATCTCCCGAAACGACAAGAATGCTCATGTACAGCGGTTACAAGAGATTGTGAAAGCCACAAATGCAAACACTCTGAAAGCCTCTCCTCCGCCCATGAAACAATCTATGCCCTTGGAACAGATCCAAAATGCTACTTTACGTACATCACCTACCCTACTTCGACCGTTGAACCAAACCAATCAACCTAATATGACACACGCTCAGCAACGTAATTACCAACCGCTCGCTAGACCCGCAAACCACAACCGAAACGAAACCGAGGACCCCATTATAAATTCCGGTGAATCCGGAACAAAGCGTCCAAGGATGACAACGACGACGACAGTACCTTCGATGGGAGGATTCCATTTTCCTCCTGGAATGGTAGGTTCTATTTGAGAATTATCTCACCATGTAAATCCGCTGATTTGATTTTTTTTCTCATTGATAGGATCCTCATCAGCAGGGTGGAAGTAGCATTGGTACTAAGAGAAGCGTGGATCTCATGTCGTCGGGTTCTAATTTTGGCGGGGTAGGCTTGGGGATGAATGTGGGCATCACTGGCACCGGTAGTATCAGTAATGGTGGATTTCGTGGTTCAAGACCTGGGATGGGATTGCAGCAGGCTGCACCACAGCAACGAAGAGAGCCATTTATACCACTGGAGATTGGTGAGAGTGGAGATATCAAGCGGATCCGGCGGTGACATGATGAGCTCTTGTTGTCGATGCGAGATTGCAAGGCTTTCTTCATGATGACATCTTGCTGTTTATATGCTTATTTGTTTTTGCATGGACTGTTGTTGTCAGCGCATTTGTATCATATTGCACACATTCATATCTGACATTCTTGTGCTGTATCATACTTTCGACTCTTTGGTCAGCATCCACGGTTGGAAATGACCTACTGGGAAAGATCACAACGGCATATGAAAACGAAACTTGACAATGTTATCCGGCTGTTACCACCTAATTTCCTATGCTCCTTCTGCAGCACCTTCTGCAATGTCCTTGTACACGTCAAACCGACGTTGTGTTGTCACTGGAATCCCGCTCCGTGCATCAAGCAGCACTTGTGGATCTGGGGGAAGGTTAATAAGAGAGAAGTCAGGACCCCGAACGTTCTCATTACCGATATCCGCGTAGACAATTTGTTCATCTTCCGTTGCTTCTGTGAGTATGTGACCCCTATCATATAACTCAGAAAATCTCTGGAGGAGAGCTGTGAATTCACTCACATAGGATCAACGACCATTGAGTGGCCCCACTACACCCTATGAGCTCAACAACCAAGAAACATCATTTCGCAAGTGACCTAGGCGTACCGCATGGTACGTTGCAGTCATGTCTCTAGCAGGACTACACATTCCCACAAATATCTGATTATCCACAGCCCTTGGGAGAAAAGTTCAGATCAGGCATGCATTTATGACGCGAACCAACCTTGATCTTTGCAACAATTCCCAGTGTAATGAACCTGTCGTCAAATTGAAAGCTCCGGGATATATTATCATCTGACAACCTAGTTTGGTGTCATGTAAGCCATCGAGGTAATAGGATCAAGAGTTAAGAATGGATGACCTACCTTGACGAGCTGATATCATAGCAAGTTCAGGGAATCGGATATCATAACAGATCCCGAGACCGATGCGAGCAAATCCTACAAGTCAAGTCGAATCTTTGGGTTTCAGAGCGGAGTATGGGATTTCTTACCAGTATCGAAGTAGTTTGTAGTATTACCCCCTGTGAGGGTTTCGCTTTCCTTTAAGGAGAAAACAAAATTAGCTTTTCAGTAAACGGGATTACAAATATCCACCTTGAATTTGATCTTTCCCGGGATATCGATGTCGAAAAGGTGCACTTTTCGGTGGATTGCAACGAGTTCACCTACGTAATTGCTATATGAGTTGATATTTGAGAGATTCTGGGGGGGATCTGGTACCCTGAGGATTATATACCGTGCAAGTGTTATAAATTTTGCCATCCTGTGCATCCCGTTCTGGTATGGAACCTTATACAGACTTAGTACTGAATGATAAGAGTTTCAAAGGGCTGTTATACCTCCAATCAACCATGTACCCGTCTCTTTTGCAGTAGCGGAGAGCATCTTTACGCTTTCACTCGCTGAGCTGGAAGCATTGTAAGGTTTGCCTCGCGTGAATTTGATCTCTTCTGCATTGACCGGGAAATGAACATGTCCGTAAGGCGAATTGAAGCACTCCTAAGAAAACTTTAGTTTGTTTCCCGGATGCGGATCAATAGCGAACAGGAAGGACGACGAGATCTGGCTTCTTGTTATGGCCTTGGCCAGAAACTGCTTTGAGGATCATGTCCCGGGCATGCTTGAGGTTATCGGCCTTGTTGGGTACTGTCTGCCCTAGTTGGATGAATGCCAAAGTAAATGGACGGAACGATTGTTTGGCTGCCATGGATGATGATAATACGATGATAGTGCGCGAGATATATCATTTATATCATATCACGAGATGCATATCACAAGTCATGTGCAGCATCAGGCTCAGACAGGCTGTCGTGTTGACAGCATGAGTCGCACAGCGCTCGCCACACAAAGCACAAAATCTTTCCAGCGATCTAGACGTCTTTTACTTTCACCAACAAAACGCAAAAGTCCGTCAGATGATGAGCAGCACATTCACTGCCCATCTGAAAAAGAAATCTGGGAGTGGACTCTGACTTCGGCAGCCGTTGCGAAGTGCTACATACGAGATGTCTTGACTATGTCACAGTGCCAAGGTCAGCCTCGTCCACTTCGGGAATGTTTTATCGGGTTGATCAAATATATAGGCTTCGATTTCTACTGGCTGGGAAACACACCTTGTCGCAAGGTTGAAGTTTGTGGCGTTATTGTTGGCATTCAAGTGTTTGAGAAGAAGATCATGTACACCAGTGTGCCCTGATTACTGCTTTTTTTACACGTTGATGTTTCCTAACTGTAGTGTCGCTTAGTCGATGATGGAACGGAGGTTATAGACTGTACAGATACTCCGCAACAGATCTTGAAGTTCAAGAACCCTGACATGTGCTCTACATCTCCTGGATATTCCCTACTTCAACCCATAAAGGGGATAGGGGGAGTTATCAAAATTTCAGGCAGAGTACAAAGGAAGCATGAGACAAGGTGCAT
>Ga0153995_1000287_pt1 | contig 10883 bp, 15 predicted proteins | sample TSNC079MetaG_FD_104678 | JGI IMG/M metagenome (GOLD analysis project Ga0153995, IMG submission 104678) | Attine ant fungus gardens microbial communities from North Carolina, USA - TSNC079 MetaG | ecosystem: Host-associated > Fungi > Mycelium > Unclassified | place: USA: North Carolina, Lumber... | reverse complement strand
TTGACAACGAGCTGATCTTCGGTCATGTCAACTACACCGGGTCGGAATGCCTACAACATCAAAGGTGAGAAGTTGCGCGAAACCAAATCATGATGCTCACCATCTTGATCTTCAGAAGAGCCTCATTGCAATCATCTAGAAGATATTTCGCCTTGCGGCTGTAGATACGAACAACTCCTAGGAGCAACTGCCCACTCAATCGCAAAGCCATGACTTCAATTTCCTGACCCATTATAGCATCTAGTTCAAGTAAGGACTGGTCATGTTGTGAAAAGCTAGCAACATACCGACTGATTCTTCGATGTCAGTTTGAAGGGTTTGGGTTTTGGATAGTTTGCGTTCCATGTGGGCAGCCAACCATACTTTTCCGAGGGGCCCCCGACGAGACAGAATAGCTTCTGAAAAGAACTACAGTCATTATAGTGATACATGGGCCCTGGAAAGTCAAGGATAGAACGAACCATGGTTGAACGGTTCAGGAGACAACGGCGTGACAATGTGGAAGAGCGTGACAATGATTTTCTGTCAATGACGTCTCTCGCAAGGCTCCTTCCTCGTCTTCACCGTTGCACTATTCACTCGCTCTCAACATTTCCTCATGTTGAAACAAATTTTCAGCAACCATTCTCTGGAACACATCAGAATCGTTATGCCCTTAAACTCTTGAACCTGCATCGATTTTTGCCCTGCATTACAATTGCCGCCGAAATGAAACAGAAAGGCGTACAACCGAACCTCCCAATATATAATGCTATGCTTTCTACTGCTGCGGAAGAAGGTCTTTGGCTTGAAGCCCTGGCCATTCTGGACGATATGCTCTATATCGGTGTCCAACCCAACGCCATGTCTTTTAATCACCTCCTCCATGTGAAATTGTGTTTATTTTCATGGATGACAGAAACTAATTCTTATTTCTCAAAGGCAGTCCGCTTCAAGCATAGCCAATTAATCTCAAGGGTCCTAGAAAAAATGGAGGCTTGTGGTATCAAGCCGAATTCACAGACCATAACCCTAATCACCTCTCGCTGTACAGCAGAAGGCAACCTGGAGATGGCCATTCGCCATCTCCTTTCATTCTCTGAACACGGCATCACACCAGGTCTCGAGGCTGTCCAGCCTGTCATTCTTCTTGCAGCCCGTAATAATTTTGTCAGACTCGCCCTAGACCTCGCAGAGTGGTTTGAACGAATATCAACTCGGCGGTTGGAGGAATACATCTGGGTTGAGTGTCTCATAGCAGCTGCAGAGACGGCATATGTATGTCCCTCATTCTATTCTCGTTATGAAAAAGTTTTTGATATCATTTCTAATAGCCTGAAGGTATTGAACGGTGCTGGGAAATTGTCACCAAAAAGTTCAGGACTCTCTTAGATGAGGGAACCTGTATTGCCATTATGAATGCAGCTGCCAGAAATGGACTTCCTGAATTGGCAACAGAAGTTTTGAAGATGATACAAACAATCGGTGTCTTCCCTCAGGAACATCATTTTGCTGCCATCATTGAGGCTTTCTGTAAACGGGGCCGGATTAAGGAGGCAATCCTCATTCTCGACTTGATGGCATCCTCCGGTATTGAATCGAGCATAGGGACCGCAGAACCCATCGCAGAGTGCATCCAACATAGTGCAGAAAAGATAGATGTAGCCTGGAACCAAGTCAAACAGCTCCATCAAGAGGACCACCACTTGCATGTCTCTATTTATCAAACTATAATCATGGCTGCGGTCGCCAATGGTGGTCTCACGAAAGCTTTAGCATTCTGTAGAGCTCTTCCCGACTTCGGGCATTCCCCAAGTGTTGATCTATACAACCATCTTCTCCAGGGATGCATCCATTCCGCTAATCGTCAAGTTGGTGATGAGCTTCTCTCCAAGATGAAATCTGCCAAACTCAAGCCAAACCGGGAAACTCACGAGAACTTTATTCGTCTATGTCTCACTCAGGATGTTTACGAAGATGCATTTTTCTATCTGGAGGAGATGAAAGCAGCTAAACATAAACCCTCTTCGTCGACCTACACTACTCTCATAGAAAAATGCCTGAGCTCGAATGACAAGCGCTATCGGATTGCTCTACAAGAAATGAAAGAGTGCGGATACATCATTCCGGCATCCCTCCAGAATCAAATTGAGATAGAGGAAAAACAGGAAGATGCTGCACCTTCGATAAGTGAAGACGAGCAACGATTCATAGAGCGGGGTGGATTGGTCTAGTCAAATAAAAACCTCCTGTACTCAGTTTCGAGTGTGTGTGATGGAAGTACGTTTATCAGCAATCACTGGGTTCATAGTCTTGCACGCCGGTTGGGCGTACAGCTGTTCGGAGGAGGGATTCCCCCTATTATTCCTATTTAACGTGATTCTATTCCATACCGTTTACAATAGTAACATCTCATCTGCCTTGCCTGTCTATCAATTTGAATGCGAAAAAATACCGATCACATGATGGATTTCGATGTATTTCGATACCCCAGACTTTTGCAGTGTTCTCACAGTGTAATGGAAGGGCAGCTAGTGATCTGGTATCCATTCACAGATCGTCTATTTTATGCTGCATTAATGACACACATCGTTCTAGTCCTATCTGTGGTAAGAATGTTCACTCTCGCGATATCAACAAGCATTTGGACGAAAGTTGTTCTGCACGTACAGTCGTGGATTATTCAAGTCAAGAGCCAGCACGCTGTGATGTTCCTGGTGGAGATGACTTCCGAACGGCTAGAGTCCCCAATGTACTCGCTCCTATCTTTTCTAACAAGTCTAAAAGTACAAGTACATCGACACCAGGTTCAGGCTCGCACACGCGAATAAAGGATTCCTTGAATGTGACATTCTCTCAAGGGAAACGGCCAGCAGCCGTGGAATCCCCAACGCCTGCATCCAAGAAGCACAAATCAATTGTTAATGTGCCATTGGCCGAGAAGTTTCGGCCAAAGGAGTTTTCTGATTTCCTTGGACAAGCTCATCTCATGGAACCGGGTTCACTATTGTTTTCTATGCTTAAAGCTGAGGCGACTTGGTCAATAATTCTTTGGGGTCCACCAGGGTAAGTATCATTCATATATATTTTTGACGGTCTTATCCTTATCTATGAATAGGTGTGGCAAGACTACCTTGGCGAAGTTAATAGCTGAAAAGAGTTCAGCAATCTTCAGGGAGATGAGTGCGACCGCTTCTGGTGTCAATGAAGTCAAAACAGTAGTCGAGGAGGCAAAGAAGAGTTCTATGCTCCTTGGAAGGCAAGGCCTCTGATACATGGACTTCAATGAAGTTCTGAAGTCTGACAGGAGAACCATCTTGTTTCTGGATGAGATTCATCGTTTCAATAAAGCTCAACAGGTATGCATTCGTATTCAAGTCTGATTCTTGGTGGCAGCTGTGTTAATAATTGTCATAGGATGTTCTTTTACCGTTCATCGAGCAGGGTTCTCTGCAGGTCAGTATATTTCACAAAATCAGGGGATGTGACATTTCCTATCGGGATTGTAGCTCATAGGCGCGACAACGGAAAACCCTTCTTTTCGACTGACTGGAGCATTGATGAGTCGATGCAGGTACATGTTCAATCTCTCGACGCACCAGTCACAACTGATCGAGTTGTGGAAAGAGTGCTCAGACTTGAGCCTCTGTTTGATGACCAAATGTCAGAACTCTTGAGGCGATCTCTGGAGAGAATCATGGCCGAAAATCCCTTCCGAGCAGGCCAAACTAAGGGGAAGAGCTCACGGCTGACTGTGAGCGCAAAGGTAGTGTCCAAAATTATTTCCATGGCAGGTGGAGATGCACGGAAGGCGCTTTCATTGCTTGAAGTGGCTTTGCAGTCCGCAGAAGAAGCATCAGAGCAGCAAGTCATGGAAGCATTGAAACAATCTGTGATTGTATCCTATGATCGTACTGGTGAGGACCACTATGACATGATTTCTGCCCTGCACAAGAGTGTTCGGGGTGGTGATGGGAGTGCAGCGATGTATTGGTTGGCGAGGATGTTAACAGCAGGTGAAGATCCACTTTTCATTGCGCGGCGAATGGTGGTCTGTGCAAGCGAGGATATTGGGCTAGCAGATAAACATGCACTTCCTCTGGTACTGTGACTGTTTGATGCATGGAATCCGGACCTACTGATCACCAGGCTTTTGATTGAAGGCAATGGCTGCGCTTCAGGCATGCCAGGTGATTGGAATGCCCGAATGTCGAATTAATCTTGCACACTTAGTTGCATACCTATCTGAAGCACCAAAATCTACAAGGGCCTACGAGGCTTATAAACGGGCAGAAGAGGCAGCGCAGCATTCGACGATTCTGCCTGTTCCGATGCAAGTTCGCAATGCGCCAACAAAAATGATGGAAGAGATGGGGTATGGGAGGGAGTATCGCTATAACCCAGACTATCGGTCGGTTGTGTTGCTTATCACAAATTGTTAACCATAATGTGATTGACAGACACCCCGTGCACAACCAATATTTGCCAGCAGAGCTAGGATCAGAAAAGTATTTGTTGAAGGAAGGGGACATGAGTGGAAAGAGGTGGGATGAGGAGGCACTGGTCGTATGGGAGGCAGCGGAGAATGGGGGAGAGCGGTGGGAAGGGCGTACTTAGTAAGCACAAGATATTTTAGTCAGATATACCATCTTCTGTTGGGATCGATGGCCATGTCGTCTCTGCCCAGCGACAACGACGTCCACAAACAAGATGTCTTCCGTGTTCTCGTCACTGGCTTCGGGGTGAGCATTCTCTCCACTTTTTATCGTGTCCTGCTCATCGCCTCAGCCCTATGGCCAGTGGCCAGCCAACCCCTCCTGGTTGGCTGTCGAACCACTCCACAACCTCGTCTTGTACACAGATCCTGCCAGTCACCCTAGACCACCTCCCACTGACGATAAGCCTCCATCCCCCCTCGACGAGAAACTTCTTGTTCCTCGCCTCATCCACATATCTACACTCCAAATTCCCTCCAATTATCAGTCGATCCTGGATGTCGTTCCTGGGCTCCATCTCAGGCCCCCCATTCTCCCAGAGAATGTAAGAGATGACATGCTGAAGCCTCCGGAGAACGGCTATGATTTTATGCTCCATATTGGTCTGACTGGTCGTGGGCCTTTGCGTCTTGAGCGCTGTGGCCACAAGCTCGGATATAACATGAAAGATGCTTCCGAGTCGTATGCTCCTGTCGTTATTCCTCAGCCCAAGGACTTCAGCCGCAGAGGGCCAGACGGGCGGCCCATGACCATTGCTGAGAAGGCTGAGCGAGACCGCCTCGCCAGTCTTGCAGCTGCTTCTGATATCCCAAATAATCCAACGAGTGATGCTAATGCCAGGCCAAACCGTGGATTTGGTGTTCCTTATGAAATGTTCTCTGACGAGCTGAATACAGAGTTAGACGTCACCAGAATTGTTCAAGAAATGAGGCAAACAGGAGTCGAGGTAAATGCATGTCATGACCTGGTCTCCACTTCTGCTCATGTCGTTCCCAGCCATTGCACACGATATATTCCTCAATGGATGCCGGTCATTTTGTCGGAGATTTTCTCTATTATTGCTCCCTTGCTGAGTCAAGAAGGAGCGCTAATCCATACGAGAAGAGACGCAACACCCATGTCCTGTTTTTACACTGTGCCCCTGTTGGATATCCCTTGCAGTCAAAGGAAGTTACGGATGCAATTACACGTTTGATTCTTTGGGTTTGTAACGAAATCCAAATATCCGCTACAGACGATACCCCTGATCTTCCTCCAGTGGGTTCCAATGTCAAAAACCTCACCAATCGCTATCAATCGTATGATGAATATGAGGAAAGGGCAAGGCGGTCTCCCATCCCACATGATCTTGCTTCGTTGGATCCACCTCCTCCTGTTCAGCCCCTTCCACCTCCTCCTGTTGGTCCACTTTCTCCACCTCCCCCTGTTGGTCCACTCTCTCCTCCGCCCCCTGTTCAACCGCTCTCTACTGTTCAACCTCCTCCCGTACCGCCTCCTCCCGTACAACCTCCTCCTGTACCGCCCCCTCCCGTACAACCTCCTCCTGTGCACCCTCCTCCTGTACAACCTCCGCCTGTGTATCCTCCGCCTGTACAACCCCCTTTAGCGCTTCCACCGCCTGTCCGGCCACCTTCATTTTCTTCGCCTATCACCAGTTCCAAGCATCAAAAGACCTAAACTGTAAGACAACCGGATTTACTCATGAGATTACGATGTATCTTGATGTCTTTCTGATCCATGTAAATCGACGCAATATAATTCATTTCTGATAATTGCCTTGCATTATTTCCAGCGTGGGAACAATTCATGAGAGTGCACACATGACGCAGAAATTATTGGTTATTCAAAACCATGCCCCGCATTGCGCAATCTTTCCTTCATCTCCTCTCAAAACCATCTCGGCTGAATGTCACCTCTCTGCTGCCATGCACATTTCCAAGGCCCATCATCCCCCGTCTTCCCTTTCGTCCGTTTCTTTCGCACGTCCCTTTAATTCTGCCTAGTGCGAGCAACTCTCCTGTCCTTGGCTCCCTTCTCCAGATGCGGTTCGTTCAGCGTGGCACGGAGTATCAGCCTTCCCAACGCAAACGAAAACGAAAGCACGGCTTCCTGGCTCGCAAGCGAACTCCAAACGGTCGCAAGATTCTTGCGCGTCGTCTCGCAAAGGGTCGCAAATACTTGTCACACTAGTGAGTAACTCACGTGCCGACATCACCCTCTCTACTCATTTACTACAGAACAAAATATGCACTATATTGGGAGGGGATGGACATGCTGATAGACGTGCCGTAATGATATGGGAATACATTAATGTGCATTTCAGGAATTTCGAATAGTGGATGAAAAGCAATTTCACGACTGGTTGCTTGTAGAAACAGTTTGCCGTAAGACCCCTAGCCTGAAGGGACCGGGATCTAACGGTGAATTTGATGAAACAAGATAACCTTGAGGCGGGGAAAGAGGTGAGTAAGGTGTGAAGTCAAACCCTTGTTGTATAGAAGATAGCAAGGCTGAAATTGGTGTTTTGAGGGTCGAGTTGGAGTCTAACGGATAACCGTCAGCTTTGGGAGTCGAAGCTGGAATTGAGGTCAGATTGCTAGGTAAACACGGAATGCTATCAGCTTACTAGAGCTTTCTGCTCCAAGTTCCACTTGTGGTAGAGCTTGTCTGTTAGTCGCAACTACCCTCGATTCACTTGATTCTGTTTTGGATCTTTCCGGTGTTGTAACATTGCTCTTCACTGGACTTTGAGTCAACATGGAGGAATCAGGTGATGGAGGAAGCGATATTGATGCAGGGGCTACTGGCCGCTGGTCCTTCAAAGGCCCAACAGCAATATTTGCAGAGCGGCCCTTATTATTGAGACCTTGAGTAACTGTAGGACCATTTGATTCTGACTTAACCAAAAGCTTGGTTTTACGCGTTTCCAGTTTTGGTATTGTCTTGGGTATAGTCTTGATCACTGGAGGCCGGACTCGCGCTAGTTGGGAGATAGTGGGACGGCTGAGGTTTCTCGACGCCGCAGTTGAAGCCACGACGTCATCTGATGGTTTCATATTTTCCGGCTCCTTCCGGGTAATCGGCATCTGTTTTTTTGAAGGAGCTGCCGGTTGAGAGCCAGAAGAGTGCATTAACGAATTTGATGAGACGACTCGCAAACAAGAGGCTCCGGCCAGTCTTGCTGTAGAAGTCTTCATATCAGTTTGAGTCATTGAAGGACCGGATGTTGCTGCTGCAGGCTTTTTGTCGAATCTGATTACTCTCTGAGGACCTGTTGCGTTCTTTTGCTGTGCGTAAGGATGAGAGACTGTTCTGTGAGCCTTTTGTTCGATGAGAGTGGTGGATGAAGCGTTTGCTGTGCGCTTTACCAACATCTGAGTGGCCCTCGACGATTTGAGAGGTTGCGAGAGAGCAGTGGGTTCTGTGATGCTAAAGGCATTCTTGGGAGGTCGAGCCACATTTCTATTTCGGATCAGCTGTGCGTTGGAAGTTTCAATCATAGTTCTGGAGACTGGTCGAGCAACCATAGATGTTGGCCTGTTACCGTGTGAGGGAATACTTGAAGCCGTCAGTTGCAGATGTTTACGGGTCATTGGGGTGAGAGGTGCAGCAAAACTGGGAAATGATGAGTTATATGGCCAAGGACAAGCTGGAGAGTAATACCTAGCAATTCGATCCGGAAGTAACACTTTATAATTCCAAAAGATCTCCTTTCCGACCTTCCTTATATCTGCGTTTGCATCTCGAACGAAAATACGAATAAGGCCTTCAATACAGAATGATAAGTTCTCCTGCTCTATGTCAGGCGGATTGAAGCACTTGAGGCAAGAAAGTGTCCCCTCTGCTGCCACAAGTCGAATTGTCGGGGACTTGTCTTTGGAGAACTGGGCCAAGTAATTGAGTATATCAGGGAGCTGCGTAGTCTCGATTATTGCGAGGACACAGCCTTTTGCTCTCGAGATAGTAGTTTTGTTAGTCCGTCCACAGAGAAGCAAAATACTGGGAAGAAACAGTGACAACAAGGGAGCAAAATCTGTACCGAGCCCTTCTGCTAAGGTGCTCAAGACATCCAATGCTGCACCCGACAATCGCGTACGTTCTGAGTTGATCGCACCTATGATATTTCGATGAATCGACCGGAAGGAGGAGATGATCCCTGCTGGTTGTTCAAATGCTCCAGACTGGCATAGCCTTCCCAATTGTTGATACCCCTTGTAGATCTGGTCCCACGATTCCTCTGATTCTGGGAGCGAGACAGGATGTTTGAGTTTCTCGAATGACTGAACGAATTCTTGCAATGTGAGTATCTTCTGAAAGTGAGGAAGTTAATGAAATTATTTTCTACAGGCTGAGCAGCTCACATTATCTGTGTTCATTGTGTGGGCAGACATCATAAGTTCCAAGAGCATTCACCTCAAGTTGAACGCGGATCACGTGATCATCATGTGTATGAAATTCCGGTCATCAATGTATTATAGATTAATGAGGAAGAGTTAAAAAAGAGTTGTGATGTCACAACGGCTGTGACTTTCTCCTCTGCGGCACTTGCCGTAATCATGTAATCATATATCATATGTCCCTTCTCCTTCGCAGGATCCCCCATTCGTACCGTAGATTATCGACTTCTATGTCTCACAAGCACGACACCAGTCACTGGACCTCCAAGAAGATTCGGGATACCTTTTTCGAATACTTTCGTTCCAAGCAGCACTCTTTCGTTCCTTCCTCATCCACAATACCTTTTGAAGATCCTACCCTCCTCTTTGCCAATGCGGGTATGAACCAGGTTAACTACCCAACGTTACCTTGTCTCCTGTATCTCTGAACCTGCATACAGTACAAATCAATATTTTTGGGAACAGTCGACCCTCGTTCTGAACATGCTAAACTCAAGCGTGCGTTCAACTCTCAAAAATGTATAAGGGCTGGTGGAAAACACAATGGTACCTTGTTGTGATGAAAACCGTTGCCTTCTATTTTTTCTCAATGATCTCTTCAGATCTTGATGATGTTGGTAAGGATTCCTATCATCACACGTTCTTCGAGATGCTCGGAAACTGGTCGTTCGGTGACTATTTTAAGGTCACTCTGATTCAACTCCTGCTCAGTGCTCTTCTTATGATTCATTTTACACAGAAGGAGGCCATCAGTTATTCATGGGAGCTCCTTACTAAAGTGTATCAATTACCTGGAGACCGCCTCTATGTCACCTATTTCGAGGGAGACCCAAAGAATAACCTTGAGCCGGATTCGGAGGCAAAGGAAATTTGGTTAGCTCAGGGTGTTCCAGACGATCATATCCTACCTGGAAATGCCAAGGATAACTTTTGGGGTGTGTAGATTTGTTGTGCTTTCGTGAATGAGCATTCATGTTAGATTAGAGATGGGTGCAACTGGTCCATGTGGTCCTTGTAGGTAAGTATCATTGTCATTACATTTTCAATGCCATTCGATATTCAGGCCCATCTAGCGAGATACACTACGACCGTATAGGCGGGAGGAACGCAGCTCATCTGGTCAACCAAGATGACCCCGACGTTCTCGAAATATGGAACAACGTTTTCATCCAATTCAATCGAGAAGACGATGGGTCATTAAAACCACTCCCTTCAAAACACGTCGACACTGGCATGGGTTTCGAGCGGCTGGTCTCTATCATTCAAGACAAACGATCAAATTATGACACTGATATCTTCTACCCAATCTTCAAGAAAATCCAGGAGCTGAGTGGTGTTCGCCCTTATCAAGGTAAATTTGGAGATGAAGACAAGGATGGGACTGATACTGCCTATCGGGTGATTGCCGATCATGTCCGAACTCTGACATTCGCTCTCAGCGATGGGGGTCTTCCTAATAATTTTGGGAGAGGTTATGTCTTGCGTAGAATTCTGCGCAGAGGCGCTCGGTATGCACGGAAGAAACTGGGAGTTGAGATTGGAACATTTTTCTCTTCTTTGTTGCCCGTCGTCGTCGAGACCATGGTGAGTACCAGTATTGCAATCATCATAATCGTGGATTTGATGAGTCCGCAGGGGACGGTTTTTCCAGAAATTACTTACAAGATCGCAGAGGTTCAAGAAATTCTCAATGATGAGGAAATATTATTTGCAAGAACTCTGGATCGTGGAGAGAAATTGTTTGATCAACTTGCTCTCCGGGCAAAGGAGCAAGGTCTCACTGAACTCAACGGCAAAGACGTTTGGCGCCTATATGATACCTACGGTTTTCCTGTCGACCTCACCCTCTTAATGGCTGAAGAGCTTGGTTTGGGGATCAATCAGAAAGAATTCGAAGTGGCCCAGGCTTGGTCTAAGGAAGCGAGTAAAGGGTTGGACAAAGATGGTCCAGCTGATACCGTGAAACTCGACGTATATCATATCGCTGCCCTCGAGAAAGATCCTGACGTTT
>Ga0153995_1000286_pt1 | contig 10885 bp, 13 predicted proteins | sample TSNC079MetaG_FD_104678 | JGI IMG/M metagenome (GOLD analysis project Ga0153995, IMG submission 104678) | Attine ant fungus gardens microbial communities from North Carolina, USA - TSNC079 MetaG | ecosystem: Host-associated > Fungi > Mycelium > Unclassified | place: USA: North Carolina, Lumber... | reverse complement strand
TATACATAAGAAGATGATGTTTGAGGCGTTGGTTTTCGGCGCAGAACAGGAGGTGTACTAGAATCGGGAGAACGCGTGAGCGATACGTTCGCTGAAAGACAAGTTGAGTGGCAAAATTGAACAGGAAAAAATAGCAGCGTACATCGTCTCAAGGTGTTGCATGGTGTCCAAGTCTTTGAGTGCATCGTGAGAAGAGTTGATACGGTCTATGGATCGAATTGATACAGAAGTCGATGATGATGGATTGTCTCATACCTCTGGAAGATGTCATCCGTGAACCATGCTCATTGCTTGTTACTTTGGCGACCTGTTCGACCATAATGGAGTTGGAGGGCATATTTGCAACGAAAATGGAGGTTTTGGTGGTCAACTTGAACAGGTAATTGGTTATTCTGCCACTTGTCCAAGGCAAAATAACAGTGACACCTACTTGTGCTGAGCAACTTTTCCCTGCGATGCCGGGCATTGAGTGATTCCGCAACAACCTCTGTGGGGAGGATCTCTGACGGGAGGAGGCAACTGTGAGGGAGTTGTGCAGGGTATATCGGGCGTCCGTATAACTGACTTATATCTATACTCGGGTGGGACTTGAGTAAGCTAATTATTATACTATATGACTTCATAATGATGATGGTTAGAATGGGGGAAGATTCAAGAGATGGACGATGGCATACCGAATTCGTGAGCAAAAATGGAGCTCAGCAAGTATAGCTTCTTTCTCGGGATATTGGTCCTTCGAAACTTGCGAGACCTGTGGTGCCTGATGGAATCAAGGGAAAAGTCTATCATATCTTCCACAAGCTCATGTAGGGAGTTTCAATGCCCAAATCCGTCACTCCAACTCGTAAAAGCCGATCTATGCAAACCGGGAATGTAAGTTCAAAGGAGCTGTGGATTGAGCCTCGTGACTACGATGCTACCGGGGAAACACTTCTCTCCTAACTTCCAGGAGCTAAACCGAAGGCGGCGGAGGCGAGGCGCCGATTTCGTTACGCTTATTCAATTAATCATTTGATGCAAAAGGCCTATGCTTGTACGATACGTGCGCTCGGTGACCCAAAAGTTTGGATGAAGCCCGTTCCTGATTTCATTAACGCTTGCCATGCTGTGCAATCCAAGCCATGCAGGCGGACGCTCAACCACATCGACATCAGTTCACAATGGACTGTTGATCAGCTTTTCAGCACAATTGTGTAGATGTCAGTCGTCACTAGACAATCAAAAAAACTTCCGAAAGGATTGGCTGGAAATGGTCTATCCTGTCAAAGTAACCACAATAGAACTTCGAGAAGAACAGTGGATCAATACTTCGACAGTGAATAGCTAGTTGTCTGGCAACGTTAGCTCTTAGGTACTCTTAGGTATAAGAATGCTCTACTCGTACTAGTCCTTGTCTCTCAGAACCCCCACTTGACTATCTTCGGTTTCGGTCTGAAAAAAGATGGCTTTTCGTATGCCGTTCGACCTCTCGTATCTCATCCTGACACCGAAAAGAGTCCGTCTGCCCGACGGCTCGCCAACACGCTCTGTTGAAAGGAAAGAAAGGTACGTATGTACAAAAGTCTATATTTATCCATCCAGTTGACGATTGTCTAGGTCGATACAGTACTGGTCGATGAAAGACATGAGTCGTGGCAGACCTGTCGCCCACCCCAAACCAGCCCTTTCCTCGAAATTCTCATTTGATAGTGGTCCTATTTCGCCTCGTCGATGATTTACAGCGAAACGAGTCTAGCTTGGTTCGAATTCATGTTCGAAATTCCGTAAGTCTTAAATTGGTCGAATTTTGTCACTTGACATGAACCGCAGATTCGGGGTCTTTTGGCAATCTGTCGTGCATTGGTTGCGAAAGTTAGGAGATCCTACAACTCGCTCCTCCAGTAGTTTTTTGGATAAGGAAAATCTGACGAGGGTGTTCGACTTGTATATCATCATCTTCATACCAAAATTGAATTATAGTATTTCACGCCACATCGAACGGGTTTGTCAGACTAAAGGAATGAAGTAAGGGCTGCATGTAAATCTCTATAAACACAATGGAAGCAGAGCAATTATACGGAGTATACAGTAGAAACACAGGCACAGGCATATACAGCATAAACACTCCATGCAGCTCTCTATAATGAACCCAAAGCCAGAGATAAAAAAATGAAATAAAGTATGCAAGGAGCGCGGCGGCTGATACGTTGGAGTGTCCGGGTGCCGCAAATATTAACGAAAGTGTGGAAGGCCAAAAACGCAACACAGTTCCCTGAAGAAAGACGTAAGATCAAGTGGCGAGGCGCAAATCCTCTCCATCTTCAACTCAGAAGTGTAGTGGGCGAATTCGGTGAATTCAATCCATTCCCGACTGAGCCATTGAACGAAGATACTGAACCTCCTGTGAACATAGCCTTAAGTGTCATGTCATTCCTCTTCTGCCTGACCCTCTCTGCTTCCTCTGCACCACCTGTCATCTTCAATTTCTTCTTCCCAACAAATTCAGCCAGCTCTACTTGCAAGTCATCAGATCGTGCAGCCAACTCCTTCTCCCTATTCTTTTGGTTTGCTTCGATGGCCTTCAGTCGCCTTTGTGGATCAATCGCTGCTCCGCGGATCTCTCGCATCACACTGTTTAATCCCTCATGTCCTTCGTCTGGCGGCGGCGGCGGTCGATATCCACGACGTCCACTTCGAGACCCACCGTGATTGACTCCTCGAAGATTCACTACTTGTTCAACGTGGCCAAAGACTTCCACCAGGGCTTTGTGATCTTCTAGCAGGTCTGCACAGAATTCTTCCTGATGTATGAGGAATTGCTGTTCTTCAACGATGTTCTGAAGTTCCTCCTCCCATGTCTTCTTCCACATCGGTTTGATTGTGTTGATATGCTCCTTCAAACTCCCCAGCTCGGTTGCCATTCTGTCAACATCGTTCTTTACGGACTTGAGATACTGGGGTTTAGGCGTAATCTGACGTTTAAGCACATCGTCCTTGATATTCTCTACCACATCCTGCAATTTCTCGACATCTGTAAGTACGTCTTGACTTCGTTTGTCAAGTTTCTGTTTTCCTGAGTCAATGAACGCTCTTGCGCCACCTACAGTGGAATTTGCAAGCTGCTTGACGTTTTGTGTCTGCGTGCGAAGGGTGTCCAAAGAGCCTTTTGTCTGTTTCATGAATTCGGTGTAAAGCTGTCGCATGACGCCAATATCCCTGCGTAGGTTCTGCACTTCGTCAAACTGGGTCCGCAGATCTGTAACGACTCGATTGGTATAGTCCGAGTACACTGAAGCTCCAGTCATTTGAGGTTGAAGAGAAGGCCCTGTGAATTGGGGCAATGCTTGTGTCGGTGTAGTATCAGGTACCTGGTCATTGGGATTGGAAGTGAAAGATGAATCGCCAACAAATCGGGACAGTCTGCGAGCAGCTGTCTGGAATTGGCGGTCGGATGGGCGTGGAACTGGAGTACTTTCCGCCAGCGGTTGAGTGGCAATACGAGAGAATTGGTTTGATGTTCGTTGATTCTGTGTAATCGCAGCCCGAAGGTCCTTCATATCCTGATGTAGGTTGGATATCTGCGAGTCAATGTGCTGTTTGATCTGATCGAGTGCTAGAAGGTTCTGTTAGGTCGAACTGTGAATAAGTATGGTAGCAACTCACGTTCAATGTTGAGCGAAAGCAGACATTTCTCTTTTACCTCATCAACATCCTCCAATTCATACTGCACGCCACTCGCAGGATCGCGTATGTAGATTGCCGGAAAATTCTCCAACCCAGGATTATAAGCAAACTTGTCAACGAATAATACACGCAAGCCAGCAAATGAGAATCCAGGTTCAATGGAAATCTTTTTGACTTCACGACCCAGCTGAAGGAATACAGATATTTTGCCCGAAGGAGTGTTAGGAACAGGCTTTGAAACTGACTCTGCAATGGTTTCAAGCTCTGGGGAGGATATAATTGCAGGTAGAGGGGGCACAGGAGGAGTTACGGGTCTCGAAAGCGATTTGGAATGTTCTCCCATCTCACTCCCATCTTCATCATCAACTTCTGCAAGAACAGCTAATTCCCCTGATGTGAGTGCATTTGAAGCAGCCAAGGAACGACGATTCAAATTTCCGCGCAGTGATTTTCGAGCACTACTGTTGCTCGTGATTTTGGAGATATTGTATGTCGAAAAACGTTTGGAGGCACGGCGTTCGAGGACGTCGCTCTTCTTGAGTGCTGCAAGAGAATCAGCTACAGCGGGCATAGTTTCAATGGGAGGTGATTCGGCTTGTTGGGATGATGCTTCATTTAGTTGTTCTGTGGGTGCTTCGGGGCTTGATGGTTCCACAATAACAGGAGGCGTCGCCGGAACTGGCTTATCAATGAGAGAATATCTTTTGACGCTAGCAGGTACGAGCATTGTTGCTGAAGGAACATTCGATTCAACTGGTAACTCAGGTAGAGGAGCTTCAGACAATTCGAAGGTAGTTGAAGGCCCCTTGCGGTGTTGCAAGGATATGGAATCGTTTGCTGATGGGGGAATCGGGGGCAGGGTATCGGGAGGGTACTGTTCGGGAATCCTTGGAGCGAAGCCACCCACAAACATTTGTTGCTGTTCATCGGCGCTGGCAGGCAAAGATAAGCTTCCTTGTGAACTCTGCGATGTTACATCTCTTCTCCTTTGTGATGTTTGTGCACTTCGCCTAGTGCTATCCCTTTGTACCGTGCCGTCTTCTGTCGCACTTGTTGTTCGTGACTCCGACCGATATCCCACTTCCCTTCTGTTTCGTGAATGTCGAATTTCCGCCCTATCGAGTCCGTCTGGTTGGCGGCGATGATCCGTCATGATTTTACGATATATTGTCTGCTTTTCTCGCAACCCTTGCAGCAGATTGGTGATAATCTTTCGGACATTAGGGAGATATATTTCTAGATTTTCTGCAGTCGCTTCTTCAGAAAGACATTGTTCGAGTACAACCCGCAGTTCATCTGGTACTGATACCAATTCCCTGTAGGATAGTGTTGAACTGGATGATTTATCCAAATTGCAAGACTCACGACATGTCGATGTTGAACGAAGCAAAGGCAGCTACTGCAGTGTTGAAGTCATTTCCGAAGCGAACGTACACATCGCTAACAGCGTTCTCATCTATCCTCTGTTCACTCCACTGAGTAAGCGACTCAAGAAGAGCCTTGATTGAGACCAGCAAACGAGTGACAGCTGACTCCATGGCGGGCTATGTAATGCAACAGGATTTATGAGTGAGGAAGCACAAGTACGAAAGACTAACATGTGCCCTTTCTCGTGCCCTCTCGCGCTGAGAATGAGTGGAAGATATCGAGTGAGTGTCCCGTCTTGAAGGGTGTCCATGAGAGGAGCCTGAGTGCTGCGGTCGTATCTGTGCTGCTGTGGACATTGCGAACGTAGGATAGTGAGCTCGAGATGCTCCGGAGAAGAGAAAGATAACAAGGATTCCAGCGTTGATCTGGCGTATGTTACCCGTGGGAACGTGCTACTTTTTCTTTCCTTTGTATTCTCCGTCACTAATAGTATAGATTTCTGTGTACATATTCATGTGTAAAATAAATCAATTTAGATTATATGTATTGGGGAGGGGGAGCTGCTCCAGGCCCAGCAAGTATCATCTCATCCACAATATCGTCATGTTCAGTTCGTTTCCATGTTTTGATCGTCTCTCCATAGTCCGAGATATCAAATATGCGGAAGCGACGATCAAACCTGAAAAGAAAATGAGATTGAGCCATCATGATAGTCGTTGTGTTGACATACCCGAGCTTTCCATATCCAGAAAAGGAGCTGGAGAGGACCAACTCAGTCCGCGCTGAATAAGGATGCATCAATCATGCTCACCTTCCACCGCCGAAACATAGCCAAACGCCTTTGACACGACGACAGTTCTCAGTGACTGTCATTTTCCGTCAGTGCGGCTAATACTTTTGGTAGCAAGGATGCTTACTATGGCAGTGTCCATTAACAACAGCTTTAACTTCGAGAGCATGTCCATTCGCTGCATGATCACTCTCCATGGCTTTAAGGATACCTTTCTCGAACATGCCTCCATTCTTCTTGGCATTTCCGGGATCTTCTTGCCCGCTAATGCCGACGTCGAGGGGTTTCTTCGATTGTAGGACAATATCTGGAGGAGAATAAGCTTCAGGTCTATATAAAGAAAGTCAGTGGTGTGTTCCTTATGAGGATTGACAACACACAATGGGATGTGGAAAAACATAAGTGCGTTGGGTTTGGCGAGACGTCTATTTGTTGAGGTGAGTTGATCTTCTCCTTGTCCGAAGTCGTATCCAGAGCCTTCTGGTTGAAACGGACGTTCGATCTGAGCTATTGAACCAGATTCTTGGAGGAACCAGCTAATTTGCGACTGATCGGGTCAGCATTAGAGTTGCACCTTGTATTCAGATAATAATTGAGACCTACGTCTCGGAAATAATCATAATCTGTAGGAGTAAAGAACCCGAACCAATCGAACCAGCCTTTTGAGTAGCTTCCAGAGTCAAGGAAGTACAGCGTGAAAAGATGTGTCTTTGAGCTTAGCAGAGAGGACCGGTTACTATTGGGAGGTGGCCACGTTCAAAGCGACTTACGGATCTGCACTTTTGACTTTCAAGACGTAATTTCCAACCCCATGAACATCCTTCGGTCCCCGCTCCACCAAGCTGTACGGCAGTGCTTTCATGAGCATTACCTGTGCCTCTTTTCTAACACCGTCCTCCTCGTCATGGTTCCCAAATACGACTGCCCATGGTATATGGTGCTGGTAGACGACCTTTGCAAACTTGGCGAGAACTGACATTGGATCCCAAGATGTGCCTTGGCCATTCAGCTGGTCACCAGTAAACACTACGAGGTCAGGCTCTTCAACGTCGAGAACATGAGAAATAAATGACATGGTCGCATTATCCCCACCACTGGTACAGTCAATATTGGTGTCCCGACAGGCTCCAGGAGAAACAGAGAAGTGAAGGTCGGCTACTTGGAGGATCTTGTATCTTCCATCTCTCGAGAAGTGCAGAGGCTGAGCCCGGGGTGGCACTGTACATTCGAGTCAGTAGGTAAGGTTACAGATCCATGAGGTAATTCACATCTGAGTCCTCTGCGAACCGAGACAAAGACATCTTCCACCTTGTTGTGGCCAATTGTAGTCGGTGGTTGGAGCTTTTCGAATCCATACCAAGGATCATCATTGCCAAAATCAATGTCAATCTCCGTGACAATATTTTGCCTCTCCTTGGGAGTCATTTCACCGGCAGTCTTCCCAACATGATACCAGAGGTATAGCGGTGCTGCACGAATGACGCCAGCTCGGAGAGATAAACCAGTCTTCTTCCAGCCATCCAGAGGATATGGCTCTTCTTTGTCTGGAAGTAATCTGATGTCGGTGATTAGATTGACATCTTGACGACGAGTACGCCTGTAATAAATGTTCTGAGGAACGACTCATTAAAACCACGGGTTTGATCCGTGAGTGGTAGTACCTACAAGCCAACCAGCTACAAGGCCAGTCTGCATGTTCAGATTAGGTTCTACTCGAACCCACTTCCCCTTTATCGCGTCTTGTTCACTTGTACTATCTGGGAAACACAGCGAGCCAGCTATCTCAGGATCTACAACGCATCGGGTAACAGTTATTTCTGACACTATCTCCGATGCCAATTAATTACATTTGTCGAGAGAGAGAACGAGGTAGCTTACGTCCAGTGTTATGAGGTAGCAAAGGATTCCAAACGTCGAGGGGGAAACTAGCGTAATCAATATTATCCGGTGTTGTAGTCACATTCCACCAGTCAACGCCAGTGGAGGTATCGCCAGTACTGGGGGTTGCATTGGAACCGCCCGTAGAAGAATCTACCGTTACATCTACAGACTCCCAAGCTTGCCATCCCATCCGTTGGATAATTCCGGGGCCAGGAGTAGGCTTATATAGGATGAAGATCCATGTAAGGAGGAAACAGAAACCAACAACGGTTGTCACAGGCACACAGACCGAACGTATGCCACGGAAGCAACATAAAAATGATATTGTCATTCCTGCAAAGTGGTTTCCACCGAGTGGCAGAGAGAATGGTCCAGTGGCCCGGATAAAGGAGAAACTTGCTAATTTACGTGGTGATCATGTGACAGATACTGAGTTTCTGTACGACGTTCTCAACCTACCTGTCGAATGCAGTCACTCTGTCGTGTGCTTGGCTCAATTCGTTTATATTCAACACGGCAACCTCGAATAGCAAAACTCCATCCTGAAGGTGCTCTTGTAGCCCGAACACTTTCAACACCCCTTGCTGTCCGTCGTCGCCGTGAAAAGAAATTTTTATCCGCTCCCGGTGAAACCGACGCACGTTATGGTTTGACCCCCACCGACAAGAGCACATACTTCAATCGTCTTCGTGCAGGCTATCTTGGAGCGAACCAGGAAATACCTCTTTCAATGACAAAGTGGGCAGAGCAGCGAAACGCCAGGAGGTCTCGTCTTCGCGGTGTCCGGTTAGCTGCGGATGCACAGGGACAGAAGGTGACCAAAGTCATTGGTCAACCTGTATACCTTCCAAATATCATTTTTCGTCTTGTCCGGAATTACACCCCTCCCGGCCAACCTTACAATCCCTACGAAGCTACTTTCCGTATTCCCCACTCCGTTACTAAAACTGACATTCGCTCCTACCTCCTTGCTGTCTATGGTGTGAAAACCACCTACATCCGTACTGATAATTACTTTGCACCTGAGCCTGGACGGCTTCAACTTACTCGAGAAAAGATGACTCACAAGTCGTATAAACGTGCCGTTGTTGGGCTTGTAGACCCCTTCTACTATCCTCACCGTGTGGAGGATATGACGGAAGAAGTGCGCAGGGATCATGAGACATGGGCTGAAAAGCATTTCCGGATCGGGGAATCGCGTATCAGAACCAAAGTTGAGTTGTTGCAATTATCCAAGAAGATGACTTTAAAGGCACCATATGCTACGAAGCGGTCGCATATCTTGCGCTTGATCGCAGAACGCAAACAGAAGAGGGAGGGCCTGGTTTCAGAGATTGCAGGAGAATGGAAAGATATGAGGGAGAGGGGAGAGCCGATTACCTGGGGAGAGAATCCTTTGCAGCCTTCCCCGGTAGAATAACTGCTCTAAACATGACTTTTAATCTAGTGAGAATAATCTATTCTTAGATACAGTCAAGACTGGCGTGAGAAAACGGCATAGGCCGGAAGCACGGTGCACGTGATCATCTTTGTTTATACAAAGACGTCGATCACATTTATTTCCTTCCATGCCCACACTAGCTTTCGCACCGAATTTTTCTCCTCCTTCTTCGCCTGGCTCATGCGTTGACTCTTCTCCTCCCTCCTCTCCGCTACTAGACCCTGTGAACTCACCGAGTCTTGGCAAACTAGCAGACCCATTTGCAGCAAGCTTCAACTCAACTTCCCGGCAGTGTGAGAAATCATCAAAAAGGCGAGCTGCCTTCGCATCGCTACCCTTAGCATTAAAACGCGCTCGCCAACATCGAAATGCTGACGATGAGAATCATCAATTTGATGCATCTATGCCCTTGCCCTTGTATGTTCAGGCATCACCGAAGCAGGAGAAATCTTCTCTCCAGAAAGAGTTGGAGGAATGGGACAAGGTAGATGAGAATATCTACAAATATGGGCTAAGAATTATTGACGTTGCGTGGGTTGTTCCCTGATACGCAAATATCTTTGCCTGACTACGGGTGATAAGCGACCGTCAGTTTACCCACATACCAGATAGTATCATCAAAACTATCAAGTGTATTGTCTGTATACCAGCTCCCGATCTCATGACTTTAGAGATGACAAAAATGAAAGCAGGCCATAGGGCCTTTGTACGCTCACAGACTGCTCCTGCATCCACGGCCGGAATCTCTCGAGCTTTAGGGGAAAAAACACGTAGTGCGGATACAAATTCTGCATGTATACGTGATAGTTTGACTCTGATCCTGTCCAACAACCTGATTACGAAATTACCTCGCAAACTTTGGGATCTAGAGCGATTAACGGTACTGAGTTTGCGTGGGTAGTGCTTTGTGTTTATTTACACTCACAATGACCTTACACTGTAGGAGCTAACCAATTGACGGTTCTACCTCCTGAAATATGTCTCCTTCGAAATCTTGAAGATCTGAATATCGCAAACAATAGATTGCAATACGTGCCTTCGGAACTATTGACAATGTCTTTGCGGGTGCTCAATCTTCACCCTAATCCATTCCTCCCACCTCCCAATTCCGATGATCGGCCTGTGAGTGCGACCGAAACCGTCATTCCAGGTCGTGTGATTCCTCTCACAGAGATGTTATATCGTGTTCTCGTAGCACCAGCCCCATCGACACTCTTCTCAAAAGGAAATCCTGATTCGTTCTTGTCTTCCCATTATGACCTCCCTCTGCCTCCAACATGTTTGTTACCACCTCGAGTTACGGAGACACTCAATGCCTGCATTCCTGGCTCCGTTTGCCTCAGTGACCCAATGTCCGGGGTACGAGATGACATCAGTGTGGGCATTTGTGGAAACCCAGATCATCAAGCAGCTGGTCGCCTCTTCGTCAGGCCAGCAGAACAAAGACTGTCTTGGGAGAGGTCTATTGCTGGACAGAATGCAGGTGGGACGGTCCCTGTTTTATGGAGGGGCTGCGGACACGGATGCTTGGACTTCCTGAAGCCAGAAGTAGAGCAAGAGCAAATACAGCTAGAGACAGTGGAGGCAGAGGATATTGATATGGCTGTGGACGAGGTCAATGTTGTACGGGAAATTGAACTGAGAGGATTTGATGATCTGGACTTTGATTAAATATACTAGGACATTAATCGGTCATTTGCAGGTACACTGTACATTATTCAATGCTCGCTTTCTAAAGATTC